>SAMEA3663103__coassemble_288_pt1 | contig 28131 bp, 25 predicted proteins | sample SAMEA3663103__metabat2_high_PE_013 | metagenome-assembled genome bin SAMEA3663103 (sample SAMEA3663103) | pig gut metagenome | biome: pig gut; feature: pig-associated habitat; material: faeces | place: France | collected 2012 | reverse complement strand
CGATACGGACTGCACAATGTGGAGGGACTCAACAACGTGCAACTCGACAACAAGGGCATCAAGATAAAGGGCAACCCGGGCTGCCAGGCCCGCGCCATCTACGACGGAGAGGTGACGAGCGTCTTCGGATTTGGCGGCACCCGCGGCGTGATGGTGCGCCACGGCATTTACATCTCGGTCTACTTCAACCTGAGCAGCGTCAGCGTCCACAGCGGACAGCATGTCTCCGCCCGCCAGTCGCTGGGCACTGTGGGCCCGGACAATGTGCTGCAATTCCAGCTCCGCAAGGAAACCGCCACGCTCAACCCCGAGGCTTGGCTGGGAAGATAATCTTCCCGAAAGCTTAGTTGAGAAACCAAGCCGATATGTATGAACCTTTTTGATAAGCCAAATGGGCAGAGCCAAGCTTGCTTGGACTCTGCCCATTTGGCTTATCGAAAAGCATCTCTAACTATCGGGACTCTAAACGTAAGTTGAAGAGGAAATGCTTATCCTCGCGCAAGGCACAGCTCCTGCAGCCGGACGAATGCGCTCCCCCTTTTAGTGAGAGGGCGGCTTCGCGGCTCCTGCATCAGTATGATTGCGGACTATCATCAAAGAAAATGGCTCTTTTGTTTTGAGTTTTATCCGATTTGTTTTAACTTTGCATAAATTCTGTAGTGGCAGGTAGCCCCAATCGGCGGGCCATGCCAGCAATCAGTGTCAACAAATCACAATAGCATCATGCAGATAAACAGTCACCTTTCCGTCCTCATCCACGACTTGGCCAAGAAGTATGGCACCAAGCGAGCGTTAACGTTCCGCAACTTCGGCAGCGTCAAATGGCGTTCCGTGGACTGGAATCAATTCTCCCTGCGCGTGAAGCAGGCGAGCAATTCCCTGTTGAACTTAGGACTGAAGCCCGGCGACAAGATTGCCGTCTTCGCGCAAAACTGCGTGCAGTATCTCTACACCGACTTTGGCGCCTATGGCATCAAGGTGGTCTCCATCCCCTTCTACGCCACCAGTTCCGAGCAGCAGATTCAGTATATGGTGCAAGACGCCGAGGTGAAGATTCTCTTCGTGGGCGAGCAGGAGCAGTATGACAAGGCACACCGCATCTTCCCCCTCTGCCCCACCCTGCAACGCATTGTGATTTTCGACCCCAGCGTGCGCATATCCACCCACGACCCCCACGCCCTCTATTTCACCGACTTCATCGCCTTGGGCGAGAAGCTGCCCCGCCAGTCGGAAGTGGAGGCATTGTGGAAGCAGGCTTCGATGGACGACGTGTGCAACATCCTCTACACGAGCGGCACGACAGGCCAGTCGAAGGGCGTGGTGCTCACTTACAGGCAATACCACGCCGCCTTGGAAGCCAACGGCCGCTGTGTGGACGTGACCGAGAAGGACCGCGTGATTAACTTCCTGCCCTTCACCCACATCTTTGAGCGCGGCTGGGCCTACCTCAGCCTCTCAAAGGGCGCGGAACTCATCGTCAACACCTATCCCAAGGAGATTCAGGACAGCCTGCGCGAGACCCACCCCACCTGCATGTGCTCGGTGCCGAGATTCTGGGAGAAGGTGTACCAGGCCGTGAAAGACCGCATGGACAAGTCGTCGCCCATGCAGCGGCGGCTCTTCCTCAACGCACTGAAGATTGGCAAGAAGCGCAACATTGAATACCTATCGCGCGGCAAGCGTCCGCCGCTGTGGCTCAATTTGGAGTACCAGATGGTCAACAAGTCCATCCTCAGCTTGGTGCGCAAGGAGATAGGACTGATCCACCCCAACATCTTCCCCACGGCTGGAGCCTACGTGTCGCCCGAGGTGGAGGAGTTTGTCCACTCCATCGGAATCTTCATGGTGGTGGGCTATGGGCTGACGGAGAGTCTGGCCACGGTGTCGTGCGACCGCAAGGACAAGCCCTACACGATAGGATCCGTGGGGCGGCCGCTCGACGAGGTGGAAGTGAAGATTGGCGCCAACAGCGAGATCCTGCTCAAGGGACCTACCATCACGCCGGGCTACTACCACCGCGACTCGGCCAACGCCGAGGCCTTCGACGCCGACGGGTTCTTCCATACGGGCGACGCGGGCTATCTGAAGGACGGTGAGCTATACTTGAAAGAGCGCATCAAGGATCTCTTCAAGACCAGCAACGGCAAGTACATCGCACCGCAGATGGTGGAGTCGATGATGCTCGTGGACAAATACATCGACCAGGTGGCCGTGGTGGCCGACCAGCGCAAGTTCGTCTCCGCGTTGGTGGTGCCCGAGTTCCGGCTCTTGGAGCAGTGGGCCGACGACCATGGCGTGAAATACGACAGCAGGGAGGCGCTCTGCCAGTCGAAGAAGGTCAACAAGATGATCATGGAGCGGTTGGAGACACTGCAACAGGGCCTGGCCTCCTACGAGCAGGTGAAGCGCATCACGCTCCTGCCCCACCACTTCTCCATGGAGAACGGTGAGCTGACCAACACGCTGAAGCTCAAGCGCGGCGTGGTGTACAAAAACTACAAGGACATCATCGACAAGATGTACGAGGAATAACGGATGAGTGAAGTGAGTTGAGGAGCTTTTGAGTTTAGGAGCTTTTGAGTTAGGTAGCTTTTGAGTTAGGAGTTATTTGAGTTAAGGAGCTTTTGAGTTAAGGAGTTATTTGAGTTAAGGAGTTGAGCGAGTTGGGAGCAGGATGGGAGTCCCGTCCGTAAAAGCCTGCTCAGACAGGAGGCTTCCGGCTTGCTCCGACCACGAAACAATGCAACATAAAGAATAGATGATAACAGCAGACCAACTGAAAGACGTGATGGACCGCACTGCCAAACTCCATCACTATTTGAAGATAGACCAGAAGCAAGTGGAATACGAGGAGGAATCGCTCCGCACACAGGCGCCCGACTTCTGGGACGACCCCAAGCGCGCCGAGGCACAGATGAAGAAGGTGAAGGGCATCGAGAAATGGATCAAGGACTACAACACCGTGAAGCAAAACGCCGAGGAGCTGCAGTTGGCCTACGACTACTACAAGGAGGACGTGGTCAGCGAGGAGGAAGTGGACTCCGCCTACGCCGTCTGCATCAAGAACATCGAGGACTTGGAGCTTCGCAACATGCTGAGGCAGGAAGAGGACTCGATGGACGCTGTGATGAAAATCAACTCGGGCGCGGGCGGCACGGAGAGCCAGGACTGGGCGCAGATGCTCATGCGCATGTATCAGCGATGGTGCGAGGACCACGGCTACAAGGTCACCATATCCAACATACAGGAGGGCGACGAGGCCGGCATCAAGAGCGTGACGATGAAGATAGAGGGCGGCGAATATGCCTACGGCTTCCTGAAGAGCGAGAACGGCGTTCACCGACTGGTGCGCGTTAGCCCCTACAACGCACAGGGCAAGCGAATGACCTCGTTCGCCTCGGTCTTCGTGTCGCCATTGGTCGACGACACCATCGAAATCTACGTAGACCCCGCCAAGGTGAGCTGGGACACTTTCCGCTCAAGCGGCGCAGGTGGACAGAACGTCAACAAGGTGGAGTCGGGCGTGCGACTGCGCTACCAATATGAAGACCCCGACACGGGCGAGCACGAGGAAATCCTCATCGAGAACACGGAGACGCGCGACCAGCCCAAGAACAGGGAGAAGGCCATGCAGCTGCTGAAGAGCCAACTCTACGACCGCGCGCTGAAGAAGAAGATGGCCGAGCAGGCCAAGATCGAGGCCGGGAAGAAAAAGATAGAATGGGGAAGCCAAATCCGCAGCTACGTCTTTGACGACCGCCGCGTGAAAGACCACCGCACGGGCTACCAAACCAACGACGTGGACGCCGTGATGGACGGCAAGATTGACGGTTTCATCAAGGCTTACCTGATGGAGTTCCCCACAGAGGATGAACAAGACTGATTATCAACAACCTAAAAACCAACATAGCTATGAGTGATAAAAGTAAGAAGCGCCGCGCCGAATACGAGGCAAAGCAAGAAAGAAAGGCCAACCACGTGGTAAACTGGATTTTCGGTGTTCTCGTTGCACTCGGAATCCTCTATATGCTGTTCTCAATCTTCACGTTCGCATGAGTGGACTGGAGATAGAGCGCAAGTTCCTTGTCCGCAAAGGCGACGCCTACAAGCGCGCCGCCTTTGCGAGCAGCCATATCCAGCAGGGCTATATCCGCTGCGAGAACGCCACGGTGCGCATTCGCCTTCGCGACGACAAGGCTTTCCTCACCATCAAGGGACACAGCATGGACGGCGGACTGAGCCGCTACGAGTTTGAGAAAGAAATCACGCCCACCGAGGCTTCCAACTTGCTGAAGCTTTGCAGCGGCGGACTCATCGACAAGCGCCGGTGGCTCGTGAAGAGCGGAAGCCACACTTTCGAGGTGGATGAGTTCTTCGGCGACAACGCTGGGCTGGTGATGGCCGAGGTGGAGCTGGCAAATCCGCAGGAACCTTTCGAGAAGCCCGACTTCATCGGCCCGGAAGTGACAGGCGACTACCACTTCTACAACAAGCAGATGCTGGTCAGTCCCTATTCCGAGTGGAAAAGTATCGTGCCAGAAGAATACCGATAGCCGCCCCGATGGCCACTCCCACCCCATCGGCCAAGAAATCGAATACGTCGCCATTGCGCACGCCGTGGGTGCAGGTGGCCTGGACAATTTCCACCAGACCGCCCATCAACCATGGCATCAACACTCCCCACAAGGCCATTTGTTTCCTTGTGGCTCTGAGCCGATGGCCCAAGGTCTCCAGCCATACCAACAGCGTTAGGAGGCCGAAGAGGGCAAAATGGGTCCATTTGTCGATAAAGCTCACTCCGCTGAGTGGGGTCTCGGGGATGGGGATGAGGCAAACGATCCAGATGAAGAGCGTGAGCGCCATCGTGAAAGGATAGTGGCGGAGCAAGGACAGACCTTTATACTTCTTTGATTTTTCCATTTCAAAATTGATACGAACTGTGGCAAGGCAACGGCAGGAGGTCACAGGCTGATGACGCTCTTCAACTCGTCGAAGAACTTGTCGTCGAAGGCTCCATTGAGGACCACTACCGTGCAGTTGTCGCCTCCCGTGATGCTGAGCACAAGCTCTGTGGCCGTCGCCGTGTCGGGCCAAGTGAGGACAAGGAGGTTGTTGCCTTGGGTGGTGACGCGCGCATACTGGCGATAGCCACGCTGCGCGAGGGCCAGCACATCGTCGTCGCAATGCCTGCGCACCGAGCGTGAACACTCGTCGAGCACCAACACCTGCGCCTTGTCCACGTGGCGGGCGAGGTCGGCGGCCAAGCTGTCGCCCTTGGCAATGGGTCTCAACACGGTGGCGACGAGCGAAGACGGCACGTTGACGAACGTAGCGTGCTTCTTCGATGCATACTCGTTGACCAGCGACTCTGCGCTGCTCTGCGCCCAACCCATCTGGCAAGCCATCAGGGTGAGCAAGATGATAATCCAATGCTTCATAGTCTTTTTTTTGTTTGTATTGTGAGGGGCTATGGGGCGAATGTAGCTCATCAACCCCGTTGGCCCATGTGAACCCCACCATCCGCCATCAGCGCACATTCTTAATATGCGATATAAGGCTCCAACCGCTTGATGGTGGCGGGCGGGAAGGTCTTCAAAGCCCCCAACTGCTGCAGACTGTGGATGGCTCCCCGCAAACGGCGATACTCCACGATGTCGCGGGCTTGATAGAAGTTGATGTAAGGATGGTCGCGCAGTTCGGCCAACGAGGCTTTGTTGATGTTGATTTTATGAACCTCGGCGGCGGAGGCCGTGAGATAAGCCAACGCATCCTCGGGGAAGTTCCTGATTTCCATCAGCTGGCCGGTGGCCGAATAGCCGCCAAGCCGCTGCCTATATTGCACGATTTGTCGGGCAAAGTAGCTCCCGATGCCCGGCACTTTCTTCAGCTCTGTGGTATCGGCGCGGTTGAGGTCGATTTGCTGGCCGGGGCGCAACTTCTCCTGATGGGCGAAGGCAGGGGTTGCGGGCAGACCATCGCCATCGGATCGCTGCAGGCTCCGCCGATGGGGCTCATTCCCATAAAAGTCGGCAGCAGGGAGATAGTCGTCGGCAATGCGGATGTATGGCGCAAGCTCGCGATACTGCTTCTTGGTGAGACCCCACAGCCGGGCAAAGTCCGACGGCTTGCTGTAGACTCCGCCCGCCGCCCTATACTTATATATATTGCGGATTTGCCATTGGCTAAGTCCCAAGCGCCTCAACTGCGTGCTGTCGGCGGTGTTGGGGTCGAAGCGAAACCGCTCTCCATGGGCCACGCCGGCCTCGGCAAGCCCAGCCCGCCTAAGCATCGCGCTGTCCTTGACAGCCGAGGAATCATTGGCCACGGGCGAAGCAGTCTCACTGCTGCCGCCAAAGAGAAGAATCAGAGCCAACACAGCCAATGCCACCAACATCAGACAGATGAAGATGACACGGTCGCTTTTGCTCAAATATGCGAAATCCTTCAGCATGACGCTATTTCTTCTTGGTGTTCCAGCCCACGCTCGCCGCCGGGGGGACTGCACGAGGCCACGACGCTGAAAATACGCAACAAATATAAGCCTTTTTTGGCGCACCGCCAAATATTGCGGTGAAAAGTTGCAGACAGACAATGCTCTACTCGACTTGCGTGGCAGCTGCGACGATATATCGTGTCAGTTGCCGCGAAATATCGTACCAATCGCCACGAAAAATCGTACCAACCACCACGAATGCCGTTCAACGCTTTGAAGATGTACCGAGGAGGCTTGTCATTCCTATGGTAGGGCATTGTGGAACTTTATCGTTCTTGCCGGCAAACAGAAAACATCACGCGGCAGCAGACAAGTAAAGGCTGGTTCTATAAATTAGGTCGAGTCGTGTTCTGCAAGATATCGGGATTCAAAACGTAAGTTGAAGAGGGAGTGTAGCGGGCTACACGACCGATGAGACTTGACGTTTTGAGACCGATAGATGCAGAAGACGACCGAAACGACAGCTCCACTTTATCGATTATTCTATCAGACTAATTTATAGAACCAGCCTAAAAAAGGCAACCACTTCACAGCGGCTGCCTTTTCGGTTTAAATAGATCTGTTATGAATGTTGGATAAATGATCTGTTAGTGAGCAAGTAGTCTTCTCACGATGTCGGCAATCTGCTTTCCGTCAGCCTTGCCGGCCATCTGCTTGTTGGCCATGCCCATTACACGGCCCATATCTTTCATGCTCGAGGCGCCCGTCTGCGCGATAATGTCGCCGACGGCCTTCTCTATCTCCTCAGCCGACAAAGGTTTGGGAAGATACTCCTTCATCACCGCCACCTGGTCGAGCTCGCCCTGGGCAAGCTCGGGGCGGTTGCACTGCTTGTAGGTCTCGGCGCTCTCCTCGCCCTGCTTCACAAGCTTCTGGATGATTTTCAGCGCCTGGGCGTCGTCCACCGTGCCATTGGCTCCGGGAGCAGTGGCTGCCTCGAGAAACACTTTCTTAATGTTGCGGAGGGTCTCAAGGCGCACCTTGTCGCGCGCCTTCATGGCCTTTTGGATGTCTCCGCTGATTTGTTCAAACAAAGCCATATTACATTATTTTTTTATCAGTCGATGAATCAAGTGTTGTCGGAGAAGCTGATGGTGCCCTGCACGGGGACTTTCTTCTCCATCACGACATTGTTGTCGGTAGGAATCGAATGCCTGCGGATGTTATGATACTGCTGGCTGGTGCGCTGGTAGGTGGGCAGGTCGTCCACCTTGAGGATGATGTCGTCATTGTCGAGTTCCTCGGGCTTGAAGATGAAGATATGGGGATGACGCTTGTAGTTTTTTGTAGAAGCGCCGTCGCCATAATACTTCGAGCGGCGCTGGTTCTTGGCATCCTCTATTTCAGCCGTCCTGGAGTCGGTCTCGTCCTGTTCCTGACGGGAACGGGTAACAATATGGTCGTCCATGCCCTCAACGTCCCTCAAGCCGAACCCTGTGGCGAGGAGCGTGACCTTCACCTTGTCGCCGAGGTCGGGGTCAACGGAGAGGCCCCACTTGATTTCGAAGTTGTCGTTGAACTGCGACATGAAGTCGTTCACGTCGTTCATCTCCTCCATTCGCAGCCCTTGGTTGTTCTCCCCCTCGTTGTTGAAGGCGATGGAGAGGAGTATCCGCTTTGAGTTGTAGACATCGTTGTTGTTGAGCAGCGGAGAATGGAGAGCGTCCAAGATGGCCTGCTTCACACGGCCCTCACCCTCGCCGTAGCCCGTCGACATGATGGCGATTCCGCCGTCCTTGAGCACGGTTTTCACATCCTGGAAGTCGAGATTGATGACGCCGCGCACGGTGATGATCTCGGCGATGCTCTTTGCGGCGACAGAGAGGGTGTCGTCGGCCTTGCCGAAAGCATCAAGCACATTGAGGTCGGAATAGACATCGCGCAGACGCTCGTTGTTGATGACGAGAAGCGCGTCTACATGCTTTGCCATCTCTTCCACGCCGTCGAGAGCCTGGTCGATTTTCTTGGGTCCCTCCCATCTGAAAGGTATCGTGACGATGCCCACGGTGAGAATGCCCATCTCCTTGCTGATGCGCGCGATGACGGGCGCGGCTCCTGTGCCCGTGCCGCCACCCATTCCGGCAGTGATGAAGACCATCTTCGTGCCGTCATTGAGCATGGCCTTGATTTGGTCGGTGCTGTCCTCAGCGGCCTTGCGCGCCTTCTCAGGACGGTTTCCGGCTCCCAAGCCCTCAATGCCGAGCTGCAGATGGCCGGGTACGGGCGAGGCGTCAAGCGCCTGTGCGTCGGTGTTGCAGAGCAGGAACGTGACGTCCTGGATTCCTTCCTTGTACATGTGGGTCACGGCATTGCCGCCACCGCCGCCCACACCAATGACCTTGATGATGAGGTTTTCCTTGTCAGGAGTCCCAAAGTCAACGATTGTATGTTTGTTGTCAGACATATAGCTAAATATTTAAAGGTTCTTCAATTCTCCTCTTCTTCCATAAGATGCCGCCAGAACTTGGAGAGTCCCCTGCGGATCTTGCTTCCCGTGGAGTTTTCCTGTCCTTTGCGAGGCGGCTTTCCGCTATTTTCCCCCTCGTTGGTGTGAGGTTCCTTTGCCTGCTCAGGAGAGGAGGCCACAGGCTGCACCTTGCCGTCGTCCTGGTCGGTGTCGGTTGTGGGCGGGGGAGCCGTCACCTCCACCGTAGGCTTACCGTCGCTGCCAAAGAGCGTGTCGGGAATGGGGTCGCCGGCACAGTTCATGTCGCCCTTGGCCAAGAGGCCGATCAGCGTGTTGAGCGTGCCATTGTGCTCGTTGATTTCCGTCTTGTTGGACTTGATGGCTTGCTTGACAAAGTTGGCTACGCGAATCTTATAGTTGGGATTGGCATTCTCTATGGCCCGCTGCAGATTGCGCATGTTGGAGCCTCCGCCAGTGATCACGATTCCGCTGATGAGCTTGTCGGAGAAGTCGACTGGAATCTGGTTGATGGCATTGTTGACGATTTCCTGCGTGCGTGCCTCCACAATCTCGATGAATCTCGGACTCTCGATGCTGCGCGTCGAGTTGATGGGATAGGACAATTCGCTGTCGATATGGTCGTTGTCGGTGAAGGCGCTGCCATATTTGAGCTTCAGCCTCTCGGCCTCCTCCCGCTCCATGGGAAAGCTCTCCAAGTCGTGGGTGATGTTCTCGCCGCCCAAGGGAACGACAGAAAGATGGCGGAGGATGCTCTTGTAGTAGACGACCACAGTGGTGGTTTCCGCCCCAAAGTCGATGAGCGCGCAGCCGGTGCGCTTCTCCGTGTCGCTCAAGACGCTGTTGGCCAAAGCCACAGGAGCCAAGTACATTTCGGCTATCTGCAGGCCGGCCCGTTCAAAGCAGCTGTTCAGGCTCCGGTAGTTGCTCTTCCGGCAGAGGATATTGAGGAAGTTGCCCTCAATGCGGTGGCACTGGATACCCACGGGATCCACTTGGTACTGATTGTCCACCTTGAATTCCTGTGTCGTGGGATAGAGGAGCTGCATCTCGGGGTATATGGTGGCCGCATTGTCATCGAGGAGCGAGTCTACGATCTCATCGCTGATGCGGGTCTCCAAGGGGAAAGTCCTCTCCTTGGAGTTTCTGACGCTGTGGACCGACTGTCCGCCAATACCCACATAGACCCTGCCAATGCGGGTGCCCAACGTTGTCTCCATACGCGAGACGACGCTGTTGATGGCCTGCACGGTTTTGTCGACATTATACACTGCGCCCTTGCGTATGCACTGAGTAGAATCCTCAGCCGCATAGGCAAGCACGTTGATACTACCGTCGTTATTCTTGTGCCCGGCTATTCCCCTTATCATGGACGATCCCAGCTCTATGGCAACAATAAAATCTTTAGACATATCTTAGCTTTATCGGTTTCTTATCGTTTCTTACAAATTATCTGGTTGCAGAATTGCAAATCGATGTAGGAATACTTGTTCCAGCCTGCCTTTGAGAGGCCGTAGACATAAAACTTGCGCAGCCGCTCAAGCTGGCTGTCGACGTATTCCTTGATGGCCTTGTGGCGGGTCTCCGTGTCGCGATACATGGGCAAGGCCCCAATGTTGACGATATGGTCGCCCACCCGCGGCACCAGTTCCACCGAATGGTCGGGCAGAATGTTGATTTGCACAATCTGATTGCGCCAGAAGTCGCTCTCGTTGATGGTCCTTGCCAAGGGCGAGACGTAGCGTGTGGCAAAGCTTCGGCTGATGCATCCCGTGGCGATGATGAGGTCCGAGGTGTAGCGCGAGTTGGGCATCACGCAGTCCTTGTCGTCCACATAATAGTCCTCTCCGTTGAGGCTTTTGATGCGCACCACCGGCATGCGTTGCGTCACCGAAATGTTGACCGTACCGTCCATGGTCTTGGAACACTCGGCCTTTTTCACGAACGCGCTCTGCTCCAACATCTGCTCTATCTCACGCGCATTGACCGCACTGAGCGGCTTGCCCATGGGCTCCAGCTTGGAATCCTTGAGGCGCTTCTTCACCTCGGCGGTAGTGATGAAGCCGTTGGTGGCCTCGTCCTGGATGTAGATGTTCATCCGGCTGCATTTCAACGCACTCTCATCGGGCTTGTTGAAGGCCGTAACGGCAACTATCAGATAACCGCCAATGATGACATCCACCGTGCAGAGGAGTATTTTCCTCCAATTGAATCTCAATCGCATGGCTTTGTTTTCTTAGTGGGAGGGTTCTGAGTTCTCTGAGGGCTCCAAGTTCTCTGAGGGCCCGGAGTTCCTGCAAGAAGAGCTTCTTATTTCTCCTTCAGCCCGATGAGCTTGGCCATCTGCGGCACGTAGTCGTCGAGGTTGCCCGCTCCCAACACTTCCAGCACATCGAAGTCGCGGCTCTTCACAAAGTCGAGCACATCGTCCTTGCGTATCATCTGCTTTTCCACGCCGGGGCGCAGGTTGTCGAATATCAGCTGGCTGGTCACCCCGGGAATGGGCTGCTCACGTGCAGGATAGATTTCCGTCAGAATCACCTCGTCAAACATGCTGAGAGCCTCGGCGAAGTCCTTGTAGAAGTCGCGGGTGCGGGTGTAGAGGTGGGGCTGGAAGATGACCGTAATCTTGCGGTTGGGATAAAGCTCACGCAGCGAGCGGGCGCTGGCCATGATTTCCTTGGGATGATGGCCGTAGTCGGAGAGCAGCACGTGGCGCGGGTTGCGGATCTTGAAGTCGAAGCGTCGCTCCACGCCATGATAGGTCTCCATGCCGTACTTGAGTTCCTCCACCGTGCAGCCATTGAGCTGCGCCATGGCCATGGCGGCCACGCCGTTCTCCACATTGATGGGGATGGGCTGGCCAAGCTGTATGTTGCTCACATTCTCAATGGGGGAGACGAAGTCGAACGTGATTTCCCCATTCTCTATCCGCACGTTCTCGGCATGGAAGTCACCCTTGTCGCGGCTGTAGGTGTAGGTCTTCACCCCCTCCTGCACATTGGGCCTCAGCTCCAAGTCGGTATGGATGATGAGCGCGCCCCCCGGCTGTATGAGTTCCGTGTAGTGGCGGAAGCTTTCCAGATAGGCTTCCTTGTTGCCATAGATGTCGAGGTGGTCGGGGTCTGTGGCCGTGATGACGCTCATCCACGGACGCAGCCAATGGAAGGAGCGGTCGAACTCGTCGGCCTCGATGACCACGAAGTCGCTCTGGTCGGAGAGGATGTAGTTGGTGCCGTAATTCTTGGATATGCCACCCAAGAACGCGTTGCAGTCGACATGGCTTTGGTGCATGATGTGGGCGCACATGGTGGAAGTGGTGGTCTTGCCGTGGGTGCCGGCGAAGCAGAGTCCCTTGTGGGTACGGGTCAGGGTGCCCAGCACCTGGGCGCGCTTCTCTATGGTGAACCCCCGCTCGCGGAAGAAGCAGAGTTCCTTGTGCGTGTCGGGGATGGCGGGAGTGAACACCACCAAGCATGCCTTCGGGTCGCGGCAGGCGTGGGGTATCTCGTCCACGTTCTCCTCGTAGTGGATGAGCATGCCCTCCTTCTCCAACTGGCGCGTGAGGGTGCTTGGAGTCTTGTCGTAGCCGGCCACCACGAGTCCCCGGTTGATGAAGTAGCGGGCGATGGCGCTCATGCCGATGCCACCTGCCCCAATGAAATAAACAGCTTTAATATCTTTCAGTTCCATTTTGTGCTAATTTTATTACTTCGTCGGCAATCACGTCGGCGCTGTTCTTGAGTCCCAACTTGGCGATGTTGGCCGAGAGCGAGGCCAGCTGCTTGTCGTCGTTGACAATCTCGATGGCCCGTTTCAGCAGCACGTCGGGAGCCTCACTGTCCTTCACGTACACGGCGGCGTTTTTGTTGACCAAAGCCATGGCGTTCTTGGTCTGGTGGTCCTCGGCCACATTGGGACTTGGCACGAGAATCACCGGCTTCCCGATCAAGCAGAACTCGCTGATGGAGCTGGCTCCGGCGCGACTTATCACCAGGTCGGCGGCCTTGTAGGCGGCTCCCATGTCGGAAATGAAGTCCATCTGCCTCAGGTTGGGCAACTCGCCATAGTCCTTCAGCGCCCGGTGCATTTCTTCATTGTAGTATTTACCCGTCTGCCAGATGAACTGCACGTCGGGCGTTGCCTTCACCATGTCGAAATGCTGGCGCACGCTTTCGTTTACCGTGCGGGCCCCGAGCGAGCCTCCCACGAGCAGGATGGTCTTCTTGTCTGGGTCGAGGCCGAACTTCCTGCGGGCCTCCTGCGGGGTGATGTCGGCATTCAGCACATTCTGGCGCACGGGGTTTCCCGTCATGATGATTTTCTCTTTCGGGAAGAACCGCTCCATGTTGTCGTAGGCCACGCAGATCTTGTCGGCCTTCTTGGCCAGGAGCTTGTTGGTCACGCCGGCGTAGGAGTTCTGCTCCTGGATGAGACAGGGGATACCCTTGGCGGCACACATGTTGAGGGTGGGGCCACTGGCGAACCCGCCCACGCCCACGGCTGCCATGGGCCGAAACTCCTTGATGATTCGCTTGGCCATACGCTCGCTCTTCCATATCTTGAACAGCACGACAACGTTCTTCAGCAGGTGCTTCCTGTCGAAGCCGCAAATCGGCAGTCCTTTAATCTCATATCCGGCAGCCGGCACCCGCTGCATCTCCATCTTGCCCAAGGCACCCACAAAGAGTATCTTGGCATCGGGACGCTTCGCCTTGATGGCGTTGGCTATTGAGATAGCGGGGAAGATGTGGCCTCCTGTGCCGCCACCACTGATGATGATTCTCAGTTCGTTGTCCATGACTTATATATCTTATCGAGCAAGTCTGCTCCTTTGTTTTCTTGTTTGGTCTGCCTTTCCCGTTTTTCCGAAAAATGGAGAACAGCCCATCAAATGCAAAAGTAATGAAAATCTTTCTTTTACGGTTGTTTTTTCATCACTTTTATTCTCTGCCCTCACATTTTTCAGCGGCCAAGCCACCCGATGGTGCGCTCAGGCAGAGGGCGCGGGGCTTGCCGAGGCGGAGTCGGTGGCCACCTTGTCGCGTTTCTTTGCTGTACGGCTAACGCTGAGTATCGCGCCGATATAGATGCAATTGATGATGGTGGAGGTGCCGCCCTTGCTCACCAAGGGCAGTGGCTGGCCGGTTACGGGAGCCAATCCCACAGCCACCCACATGTTCATCACAGCCTGGGTGGCAAGCAGCAGTGCCAGTCCCATGGCCAAGAAGGCTGGGAAGCTGTTCTCGCAGCGGTTGGCGATATAGCGTGTGCGGAAGAGCAGGATGATATAGAGCAGGGCCACGAAGATGGCTCCCACGATTCCCATTTCCTCTATGATGATGGCGTAGATGAAGTCAGAGAAAGCCTGCGATAGGAAGTCGCGCTCCACGCTGTTGCCCGGCCCCTTGCCGATGACGTTGGACGAGGCGATGGCGATGTTGGCGTGCGCCCGCTGAGCGTCCCTGTCAAGGTCCACGTCGCTTGGCGAGCCTTTGAAGCCCTCCACCTGCTTGATGATTCGGGTCTTCCAGGTCGAGGCGCGGTGGAACACCTTGTCCACGATGCCCTTGTCTTCCTGGGGCTGCAGGGTCTCGGTGAGCTGGGTCTGCGGGTTGGGCAGCTGGCTCTCGTCCTGACCGATGAGCATCACCGCGCTCAAGGCCAGCACCACAACAGTGATGGCTCCTCCCGCCACTACGCGGAGATACTTCCACGACACTCGCCCGATGTCCATCATCATAAACACCACCACCGCCAACAGCACGGCCGTGGAGAGGTTCTCGAAGAAGATGAGTCCTATCAGCGCCAGCCCCACGACACAGATGTACTTGAAGGCATGGTCGTCGGCTCCCTTGTCGGTCTGCATGGCGCTCAGAATCTGGGCAGTGGCGAGCACCATGCTGCCCTTGGCTATCTCCGAGGGCTGGAACTGCACGCCGAGGAAGGAGATCCATCGCTGAGCGCCGTTGGTAGACTGGCCAACGATAAGCACCGCCAACAGACTGAGGAAGGACACAATCAGGAAGAAGCCCGTAAGGATGCGGAAATACTTGCAGGGGATGTGGCAGGTGATGATGATGCCTATCAATCCAACAAACAGCACTCCCCCATGCTTCATCACGGGCGCCCAATAGCTTCCTCCCTTGTAGGTCAGCTCCGAGGAGGCGCTGAACACCTCCACGATGCTGATCAGGCTCAGGAACAGGAACACCATCCAGATCACCTTGTCGCCCTTGAAGATGTGGCCCAATTGCTTGAACATAGACATTGCCTACAGGTTTCTAACGCATTCCTTGAACTGCTCGCCCCGGTCCTCCATGTTCTTGAACAGGTCGAAGCTGGCGCAGCAGGGACTCAGCAGCACGGTGTCGCCGGGCTGGGCCAACTCATAGCAGGCCGCCACACAGTCCTTCATGTTGTGGGTGTCGCGCACGTCGATTCCCATTCCGTCGAAGTTGGCGTGCAGCTTGCTGTTGTCGGCTCCGAGATACACTAAGGCGCGGCACTTCTTCTTCACCAGTTCCTTGATCTCAGTGTAGTCGTTGCCCTTGTCCTTGCCGCCGAGGATAAGCACCACAGGGGTCTTCATGCTCTCCAGGGCATACCAGCAGGCGTCCACGTTGGTGGCCTTGGAGTCGTTGACGTAGAGCACGCCGCCCACGGTGCACACCTTCTCCTGGCGATGCTCCACGCCAGGGAAGTCGCTCAGGCTCTTTCTGATGATTTCCTTCTTGATGCCCGATATGTTGGAGGCCAGCCCAGCGGCCAGCGAGTTGTAGATGTTGTGCTTGCCGGTGAGCGAGAGTTCCTCCTGCTCCATGTTGAAGGGTGTGGGATACTCCAGTTTGTACTGTCCCTCCTCTATATATCCGATGGAGCCCTTCTCCTTGAGTTCAGAGAACGGACACCTCACGGCCTTGATTTCAAACTTCTCCAGCTCTTTCCTTATCACAGGGTCGTCGTTCCAGTAGATGAAGCTGTCCTCGGGAGTCTGGTTCTGCGTGATGCGCATCTTGGCGTCGGCGTAGTTCTCAAACTTGTTGTCGTAGCGGTCGAGGTGGTCGGGTGTGATGTTGAGCAGGATGGCGATGTTGGCCCTGAAGTCGTACATGTTGTCCAGCTGGAACGAGCTGAGTTCTATCACGTAGTAGGCGTGGGGCTGTTCGGCCACCTGCAGGGCGAGGCTGGCACCGATGTTGCCGGCCAGCCCCACATCGTAGCCCGCGCTCTTGAAGATATGGTAGATGAGCGACGTGGTTGTGGTCTTGCCGTTGCTGCCCGTGATGCAGATCATCTTCGAGTCGGTGTAGCGTCCGGCGAACTCTATCTCGCTGATGATGTGGGTGCCTTGCCCCATCAGCTTCTGGACCATGGGCGCCTCCTTGGGTATGCCGGGACTCTTCACCACCTCGTCGGCGTTGAGGATTTTCTCCTCCGTGTGGTGGCCTTCCTCCCACTCTATCTCATGGTCGTCGAGCAGTTTCTTGTATTTGTCCTTGATGCGGGATGTGTCAGAGACAAACACATCGAAGCCTTCCTTCTTTGCCAAAACAGCGGCTCCGGCACCGCTCTCTCCGGCTCCCAAAACAACAATTCTTTTCATATCCTTTTTCTCTTTTAGTTTCTTGTCCATTGCGCTTGCGCATTCACACCCCCGCTCGGGGGCGTTGCGTTTGCCGGTGGGCTTGGGGCTTGACGGCCGCCTGCGGGAGCATCGCCCGCCACGGCCCGTCTTCCAAGCGTTGCCTATCTAATCTTGAGCGTGATGATGGTGAGCGCCGCCAAGATGATGGTGATGATCCAGAAGCGGATGGTGATCTTGCTCTCATGCTTCGGACTGTGGGGAGTCTTGATGAGATACTTGCAGTCGGGGTCAAGCTGCTCGTCGGTCACGCGGAAGTTGTCGTGGATGGGCGTGCGCTTGAAGATGCGCTGCTTCACGCCCTTTCGCTTGCCTATCTTGTAGTACCACACCTGCATGATCACGCTCAGGCTCTCCACGAAGAAGATTCCGCACAGGATGGGCAGCAGCAGCTCCTTGTGGATGATGATGGCTCCCACACCGATGATGCCGCCGATGGTCAGCGATCCCGTGTCGCCCATGAACACCTGTGCGGGATAGGCGTTGTACCATAGGAATCCGATGAGGGCCCCCACAAAGGCACAGAAGAACACCACCAGCTCTTGCGAGCCCGGGATGTACATGATGTTCAGATAGGCGGCGAAGTTGATGTGCGAGCTCACGTAGGCCAGTATTCCCAGGGCCACGCCTATGATGGCCGAGTTGCCCGCGCACATGCCGTCCATGCCGTCGTTGAGGTTGGCGCCGTTGCTCACGGCCGTCACCACGAAGATGGTCATCACCACGAAGAGTATCCATCCCGCGGCGTTCTTGTACTTGCCGCAGAAGCTCATGATGCGGCTATAGTCCAGGTTGTGGCCTTTCACGAAGGGGATGGTTGTCTTGAGCGACTTGCGGGCCTCGCTTCGGTGCTTCACCACCACTTCCTGCCCGTTCTGCTGCTCTATGGCGAGATTCTCGTTGACCTTGGCGTCGGGCGAGGCCCACAGCACCAGTCCCACGATGAGTCCGATGCTCACCTGCCCCACTATCTTGTACTTGCCTTTCAGCCCCTCCTTGTCACGGCGGAAAATCTTGATGAAGTCGTCCATGCCGCCGAGGAATCCCAGCCACACGGTGGTGATGATCATCAGGATCAGGTAGATGTTGCGCAGTCGTCCCAAGAGCAGTACGGGTATCAGGATGGCCACGATGATGATGACGCCGCCCATCGAAGGCACGCCGATCTTCTTCACGCCAAAGGGGTCGATCTTGGCGTCGCGCTGGGTCTCGGTGATTTGCTTCTTCTTCAGAAACTTGATGAAGCGCTCGCCGAACCAAGCCGAGATGGCCAGGCTCAGAATCAGCGCCAACAGGGCCCTGAACGAGATGTAGCCCCACATGTGGGAGCCGCTGATGCCAAACTGCTCTAAGAACCTGAAAAGATAGTATAACATGCCGTCGCTATTTGATTCCGAATATTTCCTTTATCACCTCATGGTCGTCGAAGTGGTGCTTCACTCCCTTGATTTCCTGGTAGTTCTCATGTCCCTTTCCGGCCACGAGCACCACGTCGCCCTTTTGCGCCATCATGCAGGCGGTGCGTATGGCCTCCTTGCGGTCCACGATGCTCACCACCTTGCGCATCTGGTTCTTGTCCAGCCCGGCGAGCATGTCGTCGATGATGGCCTGCGGCTCCTCAAAGCGGGGGTTGTCGCTGGTGATGATCACCTTGTCGCTCTGCCTCACGGCTTCCTGGGCCATGAGCGGCCGCTTGCCGTGGTCGCGGTTGCCGCCGGCTCCGCACACGGTGATGACATGGCCCTTGCCGTTGAGCACCTCGTGGATGGCGCCGAGCACATTGGCCAAGGCGTCGGGGGTGTGGGCATAGTCCACCACGGCGGTGAAGCCCTCGGGCGAGTGGATGGGCTCCAGGCGGCCGTTCACGCTGTGGAGCGTGCTCATCACCACGAGGATGTCCTCGGGCGACTTGCCCAGCATCCTCGCCGCGCCATACACGGCGAGCAGGTTGCTCACGTTGAACTTGCCGATGAACTGCACGCCCACCTCGTGGCCGTCGATGTCGAGATACATTCCCTCGAAGTGCATCTCGATGATGCGCGCCTTGAAGTCGGCGTCGCGCTGTATGGAATAGGTCTTCACGGTGGCCTTGGTGTTCTGCACCATGACCATGCCGTTCTTGTCGTCGGCGTTGGTGATGGCGAAGGCGTCCTTGGGAAGCCCGTCGAAGAACATCTTCTTGGCGTTGCGGTAGTTCTCGAACGTCTTGTGGTAGTCGAGGTGGTCGCGGGTGAGGTTGGTGAAGATGCCGCCGGCAAACTTCAGTCCGCCAATCCTCTTCTGGTGGATGGCATGGCTCGAGCACTCCATGAAGGCATACTCGCAGCCCTCGTCGGCCATGCGGCCAAGCAGCTCGTTGAGCTCTATGGGGTCGGGAGTGGTATGGTCGGCGGGTATGGGCTGGCCGTCGATGTAGTTGCACACCGTCGACAGGAGCCCGCACTTATGGCCCATCTTCCTGAACATGTTGTACAACAGGGTGGCGATGGTGGTCTTGCCGTTGGTCCCGGTCACGCCCACAAGCCTCAGCCGCCTCGACGGCTCGCCGTAGAAGACTGTGGCCACGGGGCCCACGGCATCCTCGGTGGAGGCCACCTGCACGTAGGTCACGCCCTCCGTCCTCTCGTCGGGCATGTCCTCCACGAGCACTGCCTTGGCGCCCTGCCCTATGGCCTTGCCAATGAACTTGTGGCCGTCAACCTGGGTTCCCTTCATGGCCACGAAGAGATGTCCGTCCTTAATCTTGCGTGAGTCGATGTTCACGCCGCTGATGTCAATGTCGTCGGCGCCGATGATGGCGAGGGGCTTGACTTTCTTGAGCAATTCGTTCAGTCTCATATCTCTGATTTCTTTGATTGTTCTGTTGCGGGCCGCGCGATGCTCCTCGCGCGTACCTTTATATATTATTATAGGGGACTTCACCCATCAAGGTGCAAAGTTAATCAATCCGCACGCAGAATGCAAGGGATTGCCCCGTATATTTCATTCGGCGGGAGCGTCTGCCCGGAGTGGAGGGCGGTTGGCCCGCCCCATGGCGCTATTCCAGCTTGAGCGTCATCACGTCGCCCTTTCTGATGGTTCTGCCCGGCGGCAGGCTCTGCTCCACCACCTTGCCGCGGCCTTGCATCCTCACCCTCACTCCACGGCTCTCCACCAGATACACCGCGTCGCGCGCGCCCATGCCTATCACATTGGGAATCTGGTTGTAGCGGTAGAGGGGCGTGCGGTCGAGCATCACCCGGCTCTTGTCCTCATCCCTGGCCACGCCCCACACGGGGTTGCCCTGCACGTCGAAGTTGAAGTTCAGCACGGGCTTGAAGCCGAGGGCGTTGAGCACGAAGTCGGCGGCCGTGAGGTTGCCGTTCTTCACGTTGGGCACGAACACGGAGGCGGAGTCGCGGGCGTCGTTCACGTCGAGCTTGATGTATTTGGCCATGATGCCCTCGGCGATTTCCTTGAACACGGGGCCGCTCATGCCGCCGCCCGAGGCGGGCAGCCCCCTCTTCTGTATGCACACGATGCAGCTGTAGAGGGGCTTGTCGGCGGGGAAGAACCCGGCAAACGACACCAAGTAGTGGGTCACTCCGCTGTGGTAGCCGCCCCGGCCCTGGCTGATCTGCGCCGTGCCGGTCTTGCCGGCCACCTGGAACGACTCGCTCCCGGCCTTGCGGCCCAGGCCCTGGCTCACCACGTGGGTGAGGATGGTCTGCATGGTCTTGATGGTGGAGGGCTTGGCTATCTGCTCGCGCTGCACCACGGGCGGAAACTCCATCACGGTCTCGCCGTCCTTGACCACACTCTTCACAAACCTGGGGCGCATCATCTTCCCCCCATTGGCGATGGCATTGTAGAAGGTCAGCGTGGTGATGGGAGGCACCTGCGTCTCGTAGCCTATGCTCATCCAGGGCAGTGTGGTCTTGCTCCAGTTGACATATTGGCCGCGGCTGTTCTTCTTGGGCATGCGGATATGGGCGCACGAGAATCCCAAGATAGGGATGTGAAGGTTGTCGGCCAGGCCCAAGCGGTAGATGCCGTTGACGAACTTCTCGGGGTCGTTGTGGTAGAACTGGTCGATGATGCGGCTCACGCCCACGTTGGAGCTCACCTCCAAGGTACGGGGCAGCGATATGGTGCCGTAGCCGCCGTGGGTCCAGTTGTGGTCCTTCATCTTGCGGCCATACATGTCCCACACGCCGTTGCCGGTCTCCACCATCAGCGTGGTGTCGCACATCCCGTCGTCGAGGGCCACGAGGATGCTGGCGGGCTTGAACACCGAGCCGGGCTCCAAGAGGTCGCTCACGGCGTGGTTCTTGATCTCGCGGTATTGGCCGTCGATGCACTTCTCCATGTTCACGATGGCCTTCACGTCGCCCGTGGCCACCTCCATGACGATGGCCACGCCCACATCGGCGTTGATTTCCTTCAGCTCCTTGATCACGGAGCGCTCGGCCAGGTCCTGTATGCCCACGTCGATGGTGGTCACGATGTCGGCCCCGTCGATGGGCGGCGTGTCCATGATGCTCAGAAACTTGTTGAGCACCTTGCGCCGGTGGGTGATGCCGTTGGTGCCGCGCAGGATGGAGTCGTAGCTCAACTCCAGTCCGCAGCGGGCGGTGTCCTTGGCGCCGAACATGTCGCCCACCGTGCGGCCGGCCAGGGAGCCGTAGGGACGCTGGCGGGCGTTGAACTCCTCCACATGGAAGCCGCCCTTGTAAGACACCATGCGGAACACGGGCAGGTCCTTCACCTGGGTGTAGACGTTGTAGTTCACCCGCTTGTCCCACACCGGCCAGTGGCGGGCGTTCTTCCTGCGACCCTGCTCCAGGTAGGCCATGAACTGCTGCTTGCTCTTCTCGGGGAAGATGCGGCTGAGCATCATGCACACGCTGTCGCGCTTGGCCATCCACAGCGAGTCGCCCTGGGCCTCATGCAGGGCGTGGAAGTCCATGTAGAGCTTGAACTCGGGCAGCGACGAGGCCATGAGTTCGCCGTCGCAGCTCAGGATGTTGCCGCGCGTGGGCTTCACAAACATGCTGTCGCGCTTCTGCCGCTCGGCCACGGCCATCCAGAAGTCGTGCCTCACGGTCATGATATAGAGTGCCTTAGCTATCACAGCCACGCTGGCCAAGGTCAGCAGCCAGGCATAGATGCTGTAGCGAGGGATGATCTTCTTGTAGTTGAACTTATTCATTGGGTACTACGATAATGTAAGGGGGCTGGTTGGGTATCTTCAGCACACTGTCCTTGTTGTTCTGCAGCTGGTCGAGCACATTGCTCTCGCGCGACTTCTCGGTGAGCTCCGAACTCGACGAGAGAGCCTTGTACTTCACGTCCTGCAACTCGTTGCGCAACTTGTCTATCTTGATGAGGTTCTGCTGCACGTTGTAGCGGTTGGCGATGTATATCACCAAGAAGACGGTGATGAGCAGGAACACGCCTATCTGGTTTCTGATGAAGCTGGTGTTGAGGATATCGCCGCCCAGAATCTTCTTCAGCGAGAGGTTTTGCGACGCTTGGCTGTCGCCCTCGTGGGCCTCGGCCTTGATCACATTCTTGAAGGTGCGCAGGTCCTCGGCGTCGCGCTCTTCCTGGGTCTTGGCGTGCTTTTCCTTGTCCCCGGCCGGAGCGGGGGTGTCGTGCTTCCCCTCGTCCACCACGACGGTGGCCGTCACTCCCCCAGCCTCGGGATGGGCGTCGGCGGGCTTCTCCTTATTGTCTTTGGTACGCTCTTCTTCCATTTTTCTCACTTCTTTTCTGCGATTCTCAGTTTGGCGCTCCTGCTGCGGGGGTTGCGCTGCTGCTCGGCCTCGCTGGGCAGGATGGGCTTGCTGTTGACCGCGCGCAGGGGCGAGAGGATGTTGCCGTAGAAATCCTTGTCCATCTTTCCCGCCACGTTGCCGGCCCGCATCATGTTCTTCACCATGCGGTCCTCGAGCGAGTGGTAGGTGATGACCGACAGCCTCCCGCCCGGGGCCAAAAGTCCGGTGGCGGCGGCGAGCATCTCGGCCAAGGCGTCCATCTCGTGGTTCACTTCTATGCGGAGGGCCTGGAAGAGCCGCGCCATGTCCTTCTTCTCGCGCTCACGGTGGAACAGCGGCTCCACCACGCTGAGAAACTCGCTTGTGGTCCTCAAGGGCTGCGCGGCGCGGGCCCTGACGATGGCGGCGGCAATGCGGCGGGCGTTCTTCAGCTCGCCGTAGAGATAGAACACGTCGGCCAGACGGGACTCTTCGTAGCCGTTGACCACGTCGGCGGCTGTCAAGGCCCCATGGGCGTTCATGCGCATGTCGAGGGGCGCGTCGAAGCGGAACGAGAATCCGCGCGACTCGTCGTCGAAATGGTGCGACGACACGCCGAGGTCGGCCAGCACGCCGTCGACCCGCTCCACGCCGTAATAGCGCATCCAGTTCCGCAGGTAGCGGAAGTTGCTCCTCACAAAGGTGAAGTTGGGGACTGCAAAGGGACTGTCGGCTCCTTCGAGCTGTCCCACCACATCCTCGTCCTGGTCGAAACTGTAAAGGTGTCCTTCGGATCCCATCCTGCTCAATATCTCGCGGCTGTGGCCTCCGCCGCCGAAGGTCACGTCCACGTAGACGCCGCCGGGCCTGATGTTCAGCCCGTCGACGCTCTCGCCCAACAGCACAGGCACATGATAGCCCGCGGCTGTGGTCACACCGCTCTCATCCACTGTCAGCATCTGTCTCTCTTCGTATGCTCCAGCCGTGGCAACAGTCGCGGCGGGAGACTAAAAAAAATCATTTATCTTCGCTATTCATAATCTCTTCCAGCGCCTGGCCGAACGCCTCGGGGGTCACGCCCCCCTCTTCCTGACGGTCGCCCCAAATCTCTATGGTGTCGCCCATGCCGATGAAGCGCACGGTCTGTCCTATCCCCGCCAGCTTCATGTAGCGCTTGGGGATCAGGAACCGCCCGTTGCCGTCGAGGGCCACAGGCTCCACGTCGCTAACAAACATCCGGAAGATGGCTTGCTGGCGCTGGTCCCAACGCGAGAGGCGGGAGCGGAGCGAGTCCATCTGCTCGTTCCAGACGCTTTGCGGATAGAGTACAAGACACGGCTGGAACACGTCCTTCCTCAGGATCATGTCCTCCTCCCCGGCCGTCTGCAACTGCTTGCGGAAAGCCGCGGGCAGAAACGACCGCCCTTTCTGGTCGGTCTTCGCTTCTATGGTGCCTAAAAACCGCATCTATACTTATATATAAATATTTCAGCCCCAAAGTTACATATTTTCCACCACATTCCCCCACTTTTCTCCACAAAATTTCATTTGCGGGCGAAAATTAACAATCAAGCGAGCGAAGGCTGGGAGAAAGTTGGCAGCGGACCTCCCGCTGCCCTTGAATCGCAGCAAGGGTTTACTGGTATTTGTTACAATAAAATGGTTCATCCTCTCATCGTGAGCGTGCTTGCGCTACAGGACACGCTTCATACCCAACTTCTGTGACAGCCGTCACACAACTGTAGACCGACTGTCACACAACAGTAGAACAACCGCCACACAACAGTAGAACAACAGCCACACAACAGCGCAAGAGTCGGCACACTGCACAGGTAAAGCAAACAGATGGTTAAAATTTCGCTTCAACAGGTTATTTTTTCTCCCTCACATCATCATTTTTGAAAATAATATGTTATTTTTGCAGATGTTATGAATATGTTATGAGCGAAGAGATTATTGAGAAAACAATTGACTTGGACAAAATCATCGCCGACAAGATGGGGAGCAAGGCCCGGTTTGTGCCTCGCCTTGCCATCGACTGGTTGCGCAAGACCGTCCACGAGGACGAGGTCAACGGCTTCCTCTGGCGCTCGCGCGGCTTGACTGGCACACCGTGGCTGGAGGAATGCGTGCGCTATCTCGACATGACGCTCGACCTCGTCGGCGAGGAGAACCTCCCCAAGAAAGACGACGGCAAACTCTACACCTTCGTTTCCAACCACCCTCTGGGCGGCGCCGACGGCGTGGCGCTCGGGGCCATCATAGGCCGCCACTACGACGGGCGCTTCCGCTATCTCGTCAACGACCTGCTCATGAACCTCCCTGGCCTCGCCCCGCTATGCATACCCATCAACAAGACGGGCAAGCAGAGCCGCGACTTCCCACGGATGGTGGAGGCGGGATTCCAAGGCGACAACCACATCCTGATGTTCCCCGCCGGACTCTGCTCGCGAAAAACCAACGGCAAGATACACGACCTGCCCTGGAAGAAGACGTTCATATCGAAAAGCGTGGAGTACCACCGCGACGTGGTGCCCATCCACTTCGGCGGCAGCAACAGCGACAAGTTCTACCGCATTGCCAACATCTGCAAGTCGCTGCACCTAAAATTCAACGTGGCCATGCTCTTCCTCGTGGACGAGATGTACAAGAACGTACACAAGGAGTTCCGCGTGGCCTTCGGCAAGCCCATCCCCTGGCAGACCTTCGACAAGAGCCACACGCCGCAGGAATGGGCCAAGATTGTAGAAGACAAGGTTTACGAATTATAAACATCATGGAAGAAGAAATCATCCAGCCTATCGACAGGGAACTGCTCAAGCGTGAGCTTACGCCAGAGCGGCAACTGAGAATGACCAACAAGAGTCACAACGAGATTTACGTGGTCACGGCAAAAGAGGCACCCAACGTGATGAAAGAGATTGGGCGGCTGCGGGAGGAGGCCTTCCGCACCGCTGGAGGCGGTACGGGAAAAAGCATGGACATCGACGAGTTCGACACGATGGACCACGGATGCAAGCAACTCATCGTGTGGAATCCCGAAAACGACGAAATCATCGGCGGATACCGCTACCTCTTCGGAAAGGACTGGAAGATTCAGCCCGACGGACAGCCCCATCTGGCCACAAGCCACATGTTCCACTTCTCCAGAAAGTTCATGAGAGAATATGCTCCCTACACCGTGGAATTGGGACGCTCATTCGTCAGCCTCGACTACCAGAACGTGAGGCAGAACACCAAGTCAATCTTCGCACTCGACAACCTGTGGGACGGCCTGGGCGCGCTGACCGTGATCAACCCCGACTGCAAATACTTCTTCGGCAAGATGACCATGTACTCCAACTACATCCGCCGCGGACGCGACATGATACTCTATTTCCTCAAGAAGCACTTCGACGACAAGGAAAACCTCATCATCCCCATCAAGCCGCTGAAGATAGAGACCCCAGAGGAAGAATTGAGGAAGATATTCTGCGAGGACGACTTCAAGGCCGACTACCGCATCCTCAACCACGAGATACGCAAGTTGGGCTACAACATTCCGCCCTTGGTCAACGCCTACATGAACCTGAGCCCCACCATGAAACTCTTCGGCACAGCCATCAACTACGGCTTCGGCGACGTGGAGGAGACGGGCATTCTGATAGCCGTGGACGAGATTTTCGAGGAGAAGCGCATACGCCACATCGAGAGCTTCGTGAAGGAACACCCAGAGGCCCTGCGCCTCACCAGCGGCGCAAACAACTTGATTTACAAGGAAAAATAACACTCTCCCCCAACAAGACACAACCGATATCCGCAGTGCCGTTTTTCAACGAATTACTCGAATTGCTCGAATGTGTGTTCGACTGATTCGTTTCATTCGTTGAAAAAAATTGGTTGAGTGTGTGAGCGAGGGGCAATGGCCATCAACCCGCTTAACAGATGGAACAAGACTGACGGGGAGAAAGGGATGCACGGGCAAAAGCAGCCCGCCAGCGAGCAACCCCACCCCACCATGAAAGGCAGGAACTAAGGACATGGGGAGAGGACACGGCCTAAAAAAGCTCCCTCACCACTCCGAGCGTCTTCAGCTCGGGAAAGGCGGGGATGTGGAGCCGGTAGAAATCAAGGATCACGTCGACACAGCGGTTGCGCTGCTCGCGCGACATGCGGAAGAGGCGCATCGTGGTGAAGCTGAGCCTCATCAGACCCACCATCGCCTCGGCCTCATCGGCTTGGATATAGTCGGGATGGGGAGGCACGGTGGTGGAGAAGCAGCCGCTGCGCAGGTCGAAACAAGCTCCAGGCTCATAGCTCTCAAGGTTTGGGAAAAAGCCCAAAAACATCGAGAGCCGAATCATGAAAACCAAATGGAAGTTGGCATAGCCCTCCGAGGCCATGTCGAGCCATTCCACACTGTCCACAACATAGTCGAACAGCGTGGCCACGTCCTGCTCGTCGCGGGTGGCATGGCGCAGGAACTCGGCCACGAAAAACACCAACGGCATCTTATAGGGATTGGCGGTGAGCGAGGTCCACGGCCGGGACATCCTCACCTCGGAGAAACGCTGCAGCGTGCGGTTGGGGCGCAGGGTGAAGTCGGCGTCGAGCAACGTCAGCGGCTGGAAGAGCCTGCGGTGGACGCGCCCATGCGGACTCTGCGAGAGCCTGACGATGAACGACTGCCGGCCGGCCTGTCGCGTGAGAAGGTCCACGATGAGCTGGCGGTCGCCATAGTTGACGGTGGAAAGGACAAGAGCGGGGGTCTTCATGTACTCATTTGCATTTTAGAAGCAAAAATAGTAAAAATCAGCTGTTTAAAGAAAATATTTGGAAGAAAATTTGCGCATATAAGAAAAAACAGCTACCTTTGCACCCGCAATTCAAAGCGACGGTCCATTCGTCTATCGGTTAGGACGAGAGATTTTCATTCTCTAAAGAGCAGTTCGACTCTGCTATGGACTACAAACAATAAAAATAGAAGACAAAACAAGATGGCAAATCACAAATCATCACTTAAAAGAATCCGCCAGACAAAGGTGAGAACGCTGCACAACAAATATTACGCAAAGACGATGCGTAACGCTGTGCGCAAGCTGCGCGGCACAAAGGATAAGGAAGAGGCTGTCAAGCTGTATCCCGCTGTTCAGAAGATGCTTGATAAGTTGGCCAAGACCAACATCATCCACAAGAACAAAGCTGCCAACCTGAAGTCAAGCCTGAGCCAGTACATCAACAAGCTCGGCTAATCTTCCTTGCACAAAGATACCTTACTGAGGCCGCAACTCGACGAGTTGCGGCCTTTAGCGTATCCAAACAATCGCAGGGACCACAGAACCCAGGCCAAGCCGCTACTAATAATACCCTCCCGCGTAATGGCGCAGATAAGGCTCGGCCACCTGGTAGCGAATCTTATAGATGGCTCCGGTGTGGTTGCGGGCAGGGCCTATCACCACCACCCAACCATCGATGAAGCCCACGTCGCCCACATAGAGGTCGTCGGCACGGCCCACCTCCATGGGAAGGTCGCCGCGAAACTGCCACATGAGCTGCTTGATCTGCCGCTCCGGGCAGTTGAACACCTCGTCGGCGGAGAGCCTGTGGCCGTCGGCCTTGCTGAAGGTGGCGCAGTCCTGCGATGTCCACTCCACGCTGTCGCGGTCGCGCACCGTGGCGAGGAAGGTCACGCAGCTCGGGTCCTCAAAGGCCCATTCTATCTCCACCCGGCGCTGGCCGCCGCCAGAGGCCACGTAGTCGCTGGCCGCCCGCTGGAGCAGAGCTGGAAAGTCGTCGCAGCTCACCCGCAGCGGAGCGTCGATGCCCAACACCTCGCACACCCATTGGCGGG
>SAMEA3663103__coassemble_283_pt1 | contig 28286 bp, 22 predicted proteins | sample SAMEA3663103__metabat2_high_PE_013 | metagenome-assembled genome bin SAMEA3663103 (sample SAMEA3663103) | pig gut metagenome | biome: pig gut; feature: pig-associated habitat; material: faeces | place: France | collected 2012 | reverse complement strand
ACTGGCCGACAAGGGCGACGACGAGGCCATGATCATCGACCACGACTTCCTGCGCGCCCTGCAATATGGCATGCCCCCGACGAGCGGCATCGGCATCGGCATCGACCGGCTTGTGATGCTCATGACGGGCAAGGAATACATCCAGGAGGTGATGCTCTTCCCGCAGATGAAGCCCGAGGCTAAGATTCCGCAGAGTCCTCTGAAAGACTGGCAGGCCATCGGCGTGGACGAGAACTGGATGTATGTGCTGCGCAAGGCGGGCTTCAACCTCATCAGCGACATCAAGGACGAGAAGGCGCAGGGCCTGCAGCAGAAAATAGGCGAAATCAACAAGAAGTACAAGTTAGGCTACGAGAAGCCCAGCGTGGAGGAAATCCAGCAGTGGATAGACAAGGCCGGGGAGAAATGAGCTGACGCTCGCTGACCCCCGCAACGGGAGCTTTCACGGCCACAAGCAATAGGAAGAATGAGTTTTCAGACAGGCAAGACAGCAATCATAGGAGGAGGCTCTTGGGCCACGGCCATAGCCAAGATTGTGGTGAGCCACACCCACCACATCGGCTGGTACATGCGCCGCGACGACCGCATAGAGGACTTCAAGCGGCTGGGCCACAACCCGGCCTACCTGCAGAGCGCGCGGTTCGACGTGGACGAGATCTTCTTCTCGTCCAACATCAACACCATCGTGCAGGGTTTCGACACGCTGGTGTTCGTGACCCCCTCGCCCTATCTGAAGAGCCACTTGCGCAAACTCCGCACGCCCCTGCGCGACAAGTTCATCGTCACGGCCATCAAGGGCATCGTGCCCGACGAGAATCTGGTTTGCTCAGAGTTCTTCCATGAGGTCTACGATGTGCCCGACGACAACCTCGCCGTCATCGGCGGCCCCTCCCATGCTGAGGAAGTGGCCCTGGAGAGGCTGAGCTACCTCACCGTGGGATGCGCCGACCGCGACAAGGCGGCGGCCTTCACGCGGGTGCTGGCCAACGACTACATCAAGACCAAGGTGGCCGCCGACGTGGTGGGGATTGAATACGCGTGCGTGCTGAAGAATGTATACGCCATCGCGGCTGGCATCTGCAACGGCTTGAAATACGGCGACAACTTCCAGGCCGTGCTCATCTCGAACGCCGTGCAGGAGATGAACCGCTTCCTCACAGCCGTCAACCCCATCGAGCGCCACATCTACGACAGCGTCTACTTGGGCGACCTGCTCGTGACGGGCTATTCCAACTTCAGCCGCAACCGCACCTTTGGAGCCATGATTGGCAAGGGCTACTCGGTGAAGAGCGCGCAGATGGAGATGGAAATGGTGGCCGAGGGCTACTTCGGCACGAAATGCATGAAGGAGATCAACCGCCATTGGCATGTCAACATGCCCATCCTCGACGCGGTGTACAACATCCTCTACGAGGGCATCAACCCGCAGATAGAAATCAAGCTGCTCACAGACAGCTTCAGATAAGGCTTGGGCGCTACTTCCCCGCGCTCCAAGCGGCCCGCTTGCCGCATCGGCCTTATCGGTGGGAGAGGCCGCTCCCACAGGATGGCAGCGGATGTGGCGCCGACTACGAAAAGATAGAATTTCAGGATCAATAAACATAAAACACAATGCAGAACATTCAATTAGATGTCACCAAGGCCGCTCAGTTTCTGAAACCCGGCACAGTGGAGGCCTATGAGCCTCAGGCAAAAGCCGCCCAGGAGGCTTTGGAAAAAGGAACCTGCGAGGGAAACGACTTCCTCGGCTGGCTTCATCTTCCCTCCTCCATCACCGATTCGTTCCTCGCTGAGGTCCAGGCCTGCGCCGACCGCCTGCGCGCAAAGTGCCAGTATGTGGTGGTTTGTGGCATCGGTGGCTCCTATCTCGGCGCGCGTGCCGTGATTGAGGCCTTGGGCAACAGCCTCTCCTGGCTCATCAACGACAAGAAGAATCCCGTGGTGCTCTTCGCCGGCAACAACATCAGCGAAGACTATCTCGCCGAACTCACCGAGTTTCTGAGGGGCAAGGACTTCGGAGTGATCAACATCTCCAAGTCGGGCACCACTACAGAGACCGCCTTGGCTTTCCGTCTGCTCAAGAAGCAGTGCGAGGAGCAGCGAGGCAAGGCTGAGGCCAAGGAAGTGATTGTCGCCATCACCGACGCCAAGAAGGGCGCCGCACGCGTGACTGCCGACAAGGAGGGCTACACCTCATTCGTCATTCCCGACAACGTGGGTGGCCGCTTCTCCGTGCTCACTCCCGTGGGCTTGCTGCCAATCGCCGTGGCCGGCTTCAACGTGAAAGACCTTGTGGCCGGAGCGCGCGACATGGAGAAAGCCACAGCCGCCGACGTACCCTTCGCCGAGAACATCGCCGCACAGTATGCAGCCGTGCGCCAAGCCCTCTACACCCAGGCAGGCAAGAAGATAGAAATCATGGCCAACTTCCAGCCCAAGCTTCACTTCTTTGCCGAATGGTGGAAGCAGCTCTATGGCGAGAGCGAGGGCAAGGAGCACAAGGGTGTGTTCCCCGCAGCCTGCGACTTCACCACCGACCTCCACTCCATGGGACAGTGGATCCAGCAGGGCGAGCGCAGCATCTTCGAGACCGTGCTCTCCGTAGAGAACACAGAGCGCAAGATGCTCTTCCCAAGCGACGAGGAGAATCTCGACGGCCTGAACTTCTTGGCTGGAAAGCGCGTGGACGAGGTGAACAAGATGGCTGAACTGGGCACACGTCTGGCTCATGTCGATGGCGGCGTGCCAAACATCCGCATCTGCGTTCCCCACCTCAACGCCTACTATCTGGGCCAGCTCATCTACTTCTTCGAGAAGGCTTGCGGCATCAGCGGCCTGATCGAAGGCGTGAATCCATTCAACCAGCCCGGTGTGGAGGCCTACAAGAAGAACATGTTCGCCCTGCTCAACAAGCCTGGCTATGAGGCTGAGAGCAAGGCCATCCAAGAGCGTCTGGCCAAGGAGGCATGAGAAGGGCCTGCCATCGATGAAACATCAATATAAAGTAAGAGGTGGACGCGATTGGGAGATTGCGCCCACCTCTTCTTTTCATGCACCATTCACAAAACAGGATGACAGAAGAAAACATTAAGCATTATCTCAAGACCCACCTGTCCGAGGACGAGCGCTGGACAGGCTTCAAGGCGGTCTTGTTCGATATGGACGGCGTGCTGTACGACAGCATGCCCCACCACGCCATAGCATGGCAAGAGAGCATGAGCCGGTTTGGCATCAACATGACGGCCGCCGACGCCTACGCCACCGAGGGCGCGCGGGGGGTGGACACCATCCGCATGATGGTGAGCCGGCAGAAAGGCAGGGAAATCTCGGAGGAGGAGGCCCAAAGGATGTACGACGTGAAGACCGACATCTTCCACCACATGGAGCAGGCCCCGGTGTTCGACGGCGTCGAGCGGCTGATGGAGAAGATACAGCGCGCGGGCCTCTCCGTCAACGTGGTGACCGGATCCGGCCAGCGGCCCCTCATCAAGCGGCTGCTCACCGACTTTGGCCGCTTCCTCGACGAGGACCATATCACGACAGCCTACGACGTGGCGCGGGGCAAGCCCAATCCCGACCCCTATCTGGCCGGACTGCGCAAGGCCGGCAACTTGAAGCCCTGGCATGGCATCGTGGTGGAGAACGCACCCTTGGGCGTGAAGGCCGGCGTGGCCGCCGGATGCTTCACCATCGCCGTCAACAGCGGGCCGCTGCCCGACAGCAGTCTGCTCCAAGCCGGCGCGCACCTGCTCTACCAGAAGCTCACCCAACTCTGTGACGACTTCGACAAGATGATGAAAATCTGCGACTCACTTGTGCAATCCAAATAAATATGATAATTTTGCACTCGAAAACAAAACTCTGAAACATGAAGTATTTCATTCTTGACAGCAATTCCCAACAACTCGGCCCCTTCAGCATCTACGAGTTGAAAGACCGCGGCATCGATGAGAAGACCCTCGTGTGGACCGACGGCATGGCCGACTGGCAACCCGCCTGGCAGGTGGAGGAAATCAAGAAGCTCATCTTCGACCAGCCGGCTGGCACACCCCCGCCGCCCCCTCATCCCGAGGAGCCACAATACGCGCAGCCAATGCCGCAACCGCAGGAGCGCAAGAGGCCTTGGGCTGCCATCATCGGCATCGCCGTGGCCGTGGTGGCCCTGTTCATCCTCACACTGACCAACCCCAACCGTCGCGACCACGAGGACGCACTTGCCCGCGCGCTCACAGAGACGCTCGACAGCCAAGCCCGAAAGGCGGGATTGGCCGACAGCGGACTGGGCGAGATTGGACGAATCATAGCCAACCAGATGACCTCCTCCATCGTGGACCAATTGTTGGAATACCACAACTACGTGCTTTTCTCCAAGTCGACCATCACCCTCGCCGACAAGAGCTATACCGTGGCCTGGGGACTGTTGGGCCGCGTGTTCACCGTCTCCAACGAGAAGCTCGACAAGCAGTTGGAGAAGAGCATCCATCTGCCCAAGGTGAGAAGTCATTCCACGGTGATAGAGGAGACGACCGACAGCGAGGCCGACGATACGATTGGCGTATCGAAACAAGGAGCCGACAAGATTGTCGACGGCGTGACCGACATCGTGAAGGACCAAGTGGAGCAGAACACCGACAGTGCCACAAGCAGCACAATAGGCCGTTTGATTGACGACGTGAAGGAACTGCTCAAATAGCCAGAGCACCATGGATTATTTCATTCTTGACCACAATAACAAGCCTTGCGGCCCCTTCACGCTCTTCCAGCTGCGCGGGATGGGACTCACGCGGAAATCCTACGTTTGGGCGAGGGGCTGGGACAAATGGATACATGCGGGCGATGTGGAGGAAATCAACAAATACGTACTCCACACCCCCAAGGCCACTCCCACCCCCGAGAGTTCCGTCGCCGAGAGTTTCGTCCCCGAGAGGTCCGCTGCTGGGATTTCCGCTTCCAGGAGTTCCGCTTCCGGGAGTACCGCCGCCCCCAGCAGCCAAGAAGCCAAGAGTTCCGCCGCCGGGAGTTCCGTCGCCGGGAGTTCCGCACCCGGGAGGCCCGCTGCCCCCAACGGACAAGAAGCCAAGCGTTCCGCCACCTCCAGCGGCCAAAAACGACTCTTTGCTTGCATGGCCATTCTCTTTGTCCTCGTCTGTCTGCTCACCTCGACCAACCCCAACATCTTTGCCCACCGCCGCGAGGCGCGCCCCGTGGTGGAGGAAGCCGTGGAGGCCGACATCAGCAGTGGCCACTCCAACACCACCGACTACCCCAACGGCACTTCGGTGGACCGCATCTTCGACGCAACGCTGGTCTACCACAACTATTATCTGTTCTCCACCACAACTGTGCAGCTGCGCCAAACCACCCACTTCCTCTCGTTCGGCATCTTGGGCCACGTGTTCACCACATCGGTAGGGAGCCTCTGAGAGGGTTCGCGACCACTCCGGCCCACGCAGTATTCCGTCAATAATCAAACAACAGCTATGCGACAAATTCCACAAATATGAAAGAAAACGAAGTATTGAAGGCCATCCATGAGCGTCGCAGCATACGCCGCTTCAAGGCCGAGCAGATTACCGACGAAGAACTCCAGACCGTGCTTGAGGCAGGCACCTGGGCTCCCACCGGCATGGGCTATCAAGACCCAATCATCATTGCAGTGCAGAACAAAGAGCTGTGCGACGAGATACGTCGGCTCAACGCCCGGGTGATGGGCGTGTAGAGCGACACCTACTATGGCGCGCCCACCATCCTGCTCGTCTTCGGGCGCGGGGACTGGGGCAACCACGTGAAGGACTGCTCCCTCGTGCTGGGCACGATGATGCTCGCCGCCCACAGCATAGGCCTCGGCTCTTGCTGGATCAACCGCTGCGAGCAGGTGTTCGGCCAACTGCCCGAAAGTGCCTCTCTGCGCAAGAAGTTGGGCATCGCCGATGGCTACGTGGGCGTTGGCAGCCTTGCCCTTGGCTATCCGGCCAAACTGCCCACCACGGTGAAGCTACGCAAGAGCGACTATTTCCGAATCATCAAGTAGTAAGGCTATCAGACATCAAGCAGTGCGCGCCATATATAAATAGGTATAACGGCCACGGGGCAAGCCTCCCGTGGCCGTTTTTCCGTACAGCAGATTATTTGTGGGAAATTTGGACCGTGTTCGTCTATGGCTATTGTTCGCCACGGATTTACAAGGACAAGATCGGTTGAACCGTCATTGACTCATATCAATCTGGTTGACTGAGGTCAACAAAACAGGGGTTGCGGACAACAAACAGCCAGATTGTTTGCGCGCACAGCCGAATTGTGCTACCTTTGCAGTGTTGAAAGAAAGAATGTACTAAGGTAAAAGGATTTTAGGATAACAAAACATGAGAACTGCGAGCAACTCCCTCGGGAGCCTCGCCCAAAAAGAAAGGATTATTATGACGATGGTATTAATGTCATTGGCCGTAGTGGCAATCATGATTGCACAGGCAGTAAACATCATGAACAAGTTGAACGCCGAGAGCAAGTAAGACGGCGCAGATTGGAAATTAAGCGCGACAGATACAAGGCGGCTTCCGATTACTCGGGAGCCGCCTTTTCATTTGCGCCCTCTTCGCGGCCTTGAGAAGCCAGCCCGCCGGGCAAGGTAGGCGGAGATGCGTCAGACGGCAAGGCGCCATAATCGCACTCCATGAAGAAAAAATGCACAAAAGATGAAGATTTCTTGCATAAAGCGTGTTTTTCTTGCAAAAAAGCAGTATCTTTGACATGCAGAAACTAAAAAAACGTCTAATGTCACATGGCGACAAACAAGAACGCAAACCTTCGATACCAACTCTTGACCGCTGCTTTGTGGCTTTAAGTACAAAAAACAAGTGAAGAAAGGCGTTTACGGCATGGTGTGCTTGCCATGCAAGCCCCAATTGGCTCCAACACACACAGAAAGCTGGAAGAAACAGACAACAGCCATTGGCGGACGGCCCTGACCCTTACGCCTTAGCGGAACATGGAACCACTAAAAACTTATTGGATATGACAAGAGTACCGACCTTAGATATACTGTTCAATGTAACGATGCGCCATTCAGAGCTTCCTCTGTTTCGTGGCGCTGTCATCAAGGCATTGCCGCACGACTCAGTGCTGTTCCATAACCATCTTGGAGAAGGCCTGCGTTATGGCTATCCGCTTATTCAATATAAGACGATAAAGGGAAAGGCAGCCATTATATGTATAGGGAAAGGTACAGAGAGCGTATGGGACTTCTTTGCAGGGAACAATTTTGACCTGACATTAGGATCACGCAAAGTGGTTGCCGCCGTAGATGCTGTCAATGATGTTTCCACCGATATCACCATCGCGGATGCTGTCTGCCACAAATATAGCATTCAGAGTTGGCTCCCCTTCAATCAGAGCAACTATCATCAATTCAAGACGACGGAGAGCCTGACAAAAAAGATAGAAATGCTCAACCGCATTCTTACAGGCAATATTCTTACGATGTTGAAAGGAGTGGACATTATGCTTTCAGATCGACTGATAGTAGACATCATGTCGATTTCAGAGCCCAAGCCAGTCAGATATAAAAACATCAAAGTGTTGTCATTAGACGCCACATTCCAGAGCAACGTGAGCATACCCGAACACATTGGCTTGGGTAAGCACGCCAGCTTAGGATTTGGGACAGTGACGAACTTAAAACACGAAACAAAACTATAACTCATCAATCTATGGAAAAATATCTCTATGGAGCGGCCGTTCAAGGGATTCAAAGCTTCATATTCAAGACAAACGAGCTGAAGGACATTGCCGGAGCAAGCGAGCTTGTTGAGAATATATGCACAAGGAGCTTTGATGGGCAGCTGAAATCAGCATCCGTCACGACCGGGGAAAAGGTGATTGGAGCCGCCGGCAACGTTAAGTATGTATTCAACGACCGATCCGAGTGTGCAAGGGTCGTCAGGGACTTCGCCAAGAAGGTCATGATAGAGGCCCCGGGGATCACCATCAGTCAGGCCGTGGTCAAGTACGATAACGACGAGGACTTCGGAAAGGCCGTGCAGTGCCTTGAGGGAAAGCTTCGCGAGGAAAGAAACCGCCCCCACAATTCTGTCACAGCCGGATTGTTGGGCATGGAAAGAAGCCGCCAAACAGGTTTGCCTGTCGTAGGTGTGGACAATGATGAACATGTCGATGCTGCTACCCTTGCCAAACACAAAGCCAGCAATATCTGCAAGCTCTGCGCCAAGAGCTTCTTCGGTGCCCCCAATGTCCCATTGTCGGAAAAGCGTGTGGCTTATGATATCAGCAAAATAACCGGAAAGAACGACTGGATAGCCATTATCCATGCCGACGGCAACGGATTGGGGCGGATCGTGAGAGAGATTGGCCAAAAGAAAGATGTATACGGCGACTTCTCCAAGCGGCTCGACGAAGCCACCATCGCTTCAGCCAAGGAAGCTTACGAACAGATTTCCGCCGGACGTGAGTGGGAGTTCGAGGGTGTCATTCCCATCCGTCCTGTGGTACTGGGTGGCGATGACATGACCGTCATCATCCGGGGCGATCTCGCCATAGATTACGCCAAGGCTTATCTCAAGGCCTTTGAGAAGAACACCGGGCTGAAATTGGGCAAAATATTGGAGGAGAACAAGGTGTTCCCCGACGGACGCACCTTTCTGACTGCCTGCGCGGGCGTTGCTTTTGTCAAGTCCAGCTTCCCATTCTATTATGCCTACAATCTTGCCGAGGAACTCTGTACGGAGGCTAAGGTGAGAAGTGGACGAAAGCATTCTTGCCTGATGTTCCACAAGGTGCAGGACAGCTTCATCACAAGCTACAAGGACATCATCGGCCGGGAGCTCGCGCTGGTACATTCCGCAGCAGGCAGTCCTGCCTCATTGCAGTGTGGACCCTATTTCATGAATCATGCTCCGGAAGGGTATCTGACCATAGAGCAATTGATTGAATATACTCATGCGCTCATCCGTGAAGAGGGCGTGCACACGGGCCTCCGCCAATGGCTCACATTGCTCAAAGAGGGGGCGGCGCGCAGCCAGCAACACCTCAGAAGGCTCAGACAAATCAACCAAACCGACACGGACGCCTTGCGACTTATCGACGCGCTATCCACCCTACGGCAAGGCGGCACCATCGCCGCAGGCGACTGCCTGACGCTCTACACCATCCTATATCAAGAAACAAACAGCAAGGAGGACAACGTATGAAGACATTATTCTATAAGGTGACATTCCTGACCTGGTGGCATTGTGGGTCAGGGCAGGCTGCCGGCCCCGACGTGGACGAGTTGGCCATCAAGGACGTCGACGGACTGCCGTTCATACCCGGCCGCACGATGAAGGGACTTCTGCGGGATGCTTGCCAGCAGATGGAAGGCTATGGTATGGTCGGAAAGGACGCCGACTGCATTAACGCCGTTTTCGGCTACTATGACGAGAACGACACCAGATACGCTGCAAAGGGGGATGCTTTCTTCTCAGACGTGGTTTTGCCCGTTGCGGATCGGCGTAAGATAGGCGCCGACCAGACACTGTGCAATGCCATGTATAGTTCCATTGCGGCTACGGCCATTGGCGACGACGGCATTGCCAAAGACCATAGCCTAAGGAAAATACAAGTGACCGTGCCTTGTGAACTTTACGGTATGATCACTCATGTATCAGAGAAAGACATTGATATGCTTGAGAATGCCATGAAATATATCAAACGCATGGGACTGGGCAGAAGCCACGGACTGGGACGCTGCAAAGTTGAACTCATAGAAACAAAGGAGAGCTAAGCTATGGAAAAGTTAAAATTCAAAGTCACACTGCTTTCTGACATCATCATCAGCGAGTCGCCTGCCACGCAGGGCCGTCATAGAGGCCTGGACTTCATTCCCGGCAACAACTTCCTCGGCATCACCGCGTCGCGTCTATATAAAGAAGAGAATGCGCACACCTATCTTCTCTTCCACAGTGGTCACGTCCGTTTTGGCGATGCCAATCCCGGCTATAAGGGGGTGAGAAGTCTCAGGACCCCTTCAAGCTTCTTCAAGGCCAAATATCCGGACAAACTCCAATGGGAGGATGCCGGGAAAACAAGACTTGTCCATCACTGCATCACCGACTTCGAACCCTATCTTGACGCGCAACCCAAGCAGTGCAGATCGGGATTCATGGTCTTTGTGGACAATGCGGCATACGAGATCAGCTTAAGTCGGAATTACGCCATCAAGTCGGCGTATGACAGTGAGAAAAGACGTGCTGAGGACGAGAAGCTCTTTGGATATGAGAGTCTGACCAAGGGAACGGTGCTTTACTTCTGTGTGGAGTTGGACGACGAAGCAAAGGCCTGTAAGGAAGAAATCGTCACGGCATTGACGGGGCTCCGCCATGTAGGACGCTCGCGCTCGGCACAGTTCGGCTTGGTGAGTATCGAGCCATTCGATTACCAGGATGCTTATACTTGTGTAGCTGGTGATGGACAGGTGGTGGTCTACGCTGACAGTCGTCTTTGTTTCTTCGATGAAGAGGGACAGCCGACGTTCTGCCCAGCGGAGGAGCAGCTTGGCGTGAAAGGAGGACAGATAGATTGGACTAAGAGTCAGATACGCACCTTCCAGTATGCCCCGTGGAATTACCAACGCCAGGCTTTCGACGACGAGCGCTGCGGCATAGAGAAAGGAAGTGTGTTCGTCATCAATGGCACTACAGATGCGAGGGAGAACGTTGTTGGGGCCTATAGAAACGAGGGCTTTGGCAAGGTTTTGTACAATCCGTCCTTCCTCAAGGCAGGCGAGAATGGACAGTCGGTGTTCAAGTTTGAGCAGGCTGAGGAAGAGACTTGCAGTCATGATGTTGATGAAGACTGGACCAAACACTTCTCCAATGCCACACTCATGGCCTATCTTGACCATCATACAACACAGCAAATCGCAGAAAAGCGCACGATTGACTTGGTTGATGATTTCATCAAAACAAGAAAACCTGTGTTTAAAGACATCACTGCCTCGCAATGGGGCACCATACGCGGCATCGCCATGTCGGCAGACCATGATAAGGATATCATCGGCTTCATCGACACATATACCCAAAAGGGCGTTGCCAAAGATAATTGGGAAGAGCGCGGAAGACGAAAGATTTTGATCAAGTTCCTAGAGGATAACAAGTCTATCGTCTCCGTTCGTGACCTGGTGATTAATTTGTCGTCAGAGATGGCAAAAGAAACTAACAGATAAACAATCAGACGATATATGGAAACATCCAACCACAATATATGCAGCATTGCCAGAATCGTTATTGAGGCGGCAACGCCTATGAAGATAGGCAGTGGACGGTCCAGCGTCAAGACGGATGCTGTGATTGCAAGAGACGTCAATGGGCTGCCATACATTCCGGGCACTACCCTTACCGGGCTCATGCGCCATGCCATGGAGCAGACAGCAGATGGAAAAGAACAGGCTGAGCGTATCATGGGATATCAATCCAAAAAAGAGGGACAAGGCTCCTGGCTGGCAGTGACAGAGGCTAAGGTTCTTGGCGGTGACGGCCTGCCTGTCGATGGATTGAGAAAGCCTCACGATATTATTGCTGATCCTTTTTTGAGCCGGTTTGCCCAAATGCCTATCCGACAACATGTGCGTATCGGACATAAGGGGACTACAGAAAAGTCTGGAAAGTTTGATGAGGAGATAATTCCTAAAGGTACCCGGTTCTGCTTTGAGATCGAGCTTCTCTCTGACGGTGAGCATGCCGACAATGACTTCTCCTCCCTGCTCAGCATCCTGATGAGCGACACCTTCCGTGTCGGTGGCGGTAGCCGGAAGGGGTTTGGCAAGATCGCCGTAGTCGACATACGTACCCGTAGGCTCAATCTTATGAACGAGCAGGATCTCCGAGCTTATCTTGGTAAGACTTCAGACTTGTCGGAAGACTGGGAAGGCTTTGACAGCACCTTCAAAGCGGAGGAGAAGAAGGACGATGCCGTCAGATATGAGTTGCATCTGCATCCTGTCGACTTCATCTTCTTCTCCAATGGGCTTGGAGATCCTGGCAATGGCACCGACAAGGCCGCCATCCGGGAGACCTTCATCACATGGAGCAGAAACGGGAAAGGCGTTGAGGTTCCAGAACGGCAGGAGGCAAAGACTTCGCTCGTTGTGCCCGCCTCCTCCGTAAAGGGAGCCATTGCCCATCGCACCGCCTTCTATTACAACCAGCACGGCGGCGTCTTCTCCGACATGCTTAGTGATGATAAAGACAAAATACGGCTGGCCACTAAGCGTAATAAGGCGGTTGTAGCTCTGTTCGGCACGGAAGGAGAAGAGAAAGGCTCGAAAGGCAAACGGCGCGGCCATGTGCTTGTTTCCGACATCATTCGGGAGCAACTATCAGATACCAAGCCTAAGATTCTCAATCATGTCAAGATCGACCGGTTCACCGGTGGCGCCGTCGACGGCGCCCTCTACGACGAGGAGCCGCTCTACGCCCAGAACGAGGATTTGGTATTAACCTTCACGCTCTTCCCAGACAAAGAGACGAAGGATGATTTTGTCACAGAATCTTTTGAGGAAGCTCTGAAGGATGTGTGCAGAGGCATGCTGCCTCTCGGCGGCAATGTGAACCATGGCGGCGGTTGTTTCCATGGCAAGCTGATTAAGAACGGACAAATTTTTTACAAGTATGAGCAAGATTGAAATCAACGAAATACCTATGGACAGGAGTCTTACGGGCTACCTGTGGATGAGCAACGAACAGGAGCCCCGGGTATTAGAGAACTGTAGCATCGAGCAGAGCAATAAGCAGCACGGCGCAAATCCAGCTTTGTTTCAGACAGGAGCGAATCCCTTCATCGTGGAAGCCGAGCTGTGGGATAACGCCAACAACCTTTCATACGCCATCCACCATGCCGGCAACGAGGTAGTGTGCCAGCGTTACGAGGTGAAGGCCGAGGACCGCAACAATCCCGACAACAACACGGTTGATTTTCTCTCGCATAGGATGGACGGACTCAAACTGCGTTTTCTGGAATACTGGGAGCCATGGCGCGACATCGATGTGTTGGACGTCAACGGAAAGCCGGACGACGAGAAGATGCCAACGCTCGTCATGACGCGACGCGCATTCGTAGGATTTACACCATTAACAAATAAGGAGGGCCAAGCATGATCATCAAATCACCATTCAATTTTGTTCCAATCGTCGACCAGGTAGTTTCGCCCGATTGGGCCGACGAGATTTCACAGGACATTCCCTTCAGCGATGGAGTGAGCGGTACCATTGCCCTCAGCATTACCGCCGACAGCCCGATATACATCCGAAATGGACAGTTGAACAAAGAAGAGGATAGCAAGGACAAGGACTATTCCTTCTCACATGTCACTACATCCATGGGCAACCGCTACTTCATCCCTGGTACGTCCATAAAAGGAGAGGTGCGCAACATCATGGAGATCATGAGCTATGGCAAGATGTTCGTGGACGATCGGGCACGGTTCGCTAGACGTGATCTTCACAACAAGTATGTCTATCCTTTGATGAACAAGCAACAGCAAGAGCATTGCGGTTGGCTGCGCAGGAATGGAAAGGATTATGAGATTGAGGACTGCGGACGCTTTTGGCGCATTAGTCATGAAGAGATAGACCGCTTCTTAGGTTCGCCCGTGATGAGGCGTGAATTCTCTAAAGAGAGAGTTATAGCCTTCAATGATGAGGACAAAACCGCAGACTATAAGTATCGCCTCATCGAAAACAAGAGTCTCTTCAAAGAACATACCTTTGAAGCATGCGGCAAAAATAGGATGGGTGATTCGTTGGTGAAATTCTCCGATGGGGGCAGCCTGCGCGGCACCATCGTCTTCACAGGTCAACCATCCCTCTGGTCTGAGCCGCTCAAGTATAATAAGGGAAAATACTATGAGTTTGTCTTCCCTGAGCGAAAAGAAGCTACTCGCAAAATAAGTGGGGATGAGTTCAAGCATTTTGAGTTCATCTATAAGAAAACCAAAGGCGATAAAGTTTCTGAGGACTGGAAGCGAATCAAGCGGTTGTTGGACGAGAGTGAAAGCGGCGGGCGAGGGGTACCCGTGTTCTTCATCCCCAAAGGGAAAGAAGGTATTGAGCATTTCGGCATGGCTTATCTTTATAAGATGCCTTATGATCATTCCGTCTTCGAGAGCCTGCCAGAAGCCCATCGGCAAAAAGATAAGCGCGACTTGGCGGAGTGCATCTTCGGCTATATCGATAAGGAAGATTCTTTGAAAGGCCGTGTGCAGTTCGGTCATGCCTTCGCTTCAGAGGCAAGGCCTTTGGGAAGAATAAGGTTGGTATTGGGCTCGCCCAAAGCCTCTTATTATCCGTTGTACGTCAGCCAGGAAGGCAAGGGCGGAGTCACCGCTGATTACAACACCTACGACCACGGCACTCCCTCGGGATGGAAGCGTTACTATGTGCGAAAGGACACCAACTCTGTTAAGGATACAGGACAGGATAAAGTAGATACCTACATGGAACCGCTCGACAAGGGTGCTAAGTTTCGTGGTACTGTGAGCTTCCACAACCTTCGCCCTGTGGAGCTCGGCGCCTTGTTGTCTGCCCTGACGTTTCACAACACGCCTGAATGCCGGCATCAGTTGGGTATGGCTAAGGCCTATGGATTTGGAAAATGCAGATACAGCATCAAACTTAATATCACGGCTGTTTCATATGATGGGCAACCGAAGGATGCGGAATACTATATGGCGAGATTTGAGGACTATATGTCACGCCACGTAGCTGGCCCATGGACTCAGCAGCAACCCATCAAGGAACTTTTCACCATGGCAGGGAACGACGTGGCGAATGGTGGTGCTTTCGACTTCATGACTATGACCAACAACAAGGATACCAATGAATTCGAGAAAGCGAAGACGGCTCACGAGTATCTGCAGCGTGCCACCTCATTGCTCCCACGTATCATCGCCCCAAAGACGCTCTGCGATACGCCGGAGTACAAGGCCGAGGAGGAAAAGCGGAGAAGACTGGAGAAGCTTCGCCTTTACATAGATGAGATGAAGAAGCAAATAGCCCTTGCTGATAATGACAACAATTCCCTCAACAGGTATAAAGCTGAGATTGCGAACAAAATGGCTGAAGAAAAGGATTTCCAAGCTGAATTCGCACATCTCATAGCGATGATTGACCAAAAGATGGAGCAGAACAGACAGTTGGAGCTTGCGCACTTCAAAGAAGACTATGAGCAAAGGATTACTCTGTCGGGTACAGACAAGAGCCTTCTTAACAATATCAAGGCAGAACTCGGCAACCTGCGCACTGATGACAAGGGTAAGCAAGACATCATCACCGGACTGCTTGCAAAGATTGATCAGATTATCGCACAGATGCCCCAAGCTGGATTCCAAGATGCCTTCATAACTGCCATTGTTGACTACAAGTTGTTCGAGACCAGGGTTAAGGCAGGTCTGAAAAAGACTCCTTTGGACAAGCTGACACAAGCGGACAAAGACTTTGGGGCTGCGAAACTTCAGGAGGCCTATGACCACGACGCCAAGAAGTCGTCCAAGGACTGGGCGGTGACGACAGGACGTTATTTCAAGAAATGTGTCAAGATTGTCGGCAACGACATCGCAACAGAATGGTTCACAAAACTCAAGAGATGAGCAAGATTTTAATTTCATTCATCGGTACAGGGAATCTCTTGCCCGATGGCAGAGCACAAAGAGACTATAGCAAGGCTTTGTATAAGTTGGGCGACAAGGAAGCGACGACATCCTTCGTGGCTTATGCCCTTAAGCAGTTTGTCAAGCCTGATAAGCTCTTCCTCATTGGCACACCTCACTCTATGTGGGAGGAAGTCTATAGGGCTTTCAGTGACGAACCTGATGATAATGTGTGGGCGGAACTCGGTGAGTGGTGTGAAAAGGCCAATATGGACACTCCTGTTGAGGATCTGCCTCACAAGCAAGCAGTCGAGGAAGCTATCGGCAAAGGCTCTAAGATCTTTCCCATTCGTTACGGCATCAACGAGGCGCAGATCCAAGAGAATATCGACATCATCCTGGGGCTGAGAGCGTATTTGGAAGATGACGATGAGATCGTTGTGGACATCACCCACAGCTTTCGCTCGTTGCCCTTGCTGATCATGCAGCTCTTACTCTACCTCAAGCAGATAAACTCGCCCAAGGTTACCGTTTCGCATGTCTATTACGGCATGCTGGATATCATAAGAGACTTGCACTATGCCCCCGTAGTGGATATCAGCAGCATGATTAGGCTGAGCGACTGGATTACTGGGGCTTTTGCATTTAAGCTTAACGGCTCGTCGGTCCAGGCTACGAAGTTGTTGAAAGAAGAAGAAGGCGGCAATTCAGCTGCTACCCTCCTTGGCAAGTTCTCCAACGTGTTGAGCCTGAACGATATGGGACAATTGCAACAGCAGGTGCAGGAGCTAAGCGGCATCAAATATCCCTCAGAGATGGCCCGTCTGGCACTGGAGCCTACCGTGACAGACTTCATCAAGCGTTTCAAGAATCTAAGCCCCTCTGAGTTTCAATACAAACTTGCCGCTTGGCATTTCGCCAATGGCAACTACCTGGCCGCCTACAACGACATGGTGGAATGTATCATCACAAAGGCGTGTGAAGAGACTCCGGGTTTTGACTGGCTCAATATCAAGGATCGTGAATCGGTAAGAAATGCCTACAAGGCGAAAGGCAATATAAAGCCCGACGACACATCCAAGTTGTACTTCTCCAGCGGGCTTGTAGAAATTTACCGCCTCATCAATCCGACAAGAAACTACCTCGTACACCTGTCGAAGGGAAGTGGCTCAAAGGCGAGCGCTGCAAATACAAGTGCCACAGCGAAGATCAACATACTGAAAAAGGCTATTGCTGACATGAAGTCCGAAATAGGTCTTCACGCCAAACAGCCGTATGCCCTTTAATCCATAAAGAAAATGTCAGACGCCAAAATCAGCCTTTTACCACGACAGCAGCAAGCATTGGAGGCCATGAAGTCATTCACCAAGAGTGACCAAGACAAGGTGTTCATCCTCTCAGGCTATGCGGGCACCGGCAAGACCACCCTCCTCAGAGCTTTTACCGAATGGCTGGACAGCGAACACTATGTGAACGCTGCGACGAACAGCATGTTGAGAAACTTAGACAGAAAGAAGTTCATACCAATGGCCTCAACGGGCAGGGCCGCAAAAGTGCTAAGGGACAAGATAGGCCAAGGAGCCACTACGGTGCACAGCACGATTTATTTCTACAAAGGATTCAACCAGGACTTGGAGAAGTTGACCCAGACCATCGACAAGAATGTAGGAATAGACAAGACAGGCCAGCTCTTTCTCACCTTTGGCTTTGAACCCGTAGACCAATTGAGCCGGACCGTCTACATCATCGACGAGGCGTCGATGATCAGCGATACAGCGACGAGAACCCCTACCCAGGCTCTCTTTGGCACAGGCAAGCTGTTGGAGGACTTGCTCCACTACGACCCGAATGGGAAGTTTGTCTTCGTGGGTGACGACTGTCAGTTGCCACCCATAGAGGGCGACCTCTCGCCGGCGCTGAGTGCCGACTACATTTCCACAAAGTATGGCATGAGCGTCAAGTCGGCCGTGCTCACGGACATCATCCGACAGCAAAACGACAACGACATCATCATCGCAGCCAACAAGATGCGGGAGTTGTGCGAGAATCCGCCACAAGTGAAATGGGGGCAATTCCCTTTCAGAGGGTACAGTCACATCAACGTGCTTTCCAGCCAGCGACAGCTCATCGGACAATATGTGGACGAGGTTAGGCGGAAGGGCTATGAAGCCGCAACGCTCATCACAGGCTCCAACAAGAGCTGTGTATCTCTATCTGCCATCATCAGGCATGCCCTTGGCTACACCCAACCGCAGCTCATGGAGGGAGAACTGCTCTTAGTCACACAGAACAACCTCTCTACTGGGCTGATGAATGGCGACTTGGTTGTCGTGAGATCCGTCGGCGACAGAGAAACGGCAAGAGCCAACCTGACCTTCCTCAACGTGGAGGTGGAGGAGCTGGCATCAAAGCGCACATACAGCATCATGCTCATCGAAGACATACTCTATTCCTCTTATGTCAACTTAACGCAGGAGCAGCAGAAAGATCTCTTTATCGACTTCTACCGCCGGGAAAGAGAAAAGGGTATAAAGGAAAAGGACGACAGGTTCAGGCATGACCTCATGAACGACCCCTATCTTAACGCTCTTCGCGCCGTGTTTGGCTACGCCATCACTTGCCACAAGTCGCAAGGCGGTGAATGGAACAAGGTATTTGTGGACATACCACGCTGGATGAGCCATCAGCCCGACCGCCGCACATACCAATGGCTATACACGGCCATGACACGAGCCTCAGAGACACTTTATGTGGCCAATGACTTCTTCATCGTATAAATCGCATAACATACATAAAACAATATGGCAAGAAAGCTTTTCATATCATTCTTAGGGACAGGCAATTACCATGAGTGCGTCTATTACGACTCGCAAAAGCAATATCGGCCCACCCATTTCATACAGTGTGCAACCCTTGAAAAGATAGGCGCCCAGCAATGGGAAGAGACCGACGCGGTCCGCATCTTCGCCACGAAGAAAGCAAAAGAGCAAAACTGGAATGAGGAGTTGGAGGGAAAAGATTATGCCGGACTGTCCAAGCAGATATCAGACTTAGGACTAAAAGCCGACATTCAGTGCGTCAGCATTTGCGACGGCAAGAATGAGACGGAGATGTGGGATCTGTTCGAGACGGTGTTCTCACAAATCGAAGAGGGCGACCTTCTCTACGTGGACCTCACCCATGCCTTCCGATACCAACCCATGCTCATGCTCGTGCTGACCAACTATGCCAAGTTCCTGAAAAACATCAAGGTCATGCATATCTCTTATGGCAACTACGAGGCTGGTCTCACAACTGCCATCGACGGCAAAGACCTCACCCTCGCACCTATAGTAAACCTGCTCCAGCTCTCTCAGCTTCAGGACTGGACCACTGCTGCGGCAGACTTCCTGCAGAATGGATATGTGGACAAGATGAGCGAGCTGGCGAGCAATTCCATCAGACTGCTCCAAAAAGACGTGTCGACAAGAAGTGATGACAACAGAAAACTTGCGTCATTCGTTGGGGAACTGAAGACTTTGGTGGAGGAGCGCCAGACCTGCAGAGGCTTGGACATCAGCAGCGGCGCAACCCAACAGAAGCTCATGGAGGAAGCAGGAAAGCTGGGCGAAGTCGTGATAAAGCCCTTGGAACCCATTCTCGAGAAAGTGTCACAAGCACTACCCAAGCCCGAAGGCTCACTCAACAACTGTCTCGATGCCGCACAGTGGTGCTACGACAATCACCTTTACCAACAATCGGCCACTATTCTGCAAGAAGGAGTCGTCACCTACTTCAGCGAGCGGCACGGTATCGCCATTGCCAATGAGGAAGAGAGAGGGCTGGTCAACTCGGCCTTCAATATCAAGGCCTATGCCCTACCGCAATCCGAATGGGACGTAAAACCTGCTCAGATAGACAAAGTGAAGGAACTTCTCGGCGACATCGTCCTTTCACAGCCATTGGTATACTGTGCATTCAGTAATATCACTGAAATCAGGAACGACTACAACCATGCCGGGTTCCGCTCTAAACGGGATCCCCAGAACCCCGCGAACATCAAAAAGAACATCAGTAAGGCCCTTCAACTTTTTAGGGATTGTCTCACAGACGACTACGAGGCAAAGGCAGAAGCCAGACGCGTGTTTGTCAATCTTTCCAACCACCCTTCGGTAGACTGGAGCGAGGAACAGAAGAAGGCTGCCCTTGCATACGGTGGGATAATCGACGTGCCCTTCCCCTCTGTGCCATCCTCCTGTAGTGACAAGGTGATGCAGAAACTTGCCGACAAAGCCATCGGAGCAGTGGCGAAGGCTGCATATCCCGTCCGTGAGGTGACGGTGCATGTCATGGGAGAGATGACGCTCACTTACAGGATCGTGAACAAGCTGAAAGCACGAGGCATTCGCTGTTTGGCCTCAACCTCCGATCGCGTGGCCAACGATCTGGGCAATGGAGAGAAAATCTCGCAATTCCATTTTGTGGAGTTCCGGGAATATTGACAATCCAAAATGGCAATGCTATGGAACTGATTCTAAACACATACGGCGTATCGCTCAACCGCGAGGGAGAGAGTTTTGTCATCACCTCGGCCGACGGGCGACAGCGCATCCCCTCTGTAGGCATTACGAGCATACAGATCAGCCGTGGCGCACAAATCACGAGCGATGCCGTCATGCTGGCCATAGAGCATGAGATAGAAGTTCTGTTCATGGACAAGGCGGGCAAGCCCATGGGACGCATCTGGAGCCCCCGCTACGGCTCCATCTCGACAATACGCAAGGGACAACTCAACTTTGTTTACTCCAAAGACGCCGTGGAGTGGATCAAAGGAGTCATCGACAAGAAGATGGAGAACCAGCAGGCCCTGATGCTGTTGTTCTGCAAACAGGATGGTGTGGATGTGGATGTGGACAAAAACATAGCCAGGATTGAGGACTACCGAACGAAGGTCAAAGCGCTGAAAGGAGAGATCGTCAACGACATCGCGCCCAGCCTGCGGGGATGGGAAGGACGCGCCGCGAACATCTATTTCTCCACCATCAACGCCTTCCTCCCCGAATCGCTGCGCTTCAAGGAGCGTTCCCAACATCCAGCCATGGATGTGGCCAACGCATTTCTCAACTATGGCTATGGCATCTTATATGGACGTATCGAAGGCGCGCTCATCAAAGCTGGCATTGACCCATATATCGGTGTCATGCACCGCGACGACTACAACCGGCCCGTGCTGGTCTATGATGTCATAGAACTGTACCGCATCTGGGTAGACTACGTCGTCTACACGCTCTTGGCACAGAATGTGGTCACTGATGAGTTCTACTCCATACGTGAGGATGAAAGCTACTGGCTCGAGCCCCTCGGCCGCCGGGTGCTCATACAATCCCTCAACGACTACTTAGACGAGATTGTCACCATCAGCGGCACACAACGCTCACGACTGACCCAGATAAGCCTCTATGCACAGTCTCTGGCCCAAACCTTTAAAAAGTACGAATGATGTTGATGTTTGGCAATAACATTCAGTCGCCCGCCGATCCTCTTCGGAAGGTACAGGAGAGCTATCTCTACCACAGCCTTGTCAATCCCAAGGCCGAGATGCTCTCGGCCATGCAACAGTTGCGCATCGTCTACTCCATGGATGCCTCCCGCTACTCACAACTCAAGCGGCAACTGCCCTACATCGTGTGCGGCATGTTCAATCCCCCCTACCGACGCACAGAGAACTTCGCCTACACAGAGAACTTCGTTCTGGACTTCGACCATCTTTCCTCAAAGAAGATAGACCTTCATTCTCTGAAGCAAAAGATAGTGGCGGACAACAGGGTGATGATGTGCTTCGCCTCTCCCAGCCAGGATGGACTCAAGGTGATGTTTCGCCTCAAAGACCGTTGCTACGACAGCGGATTGTACAAGATTTTCTACAAATCCTTTGCCTCTGGCTTTTCCCGAGGTCTCGGCATAGACCAGGTTTTGGACGCACGCACCTCAGATGTCACGCGCGCCTGCTTTGCCAGTGTCGACACAGAAGCTTATTTCAACGAAGCCTCCGATCCAGTGGACCTCACAGCCTTTGTGCAGGCCGACAACCCGCTGGCCGTATTCGATATGAAAAAGGAACAAGCCAAGGAGGAAAAAGAGCAGAAAAAGGAAAAGCCGGCAGAGCATCAGTCTAATGATCCGACAAAAGACATCATGGACAAGATTCGAAGCACGCTGAGGCCCAATGCGCCCGTCAGGAAACGGGAGGCTTATGTGCCCACCCAGCTCAATGACATCATCGAACCTGTATGCGACAAGATCAGGGAGACGGGGATCGTCGTGACCGAGGTCGTCAACATACAATATGCCAAGAAGATACGGTGCCAGCTTGGGTTGCGGCAAGGAGAGCTCAATCTTTTCTACGGGAAAAAAGGATACAGTGTAGTGGAATCACCCCGCAGGGGTACCGACGACGAGCTTAACCATCTCATCGCCGACATCACACGGGCTTTCCTCGCTGACATGAGTCCACTCCCCTATTAACCACCATTCTATGAGAAAGAAGAAAGAGCCTCTGCCTTATATCGAAGTCCTACGACGGTTGGCGCATGCCGGCGTCAAGGACTCGCCGGATGTGAACAGGGTCACCGGCAACACCGAGGACATGCCCTCGCTGAGAGACAGGGTTGATTTCTTGATTGGTGTCGTCAACCGACAACAACGAAAGGCTACAGACATGTTGTTTTTTATCATGTATGACATAGAGAGTAACAAGGTGAGGCGGGAGATTGCCAAATACCTCGAAGACAAAGGCTGCTTCCGCATCCAGAAGTCGATATTCCTTGCCAGTGCCGACAGGTCCGTCTACGAGCAGATCAAGGCCGACCTTGCCGAGGTGCAGGCACTCTACGACAATCACGACAGCATCATCCTCTGTCCTGTCTCCACCGATGAGATGCGCGCCATGAAAGTCATCGGGCAGGAACTGAATATCGACATCATCACCCAGACCAGCAACACGCTCTTCTTTTAATATTGATATGGATAGAAACGAACGCGAATCCCAGGAGAACATTCTCCGCATCAGCCATGTTGTCAGCAAGGCTTTCAGTCTTGGCAAGGAACACAAGACAGACGAGGCCTATGAGACGTTGCGCCCTTATCTTGAGCGCGACGAAGTACCTGCCTATTTCTGCCAGCCGACGGGTTGGACCATATACCGATACGTCAAGGAAAAGCTGTCCACACTGCAGCCAGGGCAGGCATGGAACATCTTTGGCCATTACCTCAACTGCTGTTCCCATAAGCCCGATATGGTGCATTCCTATATATTGGTGTTGGCCATGAGCTACGCGAAACTCCACATGCAGGAGTTCCCTTTTGTCGACTTCTGCCGATCCTGGGATTTGGAATGCCTTCGCGATGAAGATTACGTCAGCACAGAGGGCAAGGGAGCTGACGGCCAGCCCGTCGTCTACCAGTCTTTGGCAATAAAAGTCGCCACCTTATTATATAAGGAGATAAAAGGTGCGGGATCGCCCAAACTCGCCGAAGAGTTCCTTCCGTTTTTCGAAAAGGTGCTGCAACGGTGTCCAGACTATGAGTTTACACCTTTGTATATCGCCAACCTCCATGCCTGGCAGGGCGATAAAGAAACTGCCGTCGCCATGTTCAAGCGAATGCTCGTACACCGCCAACAGTGGTATCTGTGGCAGCACCTGGGTGACTTGATGGACGACGACATCAAGCTTTCGTGCTACTGCAAGACGCTCACACTGATAGACAAGGAAGAATACATCGGCAAGATTCATCTCGCCCTCGCTTCGCTATTGATAAACCTGTGCCCAGAGCAGGCCGCCTATGAACTTCAAGCCTATGTCGTCACCTACCAGCGTAATGGATGGAAGTGCAAAGCTGTGGCCCATGAGATCAAGAAACAGTTGTCTTCAGTGGCTCCCGCTTCCAATGGCAAGTCTTTCTATATGCAGCACACGATGGCAGCGGAAGACTTCGTCTTTAACGACTATCCCCAGGATGAGTTTGTCTTCACTGGAGTCAAGGCCAATGCCAAAGGAAAGCCCAGAGCCAGCCTGGTCAACCACAAAAGACATCTCTTTGCCAAGGTGCCGATCACGCCACTGCTAAAGAAAGCGAAAGAGGGAGAGGTGTTCTCTTGCCGCTACAATGCTCAAAGTGGACACGTAAATCTCCTCACTATGCATGCCACAGGGAAGCGCGCATCCGTCAGCACATGCAAGCCTTCGTCCAAACCGTATTCAGATAAAGGAAGAGAGGTGGAGGGAAAGGTAAAGATAACGTCTGACAAGCCTTTTGCCTTCCTTGACAAATATTATATCTCACCGAGGCTCCGACAGTCATGCGGTCTTGTTGACGGACAGAAGATAAAAGCGGTCGCCGAGCAGCAGCAAGACGGCAGATGGAGAGTCACCAAGATACTTTCGGTGTCTTAGAGAATGAGGAATGGCAGGAACAACTCTGGAATTGAGAAAGCAGTCATCCAAAAACAGTCTCTTGTTAGTAATATTTAACCAACTCGCTCTTTGACATATTGAAACATTTTCGTAATTTTGCAGCCGCTTAGAAAGGACGTAATATTTGTTAATTTCCCACTTTCTATTGCTTCTTCAATGAGTTTAAAGTCTTATAGACAGCGATTTGAAATTATGAGGGTCAGAGAACAGCATCCATTACAACAAGGATTAAGACACGTAAAATAGTAGCTCCTTTAGAATAAGAATCTAGTCAGAGAACAGCATCCATTACAACAAGGATTAAGACAGCTCTAACGCTCTTATAGCTGAGTCATGTGTTAGAGTCAGAGAACAGCATCCATTACAACAAGGATTAAGACTCAATTTCCACATATCCTGCAGCAGATACTTTTTCCAGTCAGAGAACAGCATCCATTACAACAAGGATTAAGACCCTCGAAGAGTTGAACCCTCATCACTTTGAGGGAAAAGTCAGAGAACAGCATCCATTACAACAAGGATTAAGACCGTACTTCCTTGAGATTTATGAGCAGATAAAACAAAGGTCAGAGAACAGCATCCATTACAACAAGGATTAAGACTCATCTTTTGTAATAATAGATTTATTAGCAGAAGTCAGAGAACAGCATCCATTACAACAAGGATTAAGACTTTATCTACTTTATTGCAGACCATTTAAGATAAAGTTTGTCAGAGAACAGCATCCATTACAACAAGGATTAAGACTATTTCTTATTTGCTGATTCTTGGTCTTTAAACCAAGGTCAGAGAACAGCATCCATTACAACAAGGATTAAGACTCATCAGCCGCTGCATGACAAGCTGCATGACAGTCAGAGAACAGCATCCATTACAACAAGGATTAAGACTGCTGGATGAGCTGCTGAGCAAGTTTGCTCAGAGATAGTCAGAGAACAGCATCCATTACAACAAGGATTAAGACAAGCTCTACTGAAGCTAATATGGTCAACATTACTTTCGTCAGAGAACAGCATCCATTACAACAAGGATTAAGACCAAATCCAGGAATTGACTTATCGAATGACAATTGTCAGAGAACAGCATCCATTACAACAAGGATTAAGACGTACTTGCCATCCATTAAACATATATTTACTATTGTCAGAGAACAGCATCCATTACAACAAGGATTAAGACTAAGTTCCATCTTCATTACGAACAAATCCAGGAATTGGTCAGAGAACAGCATCCATTACAACAAGGATTAAGACCCATCTTCATTACGAACAAATCCAGGAATTGACTGTCAGAGAACAGCATCCATTACAACAAGGATTAAGACAACCACTGATTGCGAGTCAATGGGTCACGACCTTCCTCGTCAGAGAACAGCATCCATTACAACAAGGATTAAGACGCACCATGCAAGATGGTACTGAGCTGAGCACGAGTAAAGTCAGAGAACAGCATCCATTACAACAAGGATTAAGACTCACGATAGGTAGCAATTAGGTCATTAAGAGAGCATGTCAGAGAACAGCATCCATTACAACAAGGATTAAGACTATACCATTTTTATATTCTATTTTAGCATAAGACAACAGTCAGAGAACAGCATCCATTACAACAAGGATTAAGACGATTACTTGTATTTGACATAATAGTATGTGTTTAGACCGTCAGAGAACAGCATCCATTACAACAAGGATTAAGACCTCGACATAATCTCCGTCATCAGTCCGAACAAATCCGTCAGAGAACAGCATCCATTACAACAAGGATTAAGACAGATGAGGATTATGAAAGAGTAAGAGCATTAAGTAAGAGGTCAGAGAACAGCATCCATTACAACAAGGATTAAGACTATGGTCAACATTACTTTCCACATAAGTTCCATCTTGTCAGAGAACAGCATCCATTACAACAAGGATTAAGACAGTCAGCTTAGCACCATGTATAATGATGCTCAACTGTCAGAGAACAGCATCCATTACAACAAGGATTAAGACAGCACGAGTAAGAGGAGATGACTGTCCATCACGGACAGGTCAGAGAACAGCATCCATTACAACAAGGATTAAGACGTATTGTTTATGCTATCACTGTAGCAAATGTACAACAGTGTCAGAGAACAGCATCCATTACAACAAGGATTAAGACTATCACTGTAGCAAATGTACAACAGTATTAAGAAGTCAGAGAACAGCATCCATTACAACAAGGATTAAGACTTATATATAAGGGATATAAATAGCAAAATGAGTAGTTGTCAGAGAACAGCATCCATTACAACAAGGATTAAGACATAGCAATAATTAATTAATAACTATTACTATCACCGTCAGAGAACAGCATCCATTACAACAAGGATTAAGACGCACCATGCAAGATGGCACTAATCTGTGCACGAGTAAGTCAGAGAACAGCATCCATTACAACAAGGATTAAGACGCTGTCTTACTAATACTAACACCAACAATCTCACTAAGTCAGAGAACAGCATCCATTACAACAAGGATTAAGACTCGTCATGCCCTCAGTAGGAGCAACAGGCTGTTCCACAGTCAGAGAACAGCATCCATTACAACAAGGATTAAGACTCAATGGGTCACGACCTTCTGGAACGAATCCAGCATGATGTCAGAGAACAGCATCCATTACAACAAGGATTAAGACATTTGCCATAGTAGTTGTGAGTGCTTACCTAGTCAGAGAACAGCATCCATTACAACAAGGATTAAGACCCATTAGCAACATTTACTTCGTTTACCATAATTAATGTCAGAGAACAGCATCCATTACAACAAGGATTAAGACATGTCTACCTTTAGACTCATTATAATGACTATATATAGGTCAGAGAACAGCATCCATTACAACAAGGATTAAGACAAGTCTTAACAGTCTGATTAGCTGCACTATTAGCAGCGTCAGAGAACAGCATCCATTACAACAAGGATTAAGACCATGACTAAGACCATTTAATTCTATGTGTTTAGTCAGAGAACAGCATCCATTACAACAAGGATTAAGACGAGTAATTTCAAAAACATCTTGCTCTGTGAACACAGTGTCAGAGAACAGCATCCATTACAACAAGGATTAAGACAGGATTAAGACTTAGCTATAAGCTCGAAAGCTTTGTCAGAGAACAGCATCCATTACAACAAGGATTAAGACCTTCTGGAACGAATCCAGCAGCATGAAATGTTCTCGGTCAGAGAACAGCATCCATTACAACAAGGATTAAGACTTAACAGTCAGCTTAGCACCATGCAGAATGATACTCGTCAGAGAACAGCATCCATTACAACAAGGATTAAGACTGATTAGCTGCACTATTAGCAGCCTCATTCATAGCCGTCAGAGAACAGCATCCATTACAACAAGGATTAAGACATCTTTGTAGGTTTTCTATCACGACGAAGACCAAGAGTCAGAGAACAGCATCCATTACAACAAGGATTAAGACAGTTACGTCACGTTTAATAGTCACGACTTTACTCGGTCAGAGAACAGCATCCATTACAACAAGGATTAAGACTTCTATGTGTTTAGCTATAAGCTCGAAAGCTTTTATAGGTCAGAGAACAGCATCCATTACAACAAGGATTAAGACATTCCAGCAGGTCTATGTAGAACAGTAGCTCCTTTAGGTCAGAGAACAGCATCCATTACAACAAGGATTAAGACAAACGATGCGCAGACCATCCAATGTGCCATTATAGACGTCAGAGAACAGCATCCATTACAACAAGGATTAAGACAGCTTCTACATAACTTCCGTCCTCATCTCTGACAAAGTCAGAGAACAGCATCCATTACAACAAGGATTAAGACTCAGTAGTCACCTCAGTGATGAACAGTCTGCCATGGTCAGAGAACAGCATCCATTACAACAAGGATTAAGACGTAAATAGGATATAATTGGATAACAGGAAAAATAGTGTCAGAGAACAGCATCCATTACAACAAGGATTAAGACAAATGCTAGATTAACACTAACAAATGAATCAGTTTCAGTCAGAGAACAGCATCCATTACAACAAGGATTAAGACCATAGCCAGGAGTCTTTATCTTTGTGACAAAGAGGTCAGAGAACAGCATCCATTACAACAAGGATTAAGACAACTCCGTCAGCTTGATGCTCTCAATCTCGTTGGTCAGAGAACAGCATCCATTACAACAAGGATTAAGACAACTCCGTCAGCTTGAT
>SAMEA3663103__coassemble_258_pt1 | contig 30791 bp, 24 predicted proteins | sample SAMEA3663103__metabat2_high_PE_013 | metagenome-assembled genome bin SAMEA3663103 (sample SAMEA3663103) | pig gut metagenome | biome: pig gut; feature: pig-associated habitat; material: faeces | place: France | collected 2012 | reverse complement strand
CAAATGAGCAGAGCCAAGCTTGCTTGGACTCTGCCATGGCGAGAAAAGGTGGGCGCTGGGTCCAATACGCCTCGACCTAATTTTTAGGACTGACCTTAAACGCCAGCCAAATGGATTCCGCATTCGTTGACATCGTGTGGGAACCTATATCCATGAACGGTTTTGTTTGGGCGGGAGTTGGACCTCAGCCAAAGATGAAGTTCACCACGAAGAGGATGCTCAGAATGATGAGGGTGGCGTTGAGTTGTCTCCACTGGTTGTTGCAGCCTTTGATGATGACAAAGCTCAGGATGCCCAGGCAGATTCCATCGGCTATGCTGTAGCACAGCACCATCGTTATCATGGTGATGAAGGCAGGGAACGACTCGCTCACGTCGCTGAGGTCTATCTTCTTCACTGAATCTATCATCAACACTCCCACCAATACCAATGCGCCGCTCGTGGCCGCACTCGGAATGAGCAGGAAGAGGGGCGAGAGGAAAAGCGAGAAGAGGAACAGCACGCCCACCGTGAGGGCCGTCATGCCCGAACGCCCACCCTCGGCGATGCCCGACGCGCTCTCCACGTAGGTGGTGATGGTGGACGAACCCAGCAAGGAACCAATGGTGGTGCCGATGGCATCGCTCATCATGGCCTCCTTCACATGGGGAATGGTTCCGTCCTTGTTCACGATGCCCGTCTTGTAAGAGAGGCCTACAATGGTGCCGATGGTGTCGAAGATGTTGACGATGAGCAGGGAGAACAAAACCAATAACGTCTTGATGGTGAAGAAGCCGTTGAAGTCGAAGTGGCAGAACACCGGGCTGAGGCTCTGGGGCAGCGCCACCGGCAACCAACCTTGCGGAATCTGGGTCACTCCCATGGGAATGCCCACGATGGTGGCGAGGATGATGGCAAAGAACAGTGCTCCTTTGATACCGCGCGCCATCATCACTCCGCTGGCAAGAATGGCGATGATGCCCAAGATGCTGGTCGGCGTGAAGGCTCCCAAACCTATGAAGGTGGACTCCTTGGCCACGATGATGTCGGCGTTCTTCAGTCCGATGAAGGCGATGAACATGCCGATGCCCGCCGAAATGGCAAACCGCATGTTCTTGGGTATGCTTTCCAAGATGAGCTCACGGATGTTGAAAAAGGTGATGAGGATAAACACAACGCCTTCAATGAGCATGATGGCCAGCGACTGCTCCCAGGTGTAGCCCATGGCCTGACACATTGTGAAGGCGAAAAACGCGTTGAGTCCCATGCTGGGAGCCTGTGCGAATGGCAGCTTGGCCATGAAGGCTAGCAGCAGTGTGGCGATGGCTGCTGCCAAGGCCGTAGCCGTGAACAACGCGCCCTTGTCCATGCCTGTGGTGGAGAGAATGGCGGGGTTGACGGCGAGAATGTAGCTCATGGTGAGGAAGGTGGTGCTTCCTGCCACAATTTCTGTACGCACCCGCATCTTGGAGGCGTCAAATCCCAATACCTTTTCTAATAACTGATACATATCGTAGCTTTCTTTTGAATGCAGCTGCAAAGTTACCAAAAAAACATTAATGCCCGCAATTTAGAGCCAATCTTTGTTCATTGAACCACACGGAAGCGGCCCTGAAGTCTCCAATGCTGATGGAGGCTTCAGGGCCGTTTGCGTAGACGGGAAAGTCAGGCTATTTCTTCTCTTCCTCTTCGAGGTTCTTGAGAATCTTCCTGATCTCAGAAGGCTGCAGGCGGCCATAGACTTTCTTGCCGATGACCACCACGGGAGCCAGGCCGCATGCACCGACGCAGCGGAGACAGTCGAGCGAGAACAGTCCGTCGGGCGTGGTCTCGCCTACCTCGATGCCCAAAATGCGCTTGAACTCATCGAGCAGCTTCTCGGCTCCGCGCACGTAGCATGCCGTACCCAAGCACACGGAAATGGGATACTTGCCTTTGGGGCTCATCGAGAAGAAGGCATAGAAGCTCACCACGCCGTAGACCCGCTGGGCAGGAATCTGGAGATGGCTGGCGATGAGCCTTTGGGCCTGGAGGGGCAGATAGCCCAAGTGTGACTGTGTGTCCTTGAGGATGTTGATGAGTTCGCCCTCCTTGTTGTCGTATTCGTTGCAGATGGCCTCTATCTGGGCCACGGCACTGCAGGATAACTTGTCTGTGTTCATCATCTTTTTATCGTTTTGTCCGTGTAGTGGGTGTGGAGCAGCTGATGCGCCAAGGGGCCGAGCGGCTTGCCCAAATACTCCTCATAGAGCTGCTGGATGTAGGGGTTCTGGTGCGACTTGCGGATGGTCTTCTTGAGGTCGCCCTCGTAGAAGGCACGCTGACGAAGACGGAGAATGTTGATGTCGCCATGGTGGAAGGGCTGGCCGCCACCGCCAAGGCAACCGCCTGGGCACGCCATCACCTCGATGATGTGGTAGGGACTCTTGCCGGCGCGCACCTCGTTGAAGAGCTTGCGGGCGTTGCCCAACGTGTGGGCTACAGCCACCCGCACGTCGACATCGCCCATTCTCACGGTTGCCGACTTGATGCCTTCCATGCCGCGCACGCCCTCGTAGTCGATGTGGTCGATGTTGGTGCCGGTATACCAGTCGGCGGCAGTTCGAAGCGCCGCCTCCATCACACCGCCCGTTGTGCCAAAGATGAGGCCTGCCCCAGTGCTGGCTCCCAAGGGCTGGTCGAAATCACCGTCGGGAAGAGCGTCGAAGTTGGTGCCCGACTCGCGGATGAGCTTGCCCAATTCGCGGGTGGTGAGCACGTAGTCCACGTCGCGGTTGCCGTTCTTGGAAAATTCGGGGCGTGAGCATTCAAACTTCTTGGCTATGCAGGGCATAATGGAGACCACGACCAACTTCTCGCGCGGGACGTTGAGCTTCTCTGCCCAGAAGTTCTTGACTATGGCGCCGAACATCTGCTGCGGTGAGCGGGCCGTGGACGGATAGTCGAGCAAGTCGGGGAACTGGTGCTCATAGAAGTTGACCCAAGCAGGACAGCAGGAAGTGGTGATGGGCAGCTTCACGTTCTTGTCGCCGTGGAGGAACTTACCCAACCGGTCGATCACCTCGGCCGCCTCCTCCATGATGGTCAGGTCGGCGGCGAAGTCGGTGTCGAACACATAGTCCACGCCCAACTGGCGCAGGGCAGTGACCATCTTCCCGGTGACGAGCGTGCCGGGCTTCTTGCCGAACATCTCGCCCAAGGCCACGCGCACGGCCGGTGCCGTCTGGACTACTACAATCTTGTCGGGATTGCTGATGTCGTCGAGCAGCCGGTTGAGATATTCCTTCTCCGAGAGGGCACCCACCGGGCAAACTGCCACGCACTGTCCGCAGTAGGTGCACTCGGTCTTCGACAGGGGAAGGTCGAAAGTGGGGGCGATGGTGGTGGTGAATCCTCGCCCCACGGCGCCCAGCGCGCCGACGGTCTGCATCTCGTTGCACACCGTCTCGCAGCGGCGGCAGTAGACGCACTTGTCCATGTCGCGCACGATGGCGGGCGTCACCTCGCGCTTGCGGGGCGACAGCTCGCTGCCCGTAAAGGGCGACTCGCGCACATTCAGCTTCTGGGCCATGCGCTGCAACTCGCAGTCGCCCGACTTCTGGCAAGTGAGGCAGGCGTTGGGGTGGTCGGAGAGGATGAACTCCATCACGAGCTTGCGGGCTTTCAATACCCGCATGGAATGGGTGCTTACGTTCATTCCCTCCTGGCAGAGGGTGGAGCAGGAGGGCGCCAGATTGCGCCGTCCTTCCACCTCCACCACACAGAGTCGGCACGAAGCCGGGTGGTTGTCCATGCAAGTGCCTTCCAAATGCAGATGGCACAGTGTTGGGATGTCGATTCCCGTCTGCCGGCACGCATCAAGGATGGTGGTTCCAGCTTCTACATTGACGGGATGATTGTCTATGGTGATAGTCATCATTTGCTTAGATTTTCGTGTGTTGGTTATTACCTGATGCTGATGGCATTGTGGCGGCACTGGCTCAAGCACATGCCGCAGCGGACGCACTTCTCAGGATTGATGATGTGTGGGCGGCGCGGCTGTCCGATGATGGCGTCGGCAGGGCAGTTTTTGGCGCAGAGGTGACAGCCGATGCACAGTTCGGGACTGATGCAATAGGTGAGGAGCGGCTTGCACTGGTGGGAACGGCACTTCTTCTGCCGCACGTGCTCCACATATTCGTCGTAGAAATTGTCGAGCGTTGACAACACGGGGTTGGGCGATGTCTGCCCCAGTCCGCAGAGGGCTGTGTCCTTGATGATGCCCCCCATGTCCTTGAGCATCTTCAAGTCGTCCATCGTCCCATCGCCGTCGGTGATGCGATGCAGAATCTCCAGCATCCGCTTGTTGCCGATGCGGCAGGGAACACACTTGCCGCACGACTCTCCCACCGTGAACTCCAAATAGAATTGGGCCACGGAGACCATGCAGTTGTCCTCGTCCATCACAATCATGCCGCCCGAGCCCATCATGCTGCCAGCAGCAAGCAGAGAGTCGAAGTCGATGGGCAGGTCGAGGTGCTTCTCTGTCAGGCAGCCGCCCGATGGGCCGCCAGTCTGCACAGCCTTGAACTTCTTGCCCCCCTTGATGCCGCCGCCGATGTCGTAGATGACCTCGCGGAGCGTGGTGCCCATGGGAACCTCGATGAGGCCTACATTGTTGATTTTGCCAGCCAAGGCAAACACCTTTGTGCCTTTCGATTTCTCTGTTCCGATACTGGCAAACCAGTCAGCCCCGCGCTGCATGATGACAGGCACGTTGGCGAAGGTCTCCACGTTGTTCACGTTGGTGGGCTTGCCCAAGTATCCGCATTCAGCAGGGTAGGGCGGCTTCAGAGTGGGTTCTCCGCGATGTCCCTCCATGGAGTGGATGAGTGCCGTCTCCTCACCGCAGACAAAGGCTCCTGCACCATAACGCAATTCGATGTTGAACGAGAAGTCGGTGCCGAAGAGGTTGTCGCCCAACAGTCCCAGCTCTGTGGCCTGCTTGATGGCCACCTGCAGGCGGTGGATGGCCAAGGGGTATTCGGCTCGGATGTAGATGAGTCCGTGGTGGGCGCCGATGGCATAGCCGCAGAGTGTCATGGCCTCCACAATGCTGTTGGGGTCGCCCTCCATGATGCTTCGGTCCATGAAGGCGCCGGGGTCGCCCTCGTCGGCGTTGCACACCACGTATTTCACGTCGGCCTGGGAGCGGGCCGTGAGCCGCCATTTGCGGCCTGTGGGGAAACCGCCGCCACCACGTCCGCGCAGCCCCGACCTCTCTATGATGTCTACCACATCTTCAGGCTTGCGGTCGAGCAGACTGTCGGCCAGGGCCATATAGCCGTCACGCGCAATGTACTCATTGATGTTCTCTGGGTCGATGAATCCACAGTTGCGCAAAGCCACGCGCATCTGCTTGCGATAGAAGTTCATGTGCTTCGAGTCGCTGATGTGCTGTCCGCTCTCGGGGTCGGTGTAGAGCAATCGGTCCACCCGCTTGCCGCCCACGATGTGTTCACGGACAATCTCTTCGACATCCTCCTCGCGCACTTGAGTGTAGAAAGTGTTGTCGGGGATGACTTTCACGATGGGCCCCTTCTCGCAGAATCCGAAGCAGCCCGTGCAGACCACGTCTACCTTTTCGGACAGTCCGCTCTTGGCCACTTCATCGCTGAGCAGCTGGAAGAGGTGGTCACTGCCTGAGGCGTGGCATCCAGTGCCGCCGCAGGTGAGAATCTGCATGTGGGGAGTGCCGGAGCTGATTCCGCAGCATTGTCCCGTGGTGTTGTCCTGGCTCCACTCGCGCAGTTCAAGCTTCTTCTTCGCTTCCTCGCGCAGGGCCTTCAGGTCTTCTCTTGTTTGAATTCTCATAGATATGTTTTGGTTATTGGAGATCTTTGACTTTGCTCCCGCCGTTTCGTATCTGTGAGGAGGGAGGCTGGTTGATAGGCTTAGGAGATATTACGTTATTATATACTTAGGAGATGAGTCACGGCCACGCCGTAGTTGGTCATAGGTACATTCTGGCTTTTGGCTTGTTCAACCCTTGCGAGCATCTGCGTGCGGTTGAACATGCAGGCACCGCAGTGGATGACGAGGTCGTAGGGGCTGAGGTCGTCGGGGAAGTCGTTGCCCGCCACAATGTGGATGTTGAGTTGCTCTCCGGCCTTCTGACGCAAGAGGCGCGGAATCTTCACGCGGCCAATGTCCTCACCCACGGGAGCGTGCGAACAGGCTTCGGCAATGAGGATGTGCGAATGCTCCGTGAGGCTGTCCATCACCTTTGCGCTCTTTCTGAAATAGTCGATGTCACCTTTTCGTGCCGCAAAGAGGATGGAGAATGTGGTCAGCCGGCTCTCCTTTGGCACTAAAGGCTTCACAAGGCGCAAGGCTTGGGTGTCGGTGATGATGAGGTCGGGCGGCGAGTTGAGCCTCTTCAGAGTCGAGGCCAATTCCTCGGGCTGACAGGCCACTATGGTGCAGTGCTTCTCCAAGAGTTCGCGTATGGCTTGCTGTTGGGGCAGAATAAGGCGGCCCATCGGAGCCTCACGGTCTTGTGGCATGATGAGCATGACCAAGTTGCCTTCCTCGGCCCAGCCCTCGGTGAGGGGAGGCTCCCTATGCTTGGGCGACAATTGGAGCAGGACTTTGCGCAGTTGGTCGATGCCCTTGCCGTCGATGGCACTTGTGGCCACTGTCGGCAGTGCCGTGGCGGCATAGATGGCTTTGGCTTGGCGGTCGGCGTCGCGCATGAGGTCGCTCTTGTTGAGTGCCACGACCATCTGCTTGCCCCTAAGCTTCTGCTGCCATTCCTTTATAAACAAGGTATCGGCGTGGTCCACCACCAGTATGGCTATGTCTGCCTTGTGCAGCGCCTGCAGTGTCCTCTCCACCCGTAAGTTGCCCACGTCGCCAGTGTCGTCGATGCCGGCTGTGTCGGTGATGACGCAAGGCCCCAATCCATGAATCTCAATGGGCTTGCCAACGGGGTCGGTGGTAGTGCCGGGCAAGGCCGACACGATGGCTGTCTGTTGGCCAACGATGGCATTGAGCAACGACGATTTGCCGCTGTTGCGCTTTCCCACGAGCATGATGTGCAGTCGGGATGCGGAGGGAGTGTCGTTGAGGCTCATGGCTTAAAATCTGAAGTCACGCTCGCCGCTCTCGATGTCGGCCAGGTGCTGTTCGGTGGTTTGCCTAATCTTTACGTTGTTGATGAGTGGGAGCGACTGCTGGATGAGGGCATCGCCTTTCCTGCGTGTCTCTGGCGAGGCGTAGTCGACGAGATACTCCTTGAGAGTCATGATGGCGTTGGGGGTGCAGCAGTTGTGTATTTCGCCCGACTTGCAGATGCTCATAAAGCGGTCGCCAGTGCGTCCGGCCCTGTAGCAGGCTGTGCAGAAACTGGGAATGTAGCCCAAGTCGATGAGCCATGCGATGACTTGGTCGAGCGAGCGTGTGTCGTTGGTCTCAAACTGGGCGGTCTCCTCGTCGGGTTCAGCATAGCCGCCGACTGAGGTGCGCGAGCCGCCGCTGATTTGCGAGATTCCCAAATGAAGGGCCTCACCGCGTACGTGAGGTGACTCGCGGGTGGAGATAATCATTCCCGTGTAAGGCACAGCCAGTCGGATGCAGGCAATGATATGCAGGAAGTCGTCGTCGGCCACGGCGTTTGGGAAAGTGTGCGGGTCGATGTCGTCTGCAGGGCGGATGCGGGGCACGCTGATGGTGTGGGGACCCACACCGAAACGCGCCTCCAAGTGTTCGGCGTGCATGAGGATTCCCACAAAGTCGTAAGCGTAAGGCGAGAGGCCGAAAAGCACGCCGCATCCCACATCGTCGATACCAGCTGTCTGTGCGCGGTCCATGGCTTCGGTGTGCCAGGCATAGTCGCTCTTGGGGCCGGTGGGATGCAGCCGCTCATAGTTCTTTTTGTTGTAAGTTTCCTGGAATAGGATGTAGGTGCCTATGCCGGCCTCTTTCAGCTTCTTGTAGTTCTCCACCGTGGTTGCGGCGATGTTCACGTTCACGCGGCGAATGGCGCCATGCTTGTGGTGGGTGCTGTATATGGTGTTGATGCAGTCGAGGATGTATTCAATCGGCGTCTCGATGGGGTGTTCGCCCGATTCCAAGGCCAAGCGCTTGTGGCCCAGGTCCTGCAAGGCCAAAGTCTCGTTGCGCACTTCCTTCTGGGTGAGCTTCTTTCGAGGGAGCTGATGGTTTTTGGCGTGGTAAGGACAGTACACGCACCCGTTGACACAGTAGTTGGAAAGATAGAGTGGTGCGAAGAGTACGATGCGGTTCCCATAGATTCGTTTTTTCACGTCACGCGCCAGATTGTGGATGCGCTCTCTCAGCTTTTGGTCGTGGCAGAGCAGGAGGACGGCGGCCTCGCGGTGTGTAAGTCCCTTGCATTGGGCAGCTTTGTCGATGAGGGAGTTGATGAGGTCCACATTGTCCTTGTTGGCCTCGGCGTAATCCAGCGAGGCTTCAATCTCGGCGCCATCTATGAATTCGGTGGCGTGAGGTGAGTCTATCTTGTACATATATACTTATGTTTTTGGTTTTCTATAATGAGTCTTATCTTGTCTGCCTCAAAGGCGTGGTTCTTGGTCCTCTCGTCTTGGATTCTACGATAGCGCATTTGGGATAGCGCATTGGAACAGAGGGTTGTCACCTCTGCTGATGGCTATTTCAAATCCGGCATCATTCAATTTCTTCTCTAATCTCTCCCAATCTTCTATCGTATCGACAGCTCCTGCGTCTTTGTGCTCATAGAGCGTATAGGCCTCGCGTGCCTTGGGAGGTGAGACGTTTGGCATCAGCACGTTGGCACCAGCTTTCAGTCCTAACAGGCGACCATCGTTCTTCATGGAGCCCAAGGCTGTGGTGGCTGGCAAAAGCACTTCGGGCAACATTAGTCTCACAATGGAAATGAGGCGCAGCGTGGTCTCTACGCTGCCTGCTGCCTCGTGGGCGAAAGGCGTGGCATGGTGGGGGATGAATGGCCCCATGCCTACCATCGCGGGCCGTGTCTCGTAGATGTATTGCAGGTCTTCCACCAAATGGTCTACTGTTTGTCCAGGACTTCCTATCATCATTCCGCAACCTGTCTGAAAACCTAATTCGCGCAGCCATTCCAAGCACTTCAGCCGGTGGGTAAGGCTCATCTCTTTGGGATGCAGCAGTTGGTAGTGAGCCTCGTTGCGGGTCTCATGGCGCAGTAGGTAGCGGTTGGCGCCTGCCTCTTTGAACCTACGGTAGCTCTCACGGCTTTTCTCGCCTAAAGAGAGCGTAATGGCGCAGTCGGGAAACAACGTCCTTATTCTTCTGATGGTTCCCACCACCCAGTCGTCGTTCTCCGCAGGGTCTTCGCCTCCTTGCATTACGAACGTGCGGAATCCAAGACTGTAAGCCCTCTGGCAGCATTCCATGATGTTGTCGGTCGTCAGCCGGTAGCGCCGCAGCCCCAAGTTGTCACGCCGGAGTCCGCAGTAGAGGCAGTTGTTCCTACAGTGGTTGCTGACTTCCAGCAGTCCGCGGAGGAATACTTTCCTGCCAAACACACGGTCGGTCAACTTCCTCGCTTCATGGTGGAGTTGGTCGATAAGAGTCTTGTCAGTGCATAACAGCAGCGTCTTGAGGCCTTCCGCATCAAGATGTTTTTCTCTGCACAGTTTCTCTACCAATCCTCCCATTCATTCCTTCTTGCAGTGAAAGTTTGATTTAGTTACGACAGCTCCTAAATTTTAGTTGCTGCCTTGTTTGTTTTAAGGTTTGGGAGCAAATTTAAATAAATTATTGCGATGTACCAAATAAAATGCCATTTTTTTCAATTTTCGTACAAAGGACAGTGCATTGGATTGAATTTTGGGGGGCGAACGTTGCATCTGAGCCGAAATTCTGCTTTAATTGCTTGAAGCAGCTCTACGTCCCATCTTTTGCGGTATAAGGCGATGTTTTCCAAAACATTCGAATCTCTGCGCTTTTCTTGTTGTCCGCAAGCCTATCCCGTGGCTCGGGTCTCCAGGTTCTGTTGGCAACGGAATCCTGCCCATGGCCCCCCTCACAGTCTTGTAGGCCTTGTCCTTTACGGGTGTGAATTGGAAAGGCGAGACTCGCTTTGTTGTTGATGAGGACAACAGAGGGTCATTGGGCCAACAATCAGCCCCCAACGATTGCTTGCTTCCGGCACAATCGCCCAGGGCGTAAAGACAGGAAACGTTTGCAGTCAACAAAAAAACCGCAAGGTATGCATACCTTACGGCTCTTTATGTTTTAGATTCCATCATTCTGCCTCTTGCGGTGTGTGTTTCGGCGTATAACCGAATTTTTCCTTGTAGGCACGTGAGAAGTAGGATTGGTTGCAGATGCCCACCTTGTCCATCACCTCTTTGATGCGCTTGTTGCCATGGGACAGCAGCTTCTGTGCCTCGCAAAGGCGTTTGTCGATGAGCCAGCGTTCCGGTGTCAGGTCTGTCACCTTTTTGAAGTCACGCTTGAAGGTCGAAAGGCTTCTTCCGCTGTAGTTGGCCAGTTCCTTGAGTGAGAGCCTGTACATATAGTTCTCATTCATGAAGTCGAGCAGGTCGATTTTCCAAGGCTCCGCAAAATCAAATATTGTTGCATAAACGCTCTTGTCAGCTTTCAGCAAGCACGAGAGTGCTGTGCTGAGCTGTTGCTGCTCCCATTCTTCCGTAGGCCTGTCCTGCTTGTTGAAGTAGGGCTCCAAAGCGTTGATGACATTCTCAAGTTCCTTACTCATCGGCAAAAAAAGAAAAGCCTTCCTGCTCCTGTGTACATGGGCAGCAAGTGCGTTGCCGGGTAGGTTGCGATAGATGTTCTGCAGGAAGGGCCGTGTGAAATTCATCGTGATGGATTTGAAACATTGGCTGTCCTTATCCAGATGCCTGTTCAGCGTAACGGATAGGACCTTCCTGACAAACACGCATTCTCCCGCATGGAGCGTGAAGGTCTTGCCTTTCTGCTCAATGCTCATTGTTCCACAAACGACATAGACCAAGCAGTGGTGTTGCACACACAATCCAGGCTGATAGTCATTTCTATTTATGGATGTTAGAGTGATGCTTTGGAATTGTTTCATTGCGTAATCATTCATATCTTTATTATAAACAGTAGCAAAAGTAAATATAATTTTCAACATAGCAAACTATCTTTCAAAAAATAAAAAACATTGACCCCATGAGTAAATAAATAAAGCCAATGATGCGTTATTTGTTGAATTATTATAGCTGTTTGACTACTTATTGTCACTTTTTCGACTTTCGTGATTGAAAAGTAACACAATGTGAATTGTTGCTTGAAAGTCCTAATCGCAACTTTTCGTGAAAATGTGGCTTTTTGTAAACAAAATGAAAGACCGTGCCCTGTCTATTCAAGGCACGGCCTCTATGGTGGTGTATTCCTATTGATACGGAAAGTCTTCTCTCTTGGCCTCATTCCAACAGAAGCTCCACAGGGCAATGGTCGGAGCCATAGATTTCGGTATGGATGGAGGCTCCTTTCAATCTGTTGCGCAGTCGTTCGGAGATAAGGAAATAGTCGATGCGCCAGCCTGCGTTCTTCTCGCGTGCGTGGAAGCGATACGACCACCAGCTGTAGGTCACCTCTTCGGGGTGAAGGGTGCGGAAAGTGTCGATGAACCCATTGCCCAACAGTTGTGTCATCTTGGCTCGTTCCTCATCGGTGAAGCCTGCGTTGTGGCGGTTGGTCTTTGGGTTCTTGATGTCTATCTCCTCGTGGGCCACGTTCATGTCACCGCACACCACCACCGGCTTCTTGGCGTCGAGGCCATGCAGGTAGTGCTGGAAGTCGTCTTCCCATTGCATGCGGTAGTCGAGCCGGCGGAGCTGGTCTTGTGAGTTGGGCGTGTACACCGTCACGAGGTAGAAGTCGGGATATTCCAGCGTGATGACGCGCCCCTCCTTGTCGTGTTCCTCCATGCCTATGCCGAGGCCAACGCTCAGCGGATGGTGTTTGGTGAAGATGGCCGTTCCACTGTAGCCTTTCTTCTCTGCGTAGTTCCAGTAGCACTCGTAACCGTCGAAGGCGATGTCGAGCTGCCCCTCCTGCATTTTTGTCTCTTGCAGGCAGAAGAAGTCGGCGTCGAGTCGTGCGAAACTGTCTTTGAAATCCTTGCCCACGCAGGCTCGGAGTCCGTTTACATTCCAGGATATGAACTTCATCTTATTGTTTTTATTGAGTGGTGTTTATGGCGTGCCGCCTTTTGGAGCCAGCCTAAATTCTTTTCGATTCTCCGCGCAGCAGATTCATAAACTCCTCACGCGTCTTGGCCTGGTCGAAGGCTCCGCTGAATGCGCTCGTGGTGGTGATGGCGTTTTGCTTCTCCACTCCGCGCATCTGCATGCACATGTGCTTGGCCTCCACGACCACCATCACCCCCATGGGTTTCAGCGTGTCTTGTATGCATTCCATGATTTGCTTGGTGAGTCGTTCCTGCACCTGCAGGCGATGGCTGAAGATGTCCACCACGCGTGCTATCTTGCTCAGCCCCGTGATGTAGCCGTTGGGGATGTAGGCCACGTGGGCCTTGCCGTAGAAGGGCAGGATGTGGTGCTCGCACATCGAGAAGAAGTCGATGTCCTTCACGATGACCATTTGGCTGTAGTCTTCCTTGAACAGGGCGGCGCGCAACACGGCGTGCGGGTCCTGCGTGTAGCCACGGGTGAGGATTTGCATGGCTTTGGCCACACGGATGGGAGTCTTCTGCAGTCCTTCCCGCTCCGGGTCTTCGCCCAAGAGCTTGAGGACCTCCTTGTAGTGTCCGGCCAGTTCGTCGAGGCCGTCTCTAAATTCTGTTTCTGGATTCATTGGGTTGCTGCCAAGGCGCCTTCGGCGCCTGTGGCTTCTGTATATGTTAATACTGTACGGTGATTTTACCTTTCAAGATGGTGGCCGACTTGTAGCCCATGGCCTTGACCTTGCGCAGCATCCTGTTGGCGTCCTCGTAGGTGCGGAAGTTGCCCACGCGGCATTTCCACGATGGGGAATAGAAATGCACGTATACGGGCTGGTCGGGGAAAGCCATCTTTATCTTGTTGCCTATGTCTTGGGCGCGCTGTCGGTCGGAGCGCGAGTTGCCTCCGCTGTAGACTTGTATGCGGTAGCCGGTCACCTTGTGGCTGCCCCGCATCACTTTCTTGCGCATGTTCACGCTCTCCGCATCCTGTTTCTCTTCGGTGCGCTCCTTGTTGGCCTGGCGCTGTTCCTGGGCTTTGCGCTCTTCCAGCTCGCGGCGTTCCTCCGCCATTCGCCGTTCCTCGGCTGCGCGCCGCTCTTCGGCGGCCTTGCGTATGCTGTCGCTGTCGTTGTGCTGGGTCACGGCCGTGCGGTCAGGCTGGTGCGGGGTGGCGTTTCTTCTTGTCGGCGTCTCCGATTCGGGAAGAGCCGGTTTGCGGGTAGGGTTGGGATGTCTCTCTTCGGTCTTGGTAAATTTCTTGTCGTCGGTCTTCTCTCTCGCGGCGCTGTTCGTCACCGTGTTGTTGCCGTTGACAAGTTTCTCTATTTCCTTGCTTTGGTCAACAGTCACAGTGCCCTTGCCACTCTTTTGCTTGAGATGGTCGGTGAACGTCTGTGCCTGTAGGCTGGCAGAACAAAGAATGGCGAGCAATGCAATGACGATTTTCCTCATGCTGTGATATCGTTTTTCCCCTCCATCCATTCCCTTCCCCGCTTGTTGTGGGGAAGGGAATGTGAGAGTGGGGGTGAAGATGAACTTCAGTTTTTTCCTACTAAACCTGTTCCCTCAGTCCTTGGTGGGGAGGGACTCCCTCCATCCATCTCCCGAGGGGGGGATGGATGGTTACTTCTTCCAAGCGTCGATGATGCCCTTGAAGTCGGCAGCCTTCAGCGAGGCGCCACCAATCAGGCCACCGTCGATGTCGGGCTTGGCGAAGAGTTCACGGGCGTTGCTCGGCTTGCAGCTTCCACCGTAGAGGATGGTGGTGTCTTCGGCTGCTTCCTTGCCATATTTGTCGGCCACGATGCTGCGGATGTAGGCCAGCATCTCCTCTGCCTGTTCGGCTGTAGCGGTCTTGCCTGTGCCGATGGCCCAGATAGGCTCGTAGGCCAGGACGATGTTCTTCCACTGGTCGGCTGTCAGGTGGAACACGCTGCCTTCGAGTTCTGCCTTCACCACGTCGTTCTGCTTGTTGGCCTCGCGCTCCTCCAGCGTCTCGCCGCAGCAGAAGATGACCTTCAGACCGTTGGCCAGGGCCAGGTCCACTTTGGCCTTCAGTATCTCGGCGGTCTCGTGATAGTATTGGCGGCGCTCGGAATGGCCGAGGATGACATACTGTGCTTCGGTGGACTTCACCATGGCGGCAGAGACCTCACCCGTGTAGGCGCCCTTCTCCTTGTCGGCGCAGTTCTCGGCGCCCAAGGCCACGATGTTCTGGTCAATCACATCGGCCACCTTGGCCAAGTGGATGAACGGAGTGCAGATGATCACGCCGCAGTTGGGCTTGTCAGCTGCGAGCATGTCGTTGATTTCCTTTGCCAGGGCCACGCCTTCCTGCAGGTTCTCGTTCATTTTCCAGTTTCCTGCTACAATTTTCTTTCTCATTTTACCTTTTTTTTTAATGATTGAATATTGAGTTCTGATTCTATTTTCTTTAGTCTGTCCAATTGCTTGTCCTGTGCGGCCCTCACCTTCGAGCTCCAGGCCCACAGGCGGTCGGCTATGCTCAGCAATGCCAAGGGAAGCACAAACCACAACAGGATGATGACTATCTTGTGCGCAATCTTGTCGTCGGGCATCTGCCCGATGGTCGATTGGGCGAGGGGCTTGGCGAGCTTGTCCACGGGCAGCTCGTTGTGGCTCCACTTGCCGATGATGGTGCCGTCCTTGAGCAGCAGCAGCCCGGGGTTGCTCCTGATGACGGTCTTCAGCGTTGTGCCGTCGCTCAGGCAGAAGGGGTATTCCGCTCCCGTGAGGTCTTGCCAGCGGCTGATGTCCTTTGCGTCGCTTGCCGTGAGACAGTAGAACGGCACGTTGTTGTCTTGGGCGTATTCGTAGATGTTGTCGATGTTGCCAAAGTTGCTGTCGTCGGCCTCGGCCAGGTTGGGGGCGACGAGCAGGAATGTGTAGCCCTTGTGTTGCAACACATTCTGGGTGATGTCCTCGCCGTTGAGCTCGATGCTGAAATCGTGTATCGGCGGTACGTAGCCCTCCTTTGTCTGCACGGTCTTGGAGTCGATGAATGTCCAAGTGGAGTCGGGGTAGTCGTCGAGGGTGAACTCCTTGCGCACTCCATTCTTCTCCAGTATGAATGTGGTCTCAAACTCTGGCTGCGGGGCTCCCGCTGGTATCTCCATCGCCTTGTTGATGTTCACGCCCACGTGGTAGGGGCGGAAGTCGAACATCGGCAGCTTGTAGAGGCTCCATCCGCTCGTGATGAGGATGAAGAGGATGGTGTAGTTGATGACAATCCATTGGTTGCTGCGCCCCACGAAGCGAGGCATCCGCAGGGGAGCCAGCACCGTGACGACGCTCATGGCCAACAGCACCAAGTTCTTGGTGAGTGTCTGCGCATTGGTCAGGTGGATGGCATCGCCGAAGCAGCCGCAGTCCTTCACGGGGTTGGCCACGACAATCCACACGGTGACGAGCGTCATAAGAGCCATGAACACGGTGACGAGCCTTGTCACCAGCCGCCGCCGGATGGCGAAGAGCAGGAAGATGCCCAGACAGAACTCCAAAGCCGAGAGGCTGATGGAGCAGGCCAGTTCTATCCATGACGGAACATAGTCGTTCAGGCTTAGGGCACTCAGATAGTCGTGGATCTTGTATTGCGTGCCCAAGGGGTCGATGGCCTTCACGAAGCCGGAGAAGATGAGTGTGAGCGAGAGCAGCAGTCGGCAGACATTCACCACAATGTTGATGCGTATGGCCTTACGCTTCGTGCATGTCGGTTGTCGCTGAATATCGTCGTCTTTTTCTGTCATATTCTTCTTTATTCATAATGCATGCTACATCATGCACGATTCCTAACTCCTAACTCAATTGGCTTCCAACTCAATCTCCAATTCCCAACTTTCCTTTCATTCTTATCGCCCCAAACACCGCATAGTTGATGATGTCCATGTAGTTGGCCTCGATGCCTTCCGACACGAGGGCTTTGCCGTGGATGTCCTCCAGCTCCTTCACGCGCTCGATCTTGGTCAGTATGAAGTCGGTGTAGCTCTCCACCCGCATCGAGCGCCACGCCTCGCCATAGTCATGGTTCTTTCTTGTCATGAGTTGGAAGGCCTCTTTGGCGTGCTGTGTGTAGAGGGCAAGAGCCTCGTCGGGCGCCATGTCCACCTTGTCGGCGAATCCTTTCTCCATCTGGATGAGACCCACGATGCCATAGTTGATGAGAGCGATAAACTCTGGCCTGATGCCCTCGCCCACAAGCGATTGGCCTGTGATTTCGAGCGAGCGGATGCGGCGCGCCTTGATGAGAAGCTGGTCGGTCAGCGACGTGGGGCGCAACAGCCGCCACGACGCACCATAGTCATGGAGTTTCTTGGCGAAGAGCCCACGGCACTCCTCCATCACCTCTTTAAACTCTTGATTGGTATCATTCATGCCAACCGCCTTGCGGCTGTCTTCCATAGGGTTTGCGTCTGCCATTACGCTGTTGTATAACTGAATGTCAATTCATGCTTTGTGGCAGGACTTGCGCCGTTGCGCTGCATACGGTGTTCGGCATGGAGTCGGGCCTGCCACTTGCACGCTGCAAAGTTACGAAAAAGAATAGATATAGCGCATGTTTTCACATACTTTTTAAGGTTGGTTCATAATTGTAGCTGTCCCGCGAATGCCGGCCTCCATCCAAAAGATAAAGTGTCCCAACGACTTAGTCGAATTGCTCGAATGCATGTTCGATTAATTCGTTTCATTCGTTGAGACAAATGGTTGGGTGTATGGGCAAGTGCCATGGTCTGCAATTCGCTGGACAGGTGCCCATAATTACGGCGATGGACTGTGAATGCCCTGCGATAGGGAGTAGCGCAACTCTCCGCCGCTCAATGACAATGCCTCAACCTACCCACAAAGGCCCCAGACTGTTGCGGAAGCCGATAATTCCATTCGCAGGCTCCTGTCATGGAACAAATGTCCATTCTTCTGCCTGTAAATCGCTATTTCCCAAGCCACTCTTCAATCTCGTCTGCCGACAATCCCTGCTGCAGCAACTTCTTTCGCACACGGTCCAATTGCTGGTCCTTCTGCGACAGCTGCTGGCTTTGCTGCGACAGCTGCTCGTCCTTTTGCGACAGCTGCTGGTCCTTTTGCGACAGCTGCTGGTCCTTCAGCGAGAGCTGCTGGCTTTGCTGCGACAGCTGCTGGTCCTTTTGCGACAGCTGCTGGTCCTTCTGCGATAGCTGCTCGTCCTTCTGCGATAGCTCCTCGTCCTTCTGCGATAGCTGCTCGTCCTTTTGCGATAGCTGCTCGTCCTTTTGCAACAGCTGCTCGTCCTTCTCCTTGATTTGCTTGTCTCGGCTCATGATGGCGGTGTCGCGGTCCTCTATTGCCTGAAAATACTCGTCCTCCACATTCATGTCCTGACGAAGTTGGGCATCCACGGAGGCCACGACGAGCCGGTGGAGGATATATTGCATGTCGGCGTCGTCCTGATAGTTGGCGTCGTCCAGTTCTACCACCTGCCGGTTGTCCTTCTCCTTGTTGGCCTGGTCGAATACGCTGAGCACCCTGTCCAGCCTGTTGTTGATTTGCCCGTGCAGAAGAGGAATCTGGACGATGATGCTTTCATGGACGAGGCTGTCGACAAACGGGTCGGGAAGTCCCTCGGTCACCTCGCGGCCCTCGTAGTCGCAGGGCTTGTGGTTGACATAGAGCACGGGCACGTTGATGTTTCCGACCCTATGCCCGAGAATGTACACCGCCACCATCGGAAGCCCGTAGGGCGGGCGCAGCTCTTCCTTCACCATGTTCTCCGGGTTGGAGTACTGCGCGCCGAGATACTGCCTGAAGCGCAGGGTCTCGGTCTCCAGCCATGTCTTTTGCAGTTCGATGAGAACCAGGCGCAGCGACCCGTCGTCCTGGCGGACGCGCGCCCCAAAGTCGATGCGGAACATGGAGATGTTGTCACGGTAGCCGTTGGTGTACTCGTTACGGCGTATCTGCACCTCCACCACCTCCTTCTTCAACAATGCCGAGAGAACGGTTCGGGCGATACGCTCGTCCTCCATCAGATACTTGAAGACGGAGTCATAGATGGGATTTGCCACTCGAATGATCATAATGCAACACGGTTTTTGTTCTACGATAATTCTCCACGGACAAAGATAGGGAAAAAAAACGAAGCGCGCAAGCGAATCATGGGAAATGTTTCCATCTTTTGCCAAGAGGCTTTTGTTGTATATGAAAATAGTGCTCGCCAACTTTTGGCCATGGCTTAGGATTGCCCACACCCCGCCTTAAACTGCATTTGCCAAAGCTTGGACTACCAATCTTGCCAACTGACACGATGTTCCAAGCCAGCTGTAAAGGACTATCGCGACAATTGCCACGATAGTCCGTGGCATCTGCCACGAATCGTGCCTGACTTGTTCCTGAACACTAAACTCAGTTTCCTTTAACATTGAATTATCAAGAATTGGTTGTGATTGATGGAATGTTCTCACACATGGGGGAACTGTCCAGCTCCAATTGAGCCTCTCAATACCAACATTTGTTTTGCCAACGAATGATACGAAATCGCCGAATTAAATCAACACTCGCATGGGACGATTCCTTGTTGTCTCTCGACAAGGTCGCAAATATTCCTGTGATTCAAGCCCGCAGGGCGCCAGCCAAGTTGTCACTCTGTATTCTGTGCCTTCTCGGAAAACAGGGACATGGTCAACAGAGCCTGTCCTCTACCTCTTTTTCTGCTGGTTGTCGTATTGAGCAATATACCCATTTTTAGGTATTGCTCAGCTGGTGGCATCTTTTTAACTTTGCAGCCATTTCAAACAACGACAAACCTTTATGAGAAAATTTTCCTTTATCATGATGTTTCTGTTCTGTATGGTCGACATGCTGGCACAAAAGACCGACGCCATGCTCTTTGGAGACGTAAAGAGCAAGGCTACAGGCGAACATTTGGGCTATGCGGTGATTGCAGTGAAGAACACGCAATTGAACACTGTGGCCGATGCCAGCGGCCATTTCAAACTCGCAGATCTGCCGGTTGGCAAGCAAACCATTACGGCCGCTTTGGTGGGTTATCGAGAACAGCAGGTTGAAGTGGATATGAAGAAGAACCAGGCTGTTGAGATATTCTTTGAATTGGAAGAGGATGTGCTTGATCTTGATCAGGTGGTGGTGACAGGTACGCGCACGCAGCATTACGTAAAGAATGTTCCTATCCGAACCGAGGTGATAACATCCGAGGCACTCCAGCGTAAAAACGCCCAGAATGTCTATGAGGCGCTCGAAGGAGTGCCGGGAGTCAGGGTGGAACAGCAATGTCAATTCTGCAACTTCTCTTTGGTTAGAATGCAAGGATTGGGCGCAGAACACACGCAGGTTCTGATAGACGGAGAGCCTGTCTATTCGGGATTGGCAGGCGTTTATGGCCTACAGCAGATGGGAACCACCGACCTCGACCGCATCGAGGTGGTCAAAGGGGCTGGCTCTGCATTGTATGGAAGCAGTGCTGTTGCCGGGGCTATCAACCTTATCTCGAGAGAACCGACGTTTGAGCCATCGGTCAAAGGCGATCTGCAGTTCGGAAACTGGGGGCACAAGGTGTTCAACGCTTCGGCCTCTCTGCGCAACAATTCTGTTGGATTCAGTGCCTTTGCCCAGCGAATGGAGGAGGGCGCGGTCGACTATACCCAGGATGGACTGACACGAAGCGAGGTGAATCACAAGGACGAGGTGTCCGACCGGGTGGACAGCAAGCTCAATAACTATGGCTTTGGCGTGTATTTCTACAGTCCCTTTGCGAAGAACGACAAACTTGTCTTCCGTGGAAAGGCAACACAGGAAGACCGTTATGGAGGAACGATGAAGGACGATCTCTATCTGAACCCTTATTCAGCGGGCACTGAGAATATCAATACCAACCGCTTGACCGGTGAATTGGTTTACACACTTCCCATCGGCTTGTCGTCCGAACTCAACTATTCGGCTGCCTATGTGCGTCACAAGCGTAAAGCCACCAATGATACTTTCTTGAGTGATTATAAGTCTACGCACAACGATGCCAGTCCTGACGTTGAGTCCATGCGTCCTTATCTGGCAAAGGAAAATACCTTTACCACGTCGCTCACCTTCGCCAGTAAACTGGGGCGTCATAGTCTGTTGGTGGGCGGTCAAGCCTATTTCAGCCGCCTGCGTGAGTCCGGTTTGTATTGCGTTACCGACGAAGAATCCAAATACATCGGGGAGTCTTATACCTCGCTGGGCAAGAAGCACGCCGTAGAGTTTGGCTTCTTTGCACAAGACGAATGGAGTGTCCTGCCCAATCTGACTGTGGTTCCGGGCATAAGGTTGGATACCCACTCCTCGGGCGAGGAATATGAATCGAGCAAAACTGTGTTCGACAGTGCCTTCCCCAAAACGAAATTTAATGAAACCAGTGTGAATCCGCGTATAGCTGTGAAGTACGATGTTATGCCTGGCATCACCCTTCGCGCCAATTTCGGTACCGGATTCCGCGCTCCTTATGGTTTCAGTGAGGACCTTCACCTGTGTTCCGGCTCCCCACGTGTGTGGAAGTCTTCCAATTTGAAAGCTGAAAAGTCGATGAGTTACAATATCTCGGCCGATTATTATGGCCACGACATCCAGCTGAGCGCAAATGTCTTTCGCACCAAACTGTACAACAAAATTGAGTTTTCCGATGCTGACGATGCCGTGAGACGACTGGGCTACACCTATCAGTGGGAGAACGTTGACGACGCCTACGTGCAGGGTGTTGAACTCGGTGTGAAATACAATCCCATTCGGAATATGCGACTGGGTGTGAGCATGACGTTCAATCAGGGAAAATACAACCATGAACGTGCCGATTGGACCGACCGTTTGGCTTTGGTGAAAGGGGCTAATCAGCCGGACGATGTTGTCAAACGGATTGAGGAATATGCCAAGAACAGCAAGAATGTGGCTCGTTTCCCTGGTGTGACCGGTGACTTTGTGGCCGAATATACGCCGGGCTCCTGGACTTTCTCGGTCACTGGCTCGCTGCAGGGTAGAATGTATGTCGACTATACGCATGAGGACGACAACAAATTGCAGTCGGCTCTCGGCTCTAAGCTTAAGGAAACGCCTGCTTTTACCACTTGGAACGTGCGCATAGCCAAGAAGATAGGGAGGCTGTTTACTGTCTATGTCGGCGGCAAGAACGTGTTCAGCTATCTTCAGGATGAAAAACATACAGACGATGCCGCGTTTATGTATGCGCCGGTGTATGGCGCCACCTGGTACGGAGGTGCAAGCATCACGCTCTGATTCGGGCATAATCTCCCGCCTTGTTTAAGGTCGGCCCTAAACTTTGAAACCAAGTCGGTACGGCTGCAGGTTACGCCGGCTGGGGCAGGTCGCGGGGCAATGGATTAATGGGTCGTCGCCTATACGCCCAAAGGTCTCCGCTGTATGATATGTTAAACAGCACGCAGCTGCCGAGACGATAGGCGTCAGATTATTTTTTGTTGTAGACTGCCAAGCAGAACTCTGGCATAGCCCAATGGGTATGCTTCTGTTTGGCAGTCTCTTTCGTGTGAGCGTATTATCAGAATACGATTAGTCGCAGGATGCGCAGCTTACTCCACTTCCTTGAACTTCACGTATTCGCCCTCGTCCTTGTCGAATATCTTGCGGTTGGCCGTCTCTGGGTCGCGGGCGTCGACGATGGTCTCACCGCTTTTCGTTGTGGTCTTCTTTCCTTGGGTGGAGCCCTCCGGGTTTGGGGCGTTGGTGGCGTTGCGGAATGCGTTCATCGCACGGCGGCGGATGGTGCGGTAAAGGTACCACACAACGAGAGCCACCGTGAGGATGCCGGCCAATAGGAGGATGAAAATGAAGGAAAGAATGCTCTTCAACATGTTGTCGTCTTTTGTTGGGCGGGGTGAGCGTACTGCCCCTTACCTTATTATATACATATAGCCACAGCCTAAGCTCCTCATCCGTCGAAGCCCGGCTCAGGTTGTTTGTCCGCGTCTCGACCTTAGCCAAATCAAGCAGCTCAACACCGTGTACAGTGTGATGACCACCCACCACCCTTCGAGCAGGCCCACGCCGATGAGGATGAGGGTCGCAGCGATGGCAAAGATGTATTTCAGTTGGTTGGCTTTCCAACTGTAGTTCTTGAATTTAAGTGCGAACATGGGCAACTCGCAAACCAACATGAAACAGCTGAACAGCATCAAAGCCAACAGCAGGAACAGAATGTTGGGGCCAAGATCCTCAAGCCATGGGCCACAGCACAGGATGAGCGAGCCCCAAAAGAGGGCGTTGGCAGGAGTGGGGAGGCCAATGAAAGAGGTGGTCTGGCGCGTGTCAAGGTTGAACTTGCCTAATCTCAGGGCGGAGAAAGCCGCCATGATATAGGCCGTATAGGGAAGCACCCCGCGCAGTCCCTGCAAGAACGAGGGATATTCCAGCACGCCCAACTGCCAGAAGAGGATGGTGGAGGGAGCCACGCCGAACGTCACGTCGTCGGCCAGCGAGTCCAGTTCCTTGCCGATGGGCGAGGAGACATGGAGCAGCCGCGCGGTCATTCCGTCGAAAAAGTCAAACACGGCACCGATGATCATCCATGCCATGGCCCACTTGATGTTGCCGTTGAAGGCCATGGTCGTGGCGATGCAACCCGAAATGAGGTTGCAGCAGGTAATCATGTTGGGGATATGTTTCTTCATTGTTATATGTTTTTAGGCCCCGTCGCGGATGGGAAATAGGGCTGTGCCGCTCGGCCGATGGCTGTCAAGACACCTGTCCGGCTGTGGCGGGCTTCAGCTTCGCGATGACGGTGAGGTCGCCCGTGGTCTTTTGGCCGAGCTTCACGCACACCTCCGAGTCAGCAGGCAGGAACACGTCGACGCGCGACCCCAATTTGATGAATCCCAAGTGCTCGTCGATATAGCATTCCTCTCCCTCCTTGGCGTAGGTCACGATGCGGCGCGCCATCGCTCCCGCAATCTGGCGGCACAGCACGTCCACACCATCGGGAGTGGTTATCATGATGTCGGCGCGCTCGTTCTCCTCGCTAGCCTTGGGCAGCCAGGCCTTGTGGTAGTTGCCGTCCTGATGGCTCACGCTCTTCACGCGGCCGTCTACGGGAAACCAGTTGGCATGCACGTTGAAGAGGCTCATGAAGATGGAGATCATCAGCCGCTTGTCGTGGAAGTATTCATTCTCCTCCACTTCCTCTATCACCACCACCTTGCCGTCGGCGGGAGCCACGACAACTCCCTCTGTGTCCTCCATGTTCAGATAGCGGATCGGGCAGCGGTAGAAGTTGAGCACGATGCCCCAGATGGGAACCGTGACCACAAGCAGCAGCCAAAAAAGCCATTTCGTATTATCAAAGCCATACCACAACAGGACACCCGCACCGCAAATGAGTGCCATGCTATAGGTGAGCGTGTTGGTGCCTTCGCGGTGGATTCTGATATTTTTGATTTTTCTTATTTTCTTTCCCATTAGTCTTCTGACTTTTCGTTTGCAAAGGTAACTTTTTTTTGTTGGCCGTACAAATTTTTCCTTTCCTTTTTGGCCATGTTGGTTTTTTACTGTAATTTTGGACTCATTATGGAAGACTTCGTTCACCTACACGTGCACACCCACTACTCCATCCTTGATGGCCAGTCGCGCATTCCGAACATCGTAGACAAGGCCGTCAACGACGGTATGCGTGGCATGGCCATCACCGACCACGGCGTGATGTTCGGCATCAAGGAATTTTCTGATTATTGTGCCAAGATCAACAAAGGCAGGAAGAAAAACGGGCAAGAGCCCTTCAAGCCCATTTTCGGCTGCGAGATGTATGTCGCCCGTCACCGCAAGGAAGACAAGGTGAAGGAGAATGGCGACAACTCCGGCTATCACCTCATCGTGTTGGCCAAGAACTACCACGGCTACAAGAATCTCATCAAGCTCGTCTCGCGCGCTTGGATTGACGGCTACTACTACCGTCCGCGCACCGACCGCGCCGACTTGGAGAAATACCACGAGGACCTCATCGTTTGCTCGGCCTGCATCGCAGGCGAGGTGCCCTCCAAGATCATCCACGACGACATTGCGGGAGCCCGCGAGGCCTGCGAGTGGTATCATCGCGTGTTTGGCGACGACTACTACTTGGAGCTGCAGCGTCACGAGGTGAAGGACCCCACAATCCTGGCCAACCGTGAGGCCTTTCCCTTGCAGCAGAAGGCCAACCGTGTGCTGCTGCAGTTGGCCAAGGAGTATGGCATCAAGGTCATCTGCTCCAACGACGTGCACTTCGAGGACAAGGAGACGGCCGAGGCCCACGACCACCTGCTCTGTCTGGCCACGGGCAAGGACCTCGACGACCCCAACCGCATGCGCTACAGCAAGCAGGAGTGGTTCAAGACCCGGGCGGAGATGAACGAGGTGTTCAGCGACGTGCCAGAGGCACTGGCCAACACCTTGGAGATCCTCGACAAGGTGGAGATCTACAGCATTGACCACGGACCCATCATGCCCTTCTTCCCCATTCCCGAAAGCTTCGGCACGGAGGAGCAATGGCGGCAGAAGTTCTCCGAGGAGCAGCTCTACAAGGAGTTCACCTCCGATGAGAACGGCGAGCATCCCCTCGACCCCGAAAAGGGACAGGCCGTGATTGACCGCTTGGGCGGCTACGACAAGATCTACCGCATCAAGTTCGAGGCCGACTATCTGGCCAAACTCGCCTACGACGGCGCGCGCCGGCTCTATGGCGACCCCGTTCCCGACGACGTGAGGGAGCATGTCAACTTTGAGCTTCACGTGATGAAGACCATGGGTTTCCCCGGCTACTTCCTCATCGTGCAGGACTTCATCAATGCTGCACGCAGGGAACTCGGCGTGTGGGTGGGGCCGGGGCGTGGCTCGGCGGCCGGCTCCGTAGTGGCCTACTGTCTGGGCATCACCAAGATAGACCCCCTGAAGTATGACCTCCTGTTTGAGCGTTTCTTGAATCCCGACCGTGTCAACCTGCCCGATATCGATACCGACTTCGACGACGACGGCCGAGGCAAGGTGCTGCGGTGGGTGATGGACAAGTATGGCCACGAGAACTGCGCCCACATCATCACCTACCAGGCCATGGCCACGAAAAACTCAATCAAGGATGTGGCCCGCGTGGAGAAGCTGCCCCTCGACAAGGCCAACGCCCTCTGCAACGCCATCCCCGACCGCTTGCCCGACGGGGCGAAGATGAATCTCACCAACGCCATCAGGTATACGCCCGAGCTGCGCGAGGCCGAGGCATCGGTTGACGAGCGAGAGCGCAATACCATCAAATACGCCCGAATGCTTGAAGGCAACGTGCGCGGCACGGGCATCCACGCCTGCGGATTCATCATCTGCCGCGACCCCATCAGCGACTGGGTGCCCGTGTCGACAGCCGACGACCCCGATTTCCCAGAGCTCAAGTGCGCCGTCACCCAATACGACGGCCACGTGATCGAGTCCACGGGACTCATCAAGATGGACTTCCTCGGGTTGAAGACCCTCTCTGAGGAGAAGGAGGCCTTGAAGGTGATCAAGCAGACGACCGGCGAGGACATCGACCTCGACAACATTCCGCTCGACGACGAGCTTACCTACAAGCTCTTCCAGGAGGGACGCACCATCGGCACGTTCCAGTTTGAGTCGCCGGGCATGCAGAAATACCTGCGCGAGCTTCACCCCACGGTCTTCGGCGACCTCATCGCCATGAACGCCCTTTACCGTCCGGGGCCTATGGACTATATTCCCGAGTTCATCCGGCGCAAGAACGACCCCTCCTTGGTGAAGTACGACATCCCCTGCATGGAGAAGTATCTCAAGGACACCTACGGCATCACGGTCTATCAGGAGCAGGTGATGCTCTTGAGCCGCCTGTTGGCCAACTTCACCCGAGGCGAGAGCGACGCCCTGCGCAAGGCCATGGGAAAGAAGAAGAAGGACATCGTCGACGCCATGAAGCCTAAGTTCCTCAAGCAGGGGGCGGCCAATGGCCACGACCCGAAGGTGCTGGAGAAGATTTGGGCCGACTGGGAGAAGTTTGCCTCCTACGCTTTCAACAAGTCTCACGCCACGTGCTATTCCTGGGTAGCCTACCAGACGGGCTACCTCAAGGCCCACTATCCCGCCGAGTACATGGCAGCCCTCATGACGCGGCGGTTCAGCCAGATTATGGAGATAACAAAACTCATGGAGGAGTGCAAGTCGATGGGCATTCAGACCTTGGGACCCGACGTCAACGAGAGCTACGAGGACTTCGGCGTCAACAGCAAGGGAGCCATCCGCTTTGGGCTCAAGGCCATCAAGGGAATGGGCGAGATGGCCGCCAAGAGCATCGTCGAGGAACGACGGAAGAATGGCACGTTCAAGGACATCTACGATTTCGTGCAGCGCATCAGCTTCGCCAACGTCAACCGCAAGGCCATGGAGAGTCTGGCCCTGAGCGGAGGCTTCGACTGTTTCGGGCTCAGGCGCGAGCAGTATTTTGGCAAGGACGGCAAGGGCGTGCAGTTTCTCGACACGCTGCTGCGCTTCGGCCAGAACTATCAGCGCGAGAAGATGGAGGCCAAGCTGACATTCTTCGGCGACGACTTCCCCGTCGACATCGCCTTCCCTCCCGCGCCCGAGGCTGAGGAGTGGAGCACCATAGAGCGGCTCAACAAGGAGCGCGACCTCGTGGGCATCTATCTCTCCGCCCACCCGCTCGACGACTACAAGATCATCCTGCAGAAGATGTGCAACACCCACTGCTCGGAGCTGGACGACAAGATGGCGTTGACGAAGAAGGCGGAAATCAAGCTCGGCGGCATCGTCACCAAGGTGCGCTCGGCGGTGACCAAGTCCGGCAAGCCCTGTGGCTTCGTCACCGTGGAAGATTATGAGGGCAGCGGCGAGATAGCCCTCTTCGGTGAGGAGTGGGGACGCTGGCGCGGAATGTTCGCCGTTGGAAGTTCGGTGTATGTTTCTGCCCGCTGCGTGCAGAAATATCCCAACAGCAGTTTCGTGGATTTCTCCATTGGCGACATCCAGTATCTGCAGACTGTCAAGGAACAGCGCGTGGAAAGGTTCACCATCGTGATGAATGCCGAGAACCTCGACCAAGTGGTGGCCAACGACATCACCACCATAGCCAAGGAATGTGCCAACGGTAGGACTCAGCTCTACATCCAGCTCCTCGACGCCAACCACGACAGCGTGCTGCTACAGTCGCGCGCCAGGGAGATTTCAGTCTCAGCCAAGTTGGTGGAGTATGTGGAGGACCATTCCTTCATGAGCTATCTCGTGAATTAGCTTTAGGCAGGGTCTAAAAAATGGGTCGATGCAAGTAGAATGCGACCTGAACAACGTGTGTATTCTATCTGTAAATTCCATAGGCCTGTTTTTTAGGACTGGCCTTTAATGCCCATCCCCCTTGCATTTTTTTGGGGGTGGGCGTGCTGCCCCCGCGGCGGATGACGGTGCGTCCTCTTCAAAGAACGCTCATGTTTTTGGATGTGGCCGGGCAATCCTTTTACCTTATTATATATATATGTAAAGGCTGGTTCTAAAAGAGGGGGTACACCTTTTAGAACCAGCCTTGATCTTATGTTTTGGCATTTCGCCTGCCAACAGCAGACTCGACGCCCCCTGTCGGGGCGGAGGGCAGTGCCTACAGCAGAGCCTTGAACTTCTCTTCGAATTTGTCCTTGGTGGCAGCGCCGACAAACTTGTCAACGAGTTGCCCGCCCTTGAAGAACAGCACCGTGGGGATGCTGCGCACGCCAAACTGCATGGCGATATCATCGTTGTCCTCGATGTTGCACTTGCCCACCACCAATTTGCCGTCGTACTCATTGGCCAGCTCAGAGATGATGGGTCCTATCTTGCGGCAGGGGCCACACCAGGTTGCCCACAAATCTACTACCAATGGCAGCTCGCCATTCTTGTACTGATCAAAATTCTCAGTTGTGATTTCTACTTCCATTTTGTAATTTGTTTATGTTGTTATTGATTCTGCAAATTTAAGCATTTAATTTCTTATTCGCAAACATTCACAAAAAAAATACCACAACTCCTGCTTTCAGCCCCAAACAGCCCTCAAATTTATATATAGTGTGTAAATTAAGTTTTTGTAGGAGTTAATTTCATTATCTTAAAATAAATCATTAAATTTGTGGCGGGTTAAAAAAGAATATTCCAATGTTGCGACATATACATCTTGAAAACTTTAGATGCTTTGAGCACTATGACATCGACTTCACGCCTGGTGTCAATCTGCTTATCGGTGATAATGGTAGTGGAAAGACTTCTATTATTAAAGCTGTCATCCTTGCACTCAATTCTTTCTTCAAAGGGTTCAATGACGAGAACACTTCCTGCACTGGCGTTGGCATAGATGATTTCAATCACTCTGTCAATGATGGGGCCAAAAGTATGACGCAGCCTGTTCGTATTTCTTTTGATATGGGTGCTTTTTCTGGTGTCACCATAAATAGAACTTCTGAGAAAACGCGTACTACATACACAGGGGCTAAGGACTTTCACAAGGCCAATAGTCTGTTGCAAAGCATGGTAGCAGATGAAAGTCGTGGGAAGAGAGGGACATCCTTGCCTCTTTTTGCTTACTTTGCAACGGATGACATCCATGGCTATGTTGATACGAATGCAAAGGCATATAAGGAATATTTTGTGCCTTTCTCATTTGGCTACTACCAGACCCTTAGGGGCGGCTACTTTCTAAAGAACTGGATGGACAGATTGCTGGCTTTAAAAGAAGGTGCCAAGGGAGAAGAGGAACTGGAAATTGTGAGGAATGCCGTCATTAAATGTCTTGGCCATGATGGTTGTAGAATTATCCAAGACATGAGTGTCCGTCCAATCCAAGGACATGTGTATTTTGATTATATGGATGGTCGGGAGGCTCGTTTTGAGGACTTGTCTGATGGCTATCGTCGTCTGGTCAACATCGTCCTGGATCTGGCTTTCCGTTGCTGCGTCCTTAACCGAACATTGTACCATGACAGGTGCTGCGAGGAGACTACAGGTGTTGTTTGTATAGACGAGATTGATGATCACCTGCACCCAGCCTTGCAGTCTACTGTCATCAGGGCTCTGCAACAGACATTCCCGAAACTGCAGTTCATTATATCAACACATGCTCCTCTCATCATGACAAGTGTTCAGGACATACCTGTGAATCAGGTTATTCAACTTGGCTATCATCATGGAGAATACACTCATGAAGTCATCAATACTTACGGATTGGATGCCAGCACTATCATAAAGGAGTACCTCCATGTTCCTGACAGAGACAAGAAAGTGGCAGAGGAACTTGTCAAGTTGGAGAATCTGATAGACGAGGAGAAAGTGGATGAAGCTAAACTTCTGCTTTCCTCTCTTAGGGATAAGTATTCTGACCGAATTTCTGAGTTGTCCAATGCGGAGGCTATGCTTTCATTTTATGAATAAAAAGGTATGAGAAAGATTACCAAGAACGCCGAGCCAAAAGCTTGGACACAATATCGTCTTACTTCTGGCGCAGTCTTTAAGCCGATACCAGATCTCGTGAACTCCTTGTTAGATGAGTAGGGGTATATCTGCGCGTATTGTGAACGACGTATTCCCTGCAAAGACGCTGTGGAAGGAACTCCTGGTGCAGAGGATCACAGGATAGAGCACCTTCGCACACAAAGCACGTCAAAGAAAACAGGAATCAATACCGACCTTGATTATTCCAACATGGTGATCTGTTGTCCTGGTAATATCGCACGTGATGGCGCCCAAAATTATCATTGCGACAAAAGGAAAGGGGATGTAGACTTGAGGATTTCACCACTCGATGGCACAATGATGTCCTCTATTCAGTTTACTTCCAGCGGACTCATCAAGTCAATAGACAGTCAACTTGATAGAGAGATAAACGAGAATCTCAATCTCAACCAATATCTGCTTCGGATAAACAGAAAAGCCACTTGGCTTGGCATCGCCAACGGCTTAAAAGCGAAAGGCTGGAACATAGGTAACATACGCCATCTTATTGATGTTTGGGAAAGCAAGCACAAAGAGATTGTCAACGGGCATGCAGTTTTTGCATACAAGCCATATTGCAGCATGGTACTTTACATGCTGAACAAAAAAACTTAGGATGCTGAATGCCAAGTAAGGTAGGAATAGCCTGCCTTTAAGCCCTGTTTCCTCTCTTAGGAAAGCAATCAGACCGAATTTCCGAGTTGTCCAATGCGGAGGCTATGCTTTCATTTTATGAGTAGAATGGTATGAGAGAGATTACCAAGAACGCTGAGCCAAAAGCTTGGACACAATATTGTCTTACTTCTGGCGCAGTCTTTAAGCCGATACCAGAGCTCGTGAACTCCTTGTTAGATGAGCAGGGGTATATCTGCGCGTATTGTGGAGGCCGAGTTTGCATGTCCCCGGCGTGGCCAAAAAGGCACTGGAGTACATGTCGCTGCTCTACACCATGGAGGCGAACCTGCGCCACAGGGGAGCCACGCCGGAACAGGTGGCGAGGGTGCGACAAACCAAGGGCAAGCTGATCATGGACGGCATGGAGAAATGGATGTGGGACACCCCTAACCCACATTGCAACGGATGATGGCATTGATTAGTTAAAAATGGTTATCTATCT
>SAMEA3663103__coassemble_249_pt1 | contig 31953 bp, 29 predicted proteins | sample SAMEA3663103__metabat2_high_PE_013 | metagenome-assembled genome bin SAMEA3663103 (sample SAMEA3663103) | pig gut metagenome | biome: pig gut; feature: pig-associated habitat; material: faeces | place: France | collected 2012 | reverse complement strand
CATAAAGGCGCTTTAGGGCAGGAGCCATATTGTGGGTGATGGTGCCGGCACACATGATGAGGTCGGCCTGGCGGGGTGAGTTGCGGGTCACCTCGAAGCCAAAGCGCGAGAAGTCGTAGCGGGCGCAGCCCACGGCCATAAACTCGATGCCACAGCACGATGTGGCAAAGGTGAGCGACCAGAGCGAGTTGCTTCTACCCCAGTTGATCAACTGGTCAAGATTGCCCAAGACGAGGTTGACACCACCGTCGTTGAGATCGTTGGCCATTTTCTCCAAGGTCTCGTTGTCTTTCCACTCGCCATAGGGAAAGGCCTTGATTTTTGGTTTTCTCACTTCCATTCAAGCGCTCCTTTCCGCCAGGCGTATGCCAAGCCCAAAACTAAAACCAACAGGAAAAATCCAATGGTCAGCAACCCCAAGGGGCCAATCTGCTTGACCACAACAGCCCAGGGATAGAGAAACACTGTCTCGATGTCGAACATCAGGAAAAGGATTGCGAAGAGGTAATAGCCGATGTGGCTGGGCAGCCACGACGACCCTCGTGTGGGAATGCCACACTCGAAAGGCTCTCCTTTTACCGGATTGTAGGAACGCGGCCCCAATAGCTTGGCAATGACGAAGGCGCCAGCAACAAGCACAAGGGCCGTGATGAAGACGGTAACTAAAAAAGTGAAATACATAAACTTATAACGTTATTAAAATTTTCCTCTGCAAATCAGCTTAAGCAGCTCGCGCAGGGTCATTTCGCTGCCTCAGGTTGATCGGACCTTTAATAAAGAGGCTGAGCCGACGTATGCACTTGCGTCGGCAAAGTTAATAATTATTTCGATAATAACACGCCTTTTCACTAAAAATCTTCTGCTTTTGCAGCATTTTCTTAAATATACCTTTTGCAATATCCAGTTTACAAAACAATATTTCCACAAAAGGGATACAATCGGCCACTTTTTCGTGTCCAAAAAGGGACAGGACGCAAATCATGCGTGTCACCAAAACACAAGCCCCCACCGTCGACCCTTGCCCGGTTTCCAACAATCAAGTGATAGGGTCCACGCTGTGAACAAGCAGCGCGGGTTGCCCCTCTGAGACAAAAATCATGTAAATCAATCAAATATTCGACAGTCCGACGCACCACGGACGCCCTCCATGAAGCTTTCCACTTTTGCTGTAGATGTCAGATTCTGTTTGAAGCCCCCTGCCACCGATGGCGAGGCGACGCCCCAACAAAAAAAAGACACCCCTACGATTGCAGCGGAAAGCCTGCAAACGTAGGGATGCCCGTGTGGCCACAAGGCCGCAGCAGTGCCTGTTGGAGACTGCTGGGGCGATTCCACCCAACAGTCAAAGATTCCACACTACAGGCGCTGATGCTTGGGAAGCTTGAATGTGGAGCTCTTGTCGAATATGTCACTTACACGACTGATTTCCAAAAAGTTGGTTCCGCCGCCTTCACCAAAACTTCCACTCAGATAGGCGATGTTGTCGTCAAGATTGATGTAGCCTTTCTGGCGCAGCATGCGCAAAGCGGCGGTGAAGAGGAACTGCTGGTCGACGTGTTCTTTCTGATAAATCGGAATGATGCCATAGGAGAGGTTGAGCCAACGTTGAGTCTTCTCCTTGTAGCAGATGGCCAACACAGGTGTGGGGCCACGGAAAGCGGCGATATCGCGTGCCGTCTGTCCTGTCTCTGAGTCGGTGATGATTCCCGCCACGCGCATTCTGCGTGTAGAGTCGATGGCGGCATGAGCCAAGAACTCGCGCAGCGTGCAATTCTCGCTCATGGGCAAATCCAGATCGCCCACCTTCCTGCGGTCGTTCTCAGCCTGTTCGGCAATGCGCGACATGGTCTGCACGGCCTCCAAGGGGTATTTGCCCGAAGCGGTCTCCCCGCTGAGCATGATGGCGTCGGTGCCGGAGAAGATGGCCGTGGCGATGTCGGTCACCTCGGCACGCGTCGGACGGGGATTCTCTATCATGGTGTGAAGCATCTGGGTGGCAACAATGACAGGCTTCTTCTTGGCGATGCACTTCTGGATGATCATACTCTGTATGCCGGGAATCTTTTCCACAGGAACCTCAATGCCCAGGTCGCCACGGGCTACCATGATACCGTAAGAGGCATCGATGATCTCATCAATATTGTCTACGCCTTCCTGGTTCTCTATCTTCGAGATGATTTTGATGTTGCTGTGGTGGGCATCCAATATCTCCTGCACGGCGCGCACATCGGCGGCATTGCGCACGAAGCTGTGGGCAATGAAGTCTAAGTCCTGCTCTATGGCGAAGAGGATGTTGTTGCGGTCTTTCTCCGTAAGGGCAGGCAAGTCGATATGCTCTCCCGGCACGTTCACGCTCTTATGCGCTCCCAGTTTGCCGTCGTTCTGCACGCGCGCAATAAGCATAGGGCCCTCATTGGTCATCACCTTCATGCTCAAGGCTCCATCGTCGAAGAGAATGTCGTCACCCTCGTGCACGTCTTTGGTGATGTCTGGATACGACACATTCACAATGTCGTGGGTAGTCTCCATGTTGGGCCGTCCAAAGATCTTCACCACGTCGCCCGTCTTGTATGGAATGTCCTGGGCAACTCCCGTGGTACGAACCTCCGGCCCCTTCGTGTCGATGAGGATACCGATATGGGGCGAGACCGCCCTCACGTTGTTGATGATTTGCATCATGCCCTCGCGGGTGGCATGGGCTGTGTTCATTCTCACCACATTCATTCCAGCGAAGAAGAGTTTGCGCAGGAGCTCTTCGCTACAGCGACGGTCGCTGATGGAACACACTATCTTTGTCTGTTTCATAATTCGTTCTGTTTGTTTTTTGCAAAGGTAGGAAAAAAATGACGATTAGCGTATATCAAGCCCATTATTTTTATCTTTCAAATGCTTGAAGCTGGTTAATATAAATATGGTATAACTGTTTTATTGGGTTCATAATCAAGTGTGTGGAGCATTTATTTAGGCTAAAAGAGGCAAAAAAATGGCTAAAGATTTTCATATCAGCCAAAAAAGCAGTATATTTGCACACCCAAATGAAGATAGAAAATCAACAACATAATATATCAATAGCAAGCCATTATGACGAAAGCTGATATTATCAAGGAAATATCTGAAGCGACGGGGCTGCAGAAGAAAGAAGTTGCAGCCGTAATAGAATGTTTTATGAGCTCTATCAAGACAAGTCTCCTGGAGCGTAACGAGGCTGTCTACCTCCGTGGTTTCGGCACATTCGGCATCAAGCACCGCGCCGCCAAGACTGCGCGAAACATTGCCCAGAACACCACTATCACGATTGATGCCCACGACCTTCCCGCATTCAAGCCCGCCAAGAGCTTCATCGAGAGCATGAAAGAGGGCAAGAAGGAAGAAGAAGAGGCGTGAGAGGGTCTCTAAATTAGACTAATTCAGATTACAATAAACTTTTAAATCAACAAATTATGCCAAACGGTAAAAAGAAAAAAGGCCACAAGATGGCTACGCATAAGCGTAAGAAGAGATTACGTAAGAATAGACATAAGAGCAAGTAGGCTTGATGGCTATTCGGAAAGGGGTGTGCGAATTGCATGCCCCTTTTATGCAAAGCGCAGCGGCAGCTGCTTAGTTACAACAAAACAATCAGATAATGACAAGCGAAGTTATCATTGATGCGCAACAGAAGAACATCGCCATCGCCTTGCTTGAAGACAAGCTACTCGTGGAGTACCAGAACGAGCCTCGCGAGGCTTCCTTTTCTGTTGGCAACATCTACGTCGCAAAAGTGAAGAAGCTCATGCCTGGGCTCAACGCTTGCTTTGTGGACGTAGGGTTTGAACGCGACGCCTTCCTTCATTATTTGGATTTGGGAACTCAATTCAACTCCTACGCCAAGTATCTCAAGCAAGTGCAAAGCGATAGGAAAAAACTCTTCCCCTTCAACAAGGCATCCAGAATGCCCGACCTGAAAAAGGACGGGACCATCCAACAGGTTCTTAGCGTAGGACAGGAGGTTCTGGTGCAGATTGTGAAGGAGCCTATCTCGACAAAAGGCCCACGGCTCACTGGCGAGCTTTCCTTTGCAGGGCGCTACCTCGTCTTGATGCCTTTCGGCGACAAGGTGTCGGTATCGTCAAAAATCAAGAGCGGTGAGGAGCGTGCCCGTCTAAAACAGCTCATCCAAAGCATCAAGCCCAAGAACTGCGGTGTCATTGTCCGCACCGTGGCCGAAGGCAAGAGGGTGGCCGAACTTGACGGCGAACTTAAAATCCTCCTCAAGCGATGGGAAAACGCCATACTGAAAGTCCAGAAGACACAAAAACGCCCCCAGCTGGTCTTTGAGGAGACCAGTCGCGCCGTAGCCCTGTTGAGAGACTTGTTTAATCCAAGTTACCAAAACATTTATGTCAACGATGAGGAGATATTCCATGAGGTGAAGAACTATGTGTCTCTCATCGCTCCCGAAAAAGCAACCATCGTGAAGTTCTACAATGGAAAGCTTCCCATTTTTGACAATTTCGGGGTTACTAAACAAATCAAGTCGAGTTTTGGCAAGACCGTCAACTACAAGCATGGCGCCTACCTCATCATCGAACACACCGAGGCCATGCATGTGGTGGACGTGAACAGCGGCAACAGGTCGCGTTCGGGAAACGGTCAGGAGCAAAACGCACTTGAGACGAATCTTGGAGCCGCAGACGAACTGGCACGTCAGCTGCGACTGCGTGATATGGGAGGTATCATCGTAGTCGACTTCATTGATATGAATTTGGCTGAGGACCGCCAGATGCTTTACGAGCGCATGTGCAAGAACATGCAGAAAGATCGGGCACGCCACAACATTCTGCCGCTCAGCAAGTTTGGATTAATGCAAATCACCAGGCAAAGGGTAAGACCTGCGATGGACGTGAATGTGGAGGAGACTTGTCCCACTTGCAATGGAACGGGCAAAATCAAGTCCAGCATCCTGTTCACCGACCAATTGGAGAGAAAGATTGACTATTTGGTCAATAAGATTGGAATCAAACACTTTACGCTCCATGTCCACCCCTATGTGGCCGCTTACATCAACCAAGGCTTCATGAGCCTCAAACGAAAGTGGCAATTCAAATATGGCATGGGAGTGAAGGTGATTCCTTCCCAAAAGTTGGCTTTCCTGCAGTATGAGTTCTACGATGACAAAAAAGAGTTCATCGATATGAAGGAAGAAATCGAAACCAAATCATAATGCTGGTTTGGAGCAAGAGTATAAATACCCCTTCAAGGTCTTCTCTGTCCTTGAAGGGGTGTTTTTTCCATTACGGATGAACGCGGAAGCGAACCCTGAACGAGTGGTTCGTATCGTCCCAATTGGTGCCGAGCAACTGGAAACGTCCTATCTGGCTTGTAGAACGCACATGTTTGCCAATGCATGGGCATACGTCGAAGTCGCCAATACGCACCAGGCGAATGGTATCGCCCGCACCCTTGGGCAAACGGTCAAGCTTGACTTCGGCTGGAATCTCTTTACGTCTTGCATACTCATACGTAACGGGCATATCGGCTTCGATAAGCTCGTTCATCTTGTCCTCTATCAACTTTTCTTCCTGCCGTGTCGGCTTACGCGAGAGGATGAAAGACATCTTGCTCTTCTTGCGCTCCACGTGCGCGTTACAACTGCGCTCGCAGCCAAACAAGCGAACCATCAACTGATTGAGGAGATGCTCGGCCGTGTGGGCAGGGGCAAACTCCTCCTTGTTGTGGACGGGGATCAAATTTTCCCTCCCCTCGGCCTGCATGTTAAAACGGATGAGCTGGCCACTATAAGGGGCAAGCTCAAGGCTGACAGAGCCATTACGCTTGAGTTGGTATTTACGGCGGACCATCGTGAGAAGCTCCTCTCCCTCCACTTCCACTTTCTCCGGCAAGTTGAGGGTATCAAATGCATGCTCGGGAATGACGACCTTGGTGGTGAGCTTCTCCCCGCCAAAGTTGACTACGACCAGTATCAAGTCATCGTCCTTCTTGCGCAGGAAAGCATACTCACACCGAGGATTGAACGTCTCGCTCTGAGGGTTCACATACATCAAGTCGAAGAAGTCTCCTTCACAGAAGGCTTTCTCCTCATTGGCAATGTGAAGAATCCTTTGGTAGGCATGGAGAAGGCTTCTCTCCACTTGAGTGAGGCGAGAATTCTCAAAATAGGTGCTCCGCACACTGTCAACACACCAATAATCGAATATCGTTGTACGGCCATCGCACCCAGAGAAGCCCTCCTTGTCCATGCCTCGCTCACCAACTTCCTGCCCAAAATAGAGCATGAAAGGATTGTTGCGGAGCAAGGCCGACACGATAACTCCAGGAATGGCTTTTCTACCATCGCCACAAAAGAAATCGCTGGCAACACGTTGCTCATCGTGATTCTCAAGAAAATAAAGCAGATGGTCTTTGATGTCGTCAGTGCTTTGCCACTGATAGGTGATGCTGCTGGCGGCGCGACGCTTGCATATAACGTCTCGAACACAATCATACATCCCTACCTTGTCATAAAGATAGTCAAAACCGCTCTTCAGATAATTGCGGTATTGGGATGGATCATACACTTCGCCGATAAAAACAATGTAAGGGAAGCGATTTTTTACAATCGTAGTGGCGTAGGCCCAAAAAGCGGCTGGCACCATCTCGGCCATGTCGCAGCGAAACCCATCAACACCCTTGGAAGCCCAGTAGAGGAGGATGTCGGTCATTTTGGTCCATGTGTCAGGAACAGGGTCAAAATGGCAACTTCTTCCACCAAAGTTGGTGTAGTCAACGCCATAGTTCAACTTCACGGTCTCATACCAGTCGTTTCGCTGCGGATGGGAATCAAAGCGGTCGTTTCCCGTGCATTTTGCAGGAAACTCATCATAGAGATTTCCCGCCCCCTCTTCCTTAGGCACTATAGCCGATAGGTCAAGGTGTTCTCCAGGACAATAATAGAAATTGTTGTTCGGCGAGAAATGCATTGATGTGTCGTCCTTCTCCCCCAAGTCGTCAACATTGTTGGGCTTCATCAGCGAATGGTATTCCCGCGCCACATGATTGGGAACAAAGTCCATGATGACTTTCATGCCAGCCTGATGCGTCCGACTGACCAGTGATTCCCATTCCTCCATACGATTCTCAGGATGGTCGGCCAAGTCGGGATCCACGTCATAATAATCTGTTATGGCATAAGGAGAACCAGCCTTTCCCTTCACAACCTCGGCATGCTGAGGCGGAATGTCATAGGATGAGTAGTCTGTGACCGTCGCATGACGGATTACGCCCGTATACCAAACGTGGGTTGCTCCAAGGTCGTGGATACGGTGCAGCATCTCAAGGGTAAAGGCCGAGAACTTTCCCACGCCATTCTGGGCTAATGTTCCGTTCTCAATCCTGTTCTGATTGATATTGCCAAACAACCTCGGTAGTACCTGATAGATAATTGTCTTCTTCATTTGCAATGAAAAACAAAAGCTCTCCCCAAAGCGAGGAGAGCCATAAGCTCCTCAAAAAGAGCCAATATTCTTATGCAACACCGTGGGCAGCCACGTTTCGATCTATGCGGGCTATCATTCCTTGAAGAGCCTTGCCAGGACCACACTCAGTAAAATCGTCGGCACCATCTGCAATCATGTTCGTCACACTTTCCGTCCACCGCACGGAACTTGTCAGCTGAGCAATGAGGTTGGCCTTGATTTCGGCAGGATTGGTATGGGGCTTGGCGTCAACATTCTGATAAACGGGGCATTTGGGAGTACTGAAGTTTGTACCCTCAATGGCCTTCTGCAGCTCTTCCTTGGCGGGCTGCATCAGAGGAGAATGGAATGCGCCACCAACCTTCAGCGGAAGAGCACGTTTTGCACCGGCTGCTTTCATTCGCTCACATGCCTCGTTGATGGCATCCACCTCACCGGAAATGACGAGCTGCCCCGGACAGTTGAAGTTGGCAGGGACAACAACTTTACCCTCCTTGCTCACCTCTGCGCAAATCTCCTCCACCTTATCGTCGGGAAGCGCAATGATGGCTGCCATTGTGCCGGGATTGGCCTCGCATGCCTTCTGCATGGCATTTGCGCGCGCGGCCACAAGCCTCAAGCCATCCTCAAAAGAAAGAGCCCCACTATAGACGAGAGCAGAGAACTCGCCCAAAGAATGGCCGGCCACCATGGATGGTTCTTCCCCACTCTCCATGCATAAAGCCGAAATCACGCTGTGAAGAAACACCGCTGGCTGCGTAACTTTAGTTTGCTTCAGCTCATCATCAGTTCCAGAGAACATAATATCCGTAATCTTAAAACCGAGTATTTCATCGGCCTTATCAAAGAGTTGCTTTGCTGTCGCGTTGCTTTCGTAGAGATCCTTTCCCATTCCTACGAACTGAGACCCTTGTCCAGGGAAAACAAATGCTTTCATAAAATAAAATGATATGATAACTTAATAATATTCTTTGGTTTGCAAAGATACAAAAAAAATCCCAAACACCATCCATGTGCTTGGGATTTCATATTTTTTAGACTCTACAGTCTGTATTATTCTGCTGCGGGAGCTTCTTCCTCTTCCTGTGCGGAAGCCTCTACAGGTGCCTCTTCCTGTGCGGAAGCCTCAGCCTTGGGAGCTTCCTCCACGGTTACCTCAGCGGGCTTCTGCTCTTCTTCGGCGACAACCTTAACGGGAACCTTCACCTCAACTTCCTTATGGAAGTGGACTGTGGCCTCGAAGTCGCCAACCTTCTTGATGTCGTGCATTGTGATGATCTTGCGATCAACCTCAATGCCCAACTTGCCAAGTTCCTCAGCAACACGCGCTGCATTGACAGAACCATAGGTCACGCCTGTGGCGGAGACTCTTGCGGGAATAACGAGAGCGACGTCCTTGAGAGCTTCAGCGCGCTTCTCTGCCTCAGCCTTGATGGCGGCGAGCTTGTGAGCCTGCTGCTTCAAGTTCTCTGCAAGAACTTTCTTGGCACTTGCTGAAGCGATGACTGCCTTCCCCTGGGGAATCAGATAGTTGCGGCCATATCCCTTCTTGACATTTACGATATCGTTCTTATAGCCAAGTCCGATAATATCTTCTTTCAGTATAATTTCCATTCTGTTTCCTCCTTTATTTTACTTCATCAAGTCTGTTACGTAAGGAAGCAGTGCAATCTGACGGGCGCGCTTAACAGCCTGTGCCACGCGACGCTGATACTTCAACGATGTACCTGTGATACGACGGGGAAGGATTTTGCCCTGCTCGTTGAGAAACTTCTTCAAGAACTCAGGATCCTTGTAGTCGATATACTTAATGCCACTCTTCTTGAAACGGCAATACTTCTTCTTCTTGGTGTCAATAGAAGGAGCGGTCAAATAACGGATTTCTGATTTTTGCTGCTCTGCCATGATTAAGCCTCCTGTTCTTTCTTTGCGTATTTGTTACGACGCTTCTCAGCATACTGTGCTGCATACTTGTCAAGGCGCACAGTCTGATAGCGGATTACTTTCTCGTCACGGCGATAGCCAGTCTCGAGAGTCTTAACAATTGTAGGCTCACCCTTGAACTCCAACAGGCAGTAGAAACCTGTAGACTTCTTCTGAATAGCGTAAGCCAGTTTCTTCAGTCCCCAGGTCTCCTCGTTCAGAATCTCTGCACCATTGTCGGTAAGCAGCTTCTTGAATTTAGCGACCGTTTCCTTCATCTGTTCATCAGACAAAACGGGAGTCAAAATGAAAACGGTTTCGTATTGATTCATACTGTTTGAAAATGTGTGAATTTAAATGAATAAATCTTTAGCACTCCAACTCAGACTTGTGCCTTTGCGAAATGCGGTGCAAAAGTACCGCTTTTTTTTGAATTATCCAAATAATCTTATTACTTTTGCCAAAAATCAACAAAAAAATGAGAGACAAGATCCTTCGGTTTATCGGTTTGCCTTGGGTTTACGCAGGAGTGGCCCTATTGGCTGCGAGCTATATATTCACTCTAACCCATTACGACTGGCTTCTGTTTGTCGGCTTATTCCTCATTGTCGGCGGAACGTTGGGAGCACTATACAAGGAGAAGCACAGAAGCCATTATTAGCCGTTGCCCTCGCCGTGATAGCTCACCAATCCGTCAATGGGATGACCCATGATGCGTTCCACCCTTAGGCCATGCCGCGAAAAGGCGGCCTTCAATTCCTGCCTGAACTCGTATCCTACTCCACCCACGATTCCTACAGGCAAATCCGTATGGCAATAAGGCATCACGTTTCTGTTTATGAACAAGTCGAACTCTTCAGACAAGAGTCTACCGCACTCTTCCCTATGATTGGACACAAACCCAACAAGGGTGGCTAAAAAACGGTTGGCCAAGGGCTGGCAATACACTTTCTCTATCACCTTACCATAAGTCAATCCTGTCTCTTGCAGAAAACAACTCTCCAACATCGGAGAGAGCCTACCCTTATACAAGGCATTCAAGAAATGCTTGCCTATGGAAGCCCCACTTCCCTCATCGCCCAATATATAGCCCAGAGGGTGTACGTTGGCCACAATGTCCTTTCCGTCGTACAATCCAGAATTTGACCCCGTTCCAAGGATGCAGGCGATGCCTTCACGGTGACCGAAGAGAGCACGTGCAGCACCGACCAAATCGCTTTGGACATCCACCACCTTACAGCTGTCGCCAAGGACTGTCTTCAATCCAGCTTTCATCTTGTGTGCGGCAGAATCCAAACAACCTGCCCCATAGAAGTGGACGGCGTCCACCTTTTGCTGAATCTGAGGCAGCAACTCATCGTCCAAAATCCCAACTATCCTTGAGAGATTGGAATGCACGGGGTTCAAGCCCTGTGTATGAAAAGTCATCTTGTTTCCATCAGCAATCAGCGTCCAGTCTGTCTTCGTGCTGCCGCTATCGGCTATCAACACCACCATAGTCTGTTGTTTTTTTGCGGTTGATAAATAAATAATGATATGCAAAGTTACCATTTTATCAAGAAAAAGAAGTAATTTTGCATCAAAAAAATAAAGGACTTATGAGAAAGACATATCTTCTTCTGCTGATTTTCCTTGCAACTGTCCTCCCTGCCAATGCTGTATTGAAGGAAGCCAACATCGACAGTACGCTGAACGTGCTGAGGCTGGAGTTGAGCAACTACCGCAACCAACTCAACCGGCAGAGCGGCGACTTGCAGCGTCAAAACGAAGAGGTGGGCTACACGCTGATGAACGTGATGAACAAGAGCAACCAAAACTCGCTTATGCTCTACTCACAGAAGTCACAATATGTCTTCGACCTCACTTACGCTTGCCACGCCGCAACAGAGCAATACCACCAGTTCAAGAAGAACGCGATGCCTTTCCGCAACCTCTACGACAACAACCAACGGGAGATTGCGCGCTACGACTCGCTCATCAACAACCTCAGCCAAATGTATACGGGGGCGCTCTCCAAACGCGGGAGGATAGATCGCAATGTATGCCTGACGTTAGCCATCAATATTCGAAGAACCCTAAAGAGCAACAGCGAGCAGCTGAAGACCTACATCAACTATTACAACACGACGGAGCGCCAGCTGAAGAACCTAAACGACTATGCTAACAAACGCTACTCCGACATACAAGAGAGCATCTTCAGCAATACGGGCAACAGCTATTTCGCCACCCTCTCGCGCCTCCACAGGATGCTCAGCGAGACACAAAGTGTCATAAAGGACAAATATCTGACCGACACAAAAGCCAAGTCACAATGGAGCTTCAAATACATCTTTTGGCTCTTTGCGGCACTTTTCCTCTATGGCTGTCTTGCCGGACTGCTCAACTATGCCGTCATCCATTGGCTCATTCCCCACAAGTTGCGCACCAAGCAATTCATGGCTAAGCGCACTTGCATCACCATGGCAACCTCAGCTGTGACACTGGCCCTCATCCTCGGCGTATTGAAGATTGTCTCCCGGCAGAATTTCATTATCATGGCGAGTGGCATTCTCGTTGAGTTCACCTGGCTGCTCAGTGTCATCCTAATTTCCCTGCTGTTGCGTCTGGACAGCGGCCAGATCAAGTCAGCTTTCCGCATCTATTCCCCCCTCATAGCTATGGGATTCATCATCATTGCCTTCCGCGTGGTGCTGATTCCCAACCAATTGGTCAATCTGCTTCTCCCGCCCCTGCTGCTCATCGCCATGCTTTGGCAATGGAACGCCATATCCCGCTTGCAGAGCTGTCTGCCCAAGAGCGACAAGTTCTTCACATTCATCACGCTTGGTGTTTTCACCATCTCCGTAGTCTGCTCATGGATGGGCTACACCCTGTTGGCCGTCCAGATATTGATATGGTGGGTCATGCAGCTCACCTGCACGCTCACCATCACTTGCGCCAGCGGTTGGCTCATCACCTATTCCCGTCGCCACGACCTGGCCTCCAAGCCCATCACGAAGACTTGGTTCTTCAATTTCATCCTCAATGCCATACTCCCCATTCTGAGCGTCTATTCCTTTATCCTTTCCATCTATTGGGCAACGGACGTCTTCAATCTAAGCGATGTCACCTGGAGCGTCTTCAACAAAAACTTCATCGACTCCAAGAACTTCACCGTCTCACTGTTCAGCCTGGCTTTGGTACTGACGCTGTACTTCATCTTCAAATACGTCAACACTACGGTCTTGGCCCTTCTCCAACTGCATTTCACCAACAGCGGACAGGCTGGGGCCGCATCGAAGAACATCATGGCGAAGAACGTCATCCAAGTGTTTGTGTGGGGCATTTGGTTCATCACCACCCTGAACATCTTCCACGTGAGCAACACGTGGATCGTGGTGGTCTCCGGAGGTCTTTCCACTGGTATCGGTTTTGCCATGAAGGACATTCTTGAAAACATCTATTATGGTATCTCCCTGATGGCCGGACGCGTGAAGATTGGAGATTACATTGTGGTGGACAATATCCGCGGGCGCGTGGCCAGCATTTCCTACACCTCTACTCTGGTCGAGGCCATAGACGGCTCTGTCATCGCATTCCAAAACTCCCAGCTGTTCACCAAGAATTACAAAAACATGACCAAGAACCATGGCTATGAGCTTGACATATTGGAAGTGGGAGTAGCCTACGGCAGCAACATCAAGCAGGTACAGAAACTGCTTGAGAACGCCATTCTCCAGTTGGACTGTATCAACAAGAAGCGCCCGCCCCACGTAGTATTGAAGAGTTTCGACGACAGTGCCATCAACTTGAAGATATTGGTTTGGGTTCCCGTTCTTACCCAATACTACGACGACGGCAAGATTTTGGAGTGTGTCTACGAAACGCTCAACAAGAACAACATTCAGATTCCATTCCCACAGCGCGAGATACGCATTCTGCACGGTTCGGAAGAGGAAGAGGCACAATCGGGACAACTCGACCAAGTGAAGACGGCCTCACAGAAAGCCTGAGGAATGACAGGATAGGACAATCGTTCAGCAGTCACGCAAAGGCTGCCTGCCTCTTGCCTGCCAACCTCCTTGGACTCCAAGCTCACAATAAATCCCACAAACCTACAGGTCGTAGGTTTGTGGGATTTATTGTGAATCTCCCGTAGGCTGCTAATGCCGTCTGACCTTGAACATTCCAAGGCGGTGGGTCTTCCCTTTACGGTTGATGGAACGCAGGCAGTACATGCCATCGGGAAGCGACGATACATCCACCATTGTTCCTCTTCTTCGCAAAGTCCTCACCAGCCGCCCTTGCATGTCGGTGGCACATACCATGTCCTTGGGTGAGACAAGTTCCGCCAAGGGCACCTGGGCCATTTGGTTGTTACATTCCAAGAGACCGATTGGCGTTTCGTCAACAGGATGGGCGGGCAGAGGGTAGAAAGCCCCCTCGCTCTCATTGCCATACCTGTTGATGGCCCTAATCTCATAACGGCGCCCAGCAGCGTATGGAATCACGTCCAACTGTCGCCGGGCTACGGTAAGCTGCCCGTCCACATATATATTAATGTAGGTATCCTTTGGGGCATCCACCCTCAACACGTTTTCACCTTTTACCCGTTCCACCTTCGGTTTGGCCGGTTTTTCATGGCTTATCCAAGTCATGGCGGGAACCAATGCGGGATAGGAATTGAACATCTTCGTGAAATCCATGATTCCCTTGGTGTTGTCGGTCAAGAACTTCCCCCTGAAGAAGCAATGCCCCAAGCCAATACCGCGGTTCACTTCCATCTCGCGTGTGATGTCCTGCAACTGCCAGTTGGCCTCCTGCGGATGAAGGAAATAGATTCCCAAACCCGTGGCCACAATCTTGCCGTAATCGTTTTCTTTCCAGTCTATGGCGAAAGGATAGAACTGGTCTCCACGGAAATACATCATCGGGAACAATTCGTCCATCAGTCCGTCGCGCAGCCAGCCTTGTGCATCCTGACACACTTTATCGTAGGCGTTCCACCCGTGGCTCCAATAGCGGGTCAAATCCGTATACTTCCCTACAGGCGAGCAACTCATCTTCACCCAGGGCTTCAAGCCTTTCACGCGGTCATGGATTTTCCTCACGATACCTGTTATATGGCTCCTGCCTGTCTGCTTGTCTGTTTTTTGCGGCCATGTCTCTGGGTACCTGATATAATCCAAATGGATGCCGTCCACATCATAGTTTCTCACTATCTCCTCGCAAATGTCGGCAAGATAGTTGCCCGTCGCTTCCTTCTCGGGGTTGAGATAGCCGTCGGGGCCTATCTTCTTCAACAGGTTTCCATGCCGCTTCCTCAACTGCTGGCAGCCATACCCATTCCATTTCCCCACCGGCATGGTCACAACCCACGCATGCAATTCCATCCCACGCTTGTGGCATTCGTCGATGGCAAACTTCAGGGCGTCATATCCCGGCGAAGTCCCAGGCACCCCACTCAGACAGCCATCCCATGGCTCATAGGCGGAGGGATAAATCGTTGTGGCTCGGATTCGGGTCTGTATCAACACCGTGTTGATGCCCAATTGCTCATATTCGTCAAGAATGCGGCAGAGTTCCTGCTGTTGCCTCAGCGCCGACCGTTCCGACTGCGAATAGCTGTGGGGCCAGTCCAGTCCGCCAATGGTAGTGAGCCATACAGCCCTCACCTCCCGGTTGGGTTTATGGTTGAATGGAAACCATACCGGCTGGGCTTCGACTGCCATTGCGGCCAAGAGTGAGAGCAAAGAGAATATCGAACGTTTCATAGATTTTCTACAGATAATAGGAGACGGATCCAGCCCATCCCGATAAATTTCTGCAAAAGTAATTAAAAATTTCCCTAATACAAAGCCTGGGAGTGCTTTTTCTATGTGAGTATGCCGCGACATGCCTCCTCCTTGGATTGGACTTTCTTCCATTGTGATGTTAAACTACAATTAAATTTCAATTATCGAAACAAATATTAATTATTTATTGTTATCTTTGCAATCATGAGTGAACCTTTAGCAGAAAGAATGCGCCCCAAGACGCTCGACGAGTATGTCGGACAGAAGCATCTTGTTGGAGAGGGCGCTGTTTTGAGGAAGATGATAGACTCGGGCCACATCCACTCTTTCATCCTTTGGGGGCCGCCGGGAGTGGGCAAAACCACCTTGGCGCGCATTGTCGCGCACTCCCTGAAAGTTCCTTTCTACACGCTTTCGGCCGTGACAAGTGGCGTGAAGGAGGTGCGCGAGGTGATAGAAAGGGCCAAGAACAGCACCTTCTTCAACACGCTCTCCCCCATCCTCTTCATCGATGAGATTCACCGTTTCTCCAAATCGCAGCAGGACACGCTCTTGGGCGCCGTGGAGCGGGGAACCGTCACGCTCATTGGAGCCACTACTGAGAACCCGAGCTTTGAGGTTATCAGACCGTTGCTCTCGCGTTGCCAGACATACGTGCTGAGGCCCTTGGAGAAGGACGACTTGATGGAACTACTCAACCGCGCCATCACACAGGACTTAGAACTCAAGACAAAAGGCATACAATTAAAGGAGACCGCGGCCCTCATGCGCTACAGCGGAGGCGATGCACGCAAGCTGCTCAACATCCTTGAACTCGTTGTCGACGCCGCTGGAACCAGCCCCATTGTCATCACCGACAAAATGGTGGAACAACGGCTGCAAACCAACCCTTTGGCCTACGACAAGCAGGGCGAGTTGCACTACGACATCATCTCAGCGTTCATCAAGAGCATCCGTGGCAGCGATCCCGACGCAGCACTCTATTATCTGGCAAGGATGATTGAGGGGGGCGAGGACCCTAAGTTCATCGCCCGACGGCTGGTCATCAGCGCTTCTGAGGACATCGGACTGGCCAACCCCAACGCCTTGCTGTTGGCCAACGCCGCTTTCGACGCTGTTGAAAAAATCGGGTGGCCCGAGGGGAGAATCCCGCTCGCTGAGGCCACGGTCTACCTCGCCACCTCGCGAAAGAGCAACTCGGCCTACTTAGGCATCGACAGCGCACTGCAGCTCGTACGGCAGACGGGCAACCTGCCTGTGCCCCTGCCCTTGCGCAACGCTCCAACCAAGCTGATGGAGCAGTTGGGCTACCACGACGGCTACAAGTATGCTCACGACTACCCAGGCCATTTCGTCGTGCAGCAGTATCTGCCCGACGATGTCAAGAACCAGCGTATATGGCACGCACAGCACTCGCCCATGGAAGAGAAGCTCCATCAGCAGATGATCGACTGCTGGGGCGACAGATTCAAGGAATGAACAATCAACAACATAAAATCGACAAGTTATGAAAATTGTAGTATTAGATGGCTACGCCGCCAATCCCGGCGATTTGTCGTGGGACGGTTTAAAAGAGTTTGGCGAACTGACCGTATATCCCCGCACCGCACGCGAGGAAATCGTGGAAAGGGCCAAAGAGGCTGAGATCATCCTCACCAACAAGGTGGGATTCGACGATGTACTGTTCCGCCAGCTTCCACGCCTGAAGTATATCGGCGTACTGGCTACAGGATTCAACATCATCGACATTGTGGCCGCTCGCAAGCATGGCGTCATCGTCACCAACATACCCTCCTACAGCACCAACTCTGTGGCGCAGATGGTGTTTGCCCACATCCTCAACATCACCAACCACGTGGCCCACTACGCCGAAGCTACGCGCAAGGGCGTCTGGAGCAGCAAACCCGACTTCTGCTACTGGGACACTCCCCTGCCAGAACTGGCAGGCAAGACGCTGGGCATCATCGGCCTGGGACACATCGGCGCGGCCGTGGCTAAAATTGGCCACGATTTCGGCATGTATATATCGGCCTACACCAGCAAGAACGCCTCCACCCTACCCGAATGGATTCAGAAGACCACGCTGGACGGAATCTTCTCTGTGAGCGACATCCTCACTCTCCACTGCCCCTTGACCGAGGCCACACGCAACCTCGTCAACAAGGACACCATAGCCAAGATGCATCCAGGAGCCATCATCATCAACACGGGGCGAGGCCCCTTGGTGAATGAGGCCGACGTGGCCGAAGCACTCAGCAGCGGCCGGTTGGCCGCATTCGGAGCCGACGTGCTTACCTCGGAGCCTCCGGCCAAAGACAACCCCCTCCTTGCCCAGCCCAATGCGTTCATCACGCCACACGTGGCTTGGGCCACACTTGAGGCCCGCACACGGCTCATGGAGATTGCCGTGGGCAACGTCAAGGCCTTTGTTGAGGGAAAGCCAATCAATGTGGTAGATTAATTCGGAATGATAGAACACTATTCTGACCCACAACTCGTACATTCCCTACAGACCATCATCGAGTTTTTAGGCACTTTCGCCTTCGCCATCTCTGGCATCCGCCATGCCGCCGCCAGCCATTTCGACTGGTTCGGCGGCTTTGTCTGCGGCATTGCGGTTGCCATAGGCGGAGGAACCATCCGTGATGTGATGTTGGGCGAGACACCATTCTGGATGACTTCGCCCATGTACATCCTCTGCACGGCTATGGCACAGGCTTTTGTGGTGCTTTTTGCACGCTACCTGAAAAGGTTGGACAACGCATGGTTTGCTTTCGACACTCTCGGACTGGCACTGTTCACCATTGCCGGAATACAGAAGACCCTCGCCTGTGGTCATCCCTTCTGGGTGGCCATCATCATGGGATGCATCACGGGAGCTGCGGGAGGTGTCATCCGCGACATCCTGCTCAACAAGGTGCCTGTCATCATGCGGAAAGAAATCTATGCCATGGCAAGCATCGCCGGCGGTGTGCTCTATTGGTTGCTCTTCAAGCTCCATGTCAACCTTGCGCTTACCGTAATATCCGTATTCCTTGTCATCTGCATCATACGCTTCTTGGCTGTGAAATATCATATCTCCCTGCCCATCCTCAAAAGCGAGGACAACGGTTGAGCCTTTGTATACGACCCAAGCCAAGAAGCCTCAATCCCATTGTATTGATTCTACCCCTGCTTGACCCGCCGCCCCCACGCCTGCGTGCGGCACCTTCCAATCCTCTTGGGTCATCTATCACGTGTCCTCATACGTCAGATCAACGTCCCTCATACACCAGCCCGCATCGTTGTGCCGCTCGCCCCGATCGTCAGATTACAGTCTGACGACCCCATCCGCCCCACCATCGCCTCCCATCTTTCATCTGCCCCCGCGCAAAAGACCACCATCACATCTATCGGAAATCTTTTTCAGAAAAAAATAAGAATCGGGAGAATATTGCGTTATTAAAAGCAAAGGATCAACATTTAAATTTCAACCAAAAGGAAGAAAGTATTTTTTATTGCTCTTGCTGCCGCAGCCATCACGCTCTGCAGCTGCAATGGCGGAAACAAGCCCAGCCAGGCCAATGGAAATGACTCCACAGCCACTACCACAGACTCCACTTCCGCAGCAGCTCCCGAAATGAACCAGGAGACAAAGACAACCTTCGACAACCTCACCGCCCAGCTCGCATCGAGCCTGAAGGCCAAGGACAGCAAGGCAGTCATCAGCTCTTTGGCCAATCTGGAGACCATCTACAAGAACCTCGTGGACAAAGGCAATCTGGAGGAGGCCACAAAATACGCCTCTGCCATCCAGAAGTTCGTCAATGAGCATTCGGAAGAGTTGAAGACCTACACTTCTGGCAATGCTACCATCGCCCAGTTGGTGAACGGTATAGCCAGTCTGCCCGCTACCGCAGGCACCACCGCCGAGGAGGCTAAGAAGGCCGTGTCCACCGACGTTGTGAACTTGGCGTCCAAGGCCATTGCCTCAGGCTCCACCACTGTGGCCACAGCCGAGGAGGCCGCCAACCTGATCAAGAATGCTCCCGAGGCAGTGAAGAGCGCCGCCAACGCCGCAGCCCAGAACACAGCTGCCAACGCCGAGAAAGCCGTGGTCGACAAGGCCAACGAGGCAGCAAGCAACGCCAAGAAGAAGGCAAGCGACAAAGTGAACGAGGAGACGACCAAGGCCGCCGACAAGGTGAACAGCGAGGCCAACAAAGCCCTCAAGAAAGTCTTTGGCAACTGATTTGGCCAATCCGCGCTGGATTTGGCTCCCTGCCACCTTTCGATTGAAGACAAACTAAAGCCGGACCTTCCAATTGTGGAAAGTCCGGCTTCATTATTGGTTTGACCGTAAGGTCCGAGGAAATCTCCCTTTGGACAGAGGTGAAACAAGCGACATACAGTCAGTCCTCTCGCCCTGTCCGCTAAACAGCATTAAGGCTATCTGATTCGGTCGGCTGCCTTAACGAGCTTCTCATCGGCAATGATGCCTTTGCGTGCCAAGAAGTAGAGCACTATCTCCACCATGGGCAGACAGGCTGCGAAGTCAGGCTTGAACAGATAGCCGTCGGAGGGCTGGGCTGTAGCTGCGAAAAGCACGTACCAAATCACCAAGAGTAACATATTGACCAGGCACAGACGTACCTGCAACATGCGGTTTTTAAACTTCAGGATGGCTATCACCGCAAGGGGCAATGTAAGCAGCTGCGTGGCAAACAATCCTGCCACCTTATAGCTTACCTCGCCACTTTCCACCACATAGTAGAGATTGTAGACCTCTACGTCTGCCCCCATGCCGGCGGGAATCCAACGGGCCACAGGCAGACAGAGGCAGATGAGGCCGCAGATGATGGCCAAGGCCATGAAGAGAGTCTGTTTACGCTGCCACATCAGATGTCGTCCTCCACAGCATTCTCGTTGTCCTTGGAAGGATCACGCCAATATATTTTACCCTCAATGAACTCTTGCGTAGCCAAAAGGACGGGCTTGGGCAATTTCTCATAATAGCGGCTGATCTCAATCTGCTCGCGGTTCTCAAACACCTCTTCCAACGTGTCGTTATAAGAGGCGAACTCTGCAAGCTTCTTGTTCAGGTCCTGTTTGATTTCAACAGCAATCTGATTGGCGCGCTTGGCAATGATAGCCACACTCTCATAGATGTTGCCGGTATCCTTCCACAATTCAATCGTGTTGCGGGTAATGGTGTTGACCGGAGCCTTTGACTTTTTGTAATCCATTGTTTGTTACTGTAAATCCTAAAACTTATTTTGTATTGCAGCTCAGAGACAAAGGGTGGAAATCAATCCTTTGTAATCTCCTTGCACTTTTCGATATATTTCTCTGCAGTGGAACGCTCCTTGGAGTCGGGAAACTCATTAATGAAACCATAGCACTCATCCTCAGCGTCCTGATAGCGCTCCAGCTTCTTCGCCTCAACGCTCTGGCGCGCAAGCTCATACTTGCTCTTCATGATGAGTACGGCGAAGTCCTCGCGCTTCGACATGAAAGGATAGTCCTTCAATGCGTTCTCCGACGTGACGATGCAGGCCTCATAATTGTTGCCGCCGCTGGTGCAGTTGCCAAAATACGTCCCCAAATTATAATAGAGCCGAGCCGAGTGCAGCTCTTTCACCACGAGCTTGTCCTGCAACTCAAAGAGCCGCTGCTGGGCCAAGGTTTTCAACTCGGCGTCGGGATAAACATCCAAATATTCCTGAAAGGCGGCGATGGCGCTGATGGTGCTGCTTTGGTCCAGCCTCGGCTCGGGCGTGTCCATATAGAGGCTCTGCCCCACGTAGAACTTGGCATACTCGGCATACTGCCCCTTCGGGTAAGACTGGTAGTATTTCTTGAAATACTCAGCGGCCTTCTGATAGTCCTTATAGCAATACTCGGCCATGGAGAGCATGTAGAGGCTCTCCTGCGCATTGTCGGTGCCCTTTTCCTGGGTGACGACGCTCTCCAGCAAGGTGATGGCCCGCTGGTATTTGCCCTCAGCGAAGCATTGTTTGGCGTATTCGTATTTATAATGATAATCGTCAGTCTTGTAAATCTGGTTGAACTCATTCATACAGCTTGAAAAGAGCAAGACCGACGAGCATATCAAAAGCAGAATCCTTCTCATATTACATTATTTGATTTGCAAAAATACATATATTTTTCCACTTACCAAAACAACCCTCTTTTTTTTAGCAAAAAATCACGATTCCCACTCGATAAAATGGAAAGAAAGACACTATATTCACAAATTATCCTTAACTTTGCATTCCAACAAAAGGCAACACATGGAATTTCAACTCACTTCTAAATACAAGCCCACCGGCGACCAGCCCGAGGCCATCAGCCAGCTCACCGACGGCATCCGTCAGGGCGTGCCCGCCCAGGTGCTGCTCGGCGTGACGGGGTCGGGCAAGACGTTCACCGTGGCCAACGTCATCGCCAACGTGGAGAAGCCCACCCTCGTGCTGAGCCACAACAAGACCCTCGCGGCACAGCTCTATCAGGAGATGAAAGGATTCTTTCCCAACAACGCGGTGGAGTATTACGTCTCCTACTACGACTATTACCAGCCGGAGGCCTATCTGCCCACAACTGACACCTACATAGAGAAGGACCTGGCCATCAACGAGGACATCGACAAGCTGCGGCTGAGCGCGGTCTCGGCTCTGCTCTCCGGCCGCAAGGATGTTATCGTCGTGTCGTCGGTTTCCTGCATCTATGGTATGGGAGGCCCCACGGCCCTCAACGCCAGCATCATCAGCATTAGGAAAGGGCAGAAGCTCGACCGCAACGAGTTTCTGCGTTCCTTGGTGGCCTCGCTCTACGTGAGGAACGACATCGACCTGCAGCGGGGCAACTTCCGCGTGAAAGGCGACACGGTCGACATCGCCATGGCCTACAGCGACAATGTGCTGAGAGTGGCTTGGTGGGACGACGAAATCGACAGCATTGAGGAAGTGGACAGCGTGAGTTTCCACACCATAGAGACCTTCGAGGAGTACAAAATCTATCCCGCCAACCTCTTCGTCACCACCAAGGAGCAAACAGAGACGGCCATCAGGCAGATACAAGACGACTTGGTGGAGCAGGTGGCATTCTTCAAGGAGCAAGGAGAAGAGATCAAGGCACAGCGAATCAAGGAGCGGGTTGAATACGACATGGAGATGATAAAGGAACTCGGCCACTGCTCGGGCATAGAGAACTACTCACGCTATTTTGACGGGAGGCAGCCCGGGGAGCGGCCCTACTGCCTGCTCGACTTTTTCCCCAAAGACTATCTGATGGTGATCGACGAGAGCCACGTCACCGTGCCGCAAATCAATGCCATGTATGGTGGAGACCGCGCCCGCAAGCAAAACCTCGTGGAGTATGGGTTCCGCCTGCCCGCCGCCTTCGACAACCGCCCGCTGCGCTTCGAGGAGTTCCACGAGATGCTCCATCAGGTCATCTACGTCTCCGCCACTCCTGCCGACTATGAGCTGCGAGAGGCAGAGGGCGTCGTTGTGGAGCAGATTATCCGTCCGACGGGATTGCTCGACCCCGAGATTGAGGTGCGCCCGAGCGAGAACCAAATCGACGACCTGTTGGAGGAGATTGTGGAGCGGGCGGCAAGAAACGAGCGCGTGCTCGTCACCACCCTAACCAAGCGCATGGCCGAGGAACTGACCGAATATCTGCTCAGCCACGAGGTGAGGGCCAACTACATCCACAGCGACGTGGCCACCCTCGACCGCGTGAAGATCATGAACGACCTCCGTGCGGGCGTGTTCGACGTTCTCGTTGGAGTCAACCTGCTGCGCGAGGGACTCGACCTGCCCGAGGTGTCGCTCGTAGCCATCCTCGACGCCGACAAGGAGGGATTTCTGCGCAGCCACCGCAGCCTGACACAGACGGCTGGCCGCGCGGCGAGAAATGTAAACGGAAAGGTCATCATGTATGCCGACACCATCACGGAAAGCATGCAGAAGACCATAGACGAGACGGCGCGCAGGAGAAGCATTCAGCTGAAATACAACGCCGACCACAACATCACGCCCCAACAGATTGTCAAGGCCATCTCCACCTCGCTGCCCACGACTCGCACCGAGAGCGGCACCAAGCCGGCCCCCAAGCCCGTCGTGCTGCAACCACAAGCCTACATTGAGCCCGAGGAGGCTGCCATGGTGGCTGACCCCATCGTTTTGAGGATGACGAAAGAACAACTCCAGAAGAGCATCGACAACACCACACAGCTGATGAAGCAGGCCGCAAAGAGCCTCGACTTCATCCAGGCTGCCCAATATCGCGACGAGATAGTCAGACTCCAGCAGCAGTTGGATGGGAAATAAATGCAATAATGATGGGACATGCCAACGGGAATACGCCAAACGTCGCAATGACTGCGGGATATATATGCACGAGAAAGAAAATCAGCAAGGGAGTCCTTGCAATGTTCAACTAAACTTAAAAGTTATGGTTCGCCCATTTACAAAAATGACCCCATATGGGGGGAAAAAAAAACTTGCTTCACTTCAAATCATTTTTCGAGTGGCATCAGAAACGTCATAAATACGACGCCAGGGACGTGCAGGTAAACGTCGAACTGGACGGAGAGCTACATGAGGTCGAAGCGGCATACTACGACAAAGACGACATGTCCATCCACATCGTAGCCTCGCACGACACGATACCAGAGCCTCGCTACACGCCCCTGTGGCACATTGAGCAAGGAGTCAGGATCATGAACGAACCAAAAAGGGGAAAGGAGAAGAACGATGGTGACGCTGGGTGATTTCAACTACGCCTACGTGGCCGGAAGACTGCGCGACGGGGAGAACGGTGAGGACATGTACAGCGTAGTGTGCGACATCCGCTCGCTGGCGGACTTGCTCGGTACTACACCTGTAGACGACATGATACGAAAGATTCCTGTAGATCTTGAGGAGCTGGGCAGGGAGAACTTCCGCAAGAACTGCGCTGACCTCAGAAAGATTGTCTGCAACGGGCTCGACAGGAAGGACTACGACCTCCTCGAGATGTTCTGCCATGACTGGGAGAACTACAAGGAGGAGATGGAGGACGAGTCGGAAGGAGACGGATTATCCATCGACGACTTGTGGACATTGACTCCATAGTATATTGGGGAGTTAAAAATTTTTGAAGAGATGAAGAATAAGATGACGGAGATATTTAATAGTAAATAAACAATTAACGATAAAGATATACGATTTTGGGCAAAAAGTTGTAATTTTGCAAACTAAAAAGCATTAAGAGCAATGAGGGCAAAACATGATAACTTTCACTATAAGTTCATAGACTTGTTTGCAGGTCTAGGAGGCTTTCATTTTGCCCTTGAAGGAATAGGATGTGAATGCGTATTTGCCTCAGAACTAAAGGAGGACTTGCGAAAGTTGTATCACATCAATTTCCCACAACTCTCTCTTGATAGAATTAAGGGTGATATTACTAAGATTGCCCCACAAGACATACCACCTCATGATATTTTATGTGCAGGCTTTCCTTGCCAGCCATTCAGTCAGGCTGGGAAGCAAATGGGATTTTCTGACAAGGGGCGTGGTAATTTGTTCTATAATATAAGAGATATAATCGCTTATCATCGGCCTCGATATGTTATGCTGGAAAATGTAGCAAATCTCTTGAAGCATGATGATGGCAATACATGGAATGTCATTTATAACACACTCCATAACGAACTAAGATATGAGGTTAGAGAGACAATATTGTCTCCGCATCAGTTCAAAATACCACAGCATAGGAAGCGTATCTACATAGTTTGTGAAAACATGGATTATGGTCACTTGGAAAATTTTATTTTTCCGCCAGTTCCTTCAAATCCAACATGCGCTATAAACAGCATTATAAATAAAGACGACACCGACTACATTCACCTTAAAGCAGAAACCAGACATCAAATAGATGTTTGGCAGGATTTCATTGACCAGATTGTCAAGAGAGGTGAGGAGATACCGCGATTTCCCATTTGGGCAATGGAATTTGGTGCAAACTATGATTATGAAGAGTTAGCCCCCGCATTTCAACCCGAAGAAGAACTGCTTGGAAAGTGTGGGCATTTAGGTCATCCTATCAAAGGAAATAGCAGAGAAGAACTATTGAACTGCTTGCCAGTCTATGCCCGTACTGCGAAATCAGAAAAATTCCCGAAATGGAAAATTAGTTATATTAAACAGAATCGCGAATTCTACGAGAGAAATAAGGCTTGGATAAAAGTTTGGTTAAAGAAAGCAGGAAAGTTTAATAACAGTCATCTCAAACTCGAATGGAATTGTGGTAATGTTAACCCCACTTTAAATGACAAAATCATCCAGTTCAGAGCTTCGGGTATTAGGGTGAAATTGCCCACATTTTCTCCTGCATTAAATTTGGTCGGTACCCAAATTCCTATATTCCCATGGGTAGAGTTGCCTCATGGTTCAATTCATGAAGGTGAGCCTGACCACGGTAGGTATATGACAAGAAACGAAGCTGCCGCCCTTCAAGGAATGGCTGGAGTAAATGGGATGCCAGACATAAAATGGGGTGACGACACTTTCCAGTTATCTATGCCACGCTCTTTTGAGGCTTTGGGAAATGCTGTTAATGTAACTATAGTTAGGCACATTGCAAAAAATCTTTTGGATCATGAGTAAAAACGATAATATACCTTCCGTTGACATAACGATCGGAGCCAACATGTATGGCCGTATCTCAGACTTGCCCAATACGCCCTCTCACGTATTGGCAGAGTTTGTGGATAATGCGATACAATCATATATAGACAACAAAGAGTCACTTTTAGGAATTGATCCAGATTACAAATTGCATGTCGACATAAATTTGCAGTTTAGTGCGGAAAATCATGGACATGCATCAGTGATTGTTGTAAGAGACAATGCTGCCGGCATTTCAAGTGATAAGTTTTCTGACGCTTTTAAACTTGCTCATACGCCCGAAAACAACCAAGGCCTTAATGAATATGGTATGGGAATGAAAACGGCTGCTCTTTGGCTGGGTGAAGTTTGGAGCGTAGAATCATCTGCTTTAGGGGAGGAGGAATCAAGAAAACTTTCTTTCGACTTGAATCAAGTGATGACCAATGAACTGAAAAGTCTTCCTGTTGTCACATCACCCCGAAATTCCCTTGACCATTATACTATTATAGAAATAAAAAATCCAACTGCAAGTTCTCCAACGGAAAGGTCGCTTCGAAAAATTAAGACAGAGTTGGCGAGCATCTACAGAAAATGGCTTCGTACTGATGAAATAGTCTTATCAGTTAATGGTGAGATTTTACATTTCGATGAATTGCCTATACTTAGGGCTCCATTTGCCAAGAATCCACAAGGTCTTCCTATTCTTTGGAAAAAAGATATAGATTTCCATTTCGGGAAGTACAGAGCCAAGGGGTTCATTGGAATTCTGAGAGACATAAAGAATACGGACAACGGCTTGGTTCTATTGAGAAGAGGACGCGTAGTCGTAGGCGCGGAAACAGATGGCAGATACTTCCCCAAAGCTCTCTGCGGCTCTTCGGGTACGTTTCGTTATAAAAGATTGTTTGGCGAATTGGAACTTGAGGGGTTCAATGTCTCTTTCAATAAGAACGATATTCAAGAGCGCGAGAATCTCGAGTCTCTCATGGAGGCTTTGCGTGGGGAAATACACCAAAAGGACTTTGACTTGTTTGCTCAGGCGGAAGATTATCGCTTGGACGTGAACACCAAAAAAGTAAATAAGATTGTACGTACTTACAACAACAAAAAGAGAGTAAATGGTAATAATATCGTTGAAGTCAAATCACCCGGAAGCAATGAACCGGCAAATGTTTCTAACGTTGTTACTACTCCAATTGTAAATAATGCCATTATTACAAACCAGTATGAGGATGAGTTTAAGGTCGAAAATAAAACCTACAAACTCACTGTACAGTTTGTTGACAAAGGCAAAGATTTAGTTTGGCTCGACACCTCCCGAGAAAAAGACAACATTGTCATTTGCAATATCAATCAAAACCATGTGTTCTTTGAACATTTTCAAATGCGCAACGACATTATTGTTGTTTTGAAGTCAATGGCTGTCGCAAAATTTATTGCCAAGACAGAGGGTAATGACACGACAAGTGAATTCTTCGAAAGTTTCAACGAATATATCAAAGAAGTAAAAATTTAGTAAATGCAGCGAATTATCATAAACAACGATGAGAGGAAGCAACAGCCAGCACAAGCAAAGTTGCTTAATCCCAATGTACAGTATGGAAAATACTTTGAAGAGTTTGTTGAGTCTCAGAAGAAAGGCCCCAAACCTGATGGTAGTGTAAAAAAGAAAGGCATTGACAGTGAAGGAGCAGCCAATCTTAGGTATGAAACCATGCAAATCCTAAACCATTGCAATCCCCATAATGCTGTCGGTAATGAGGAGACGACCCATCTTGTTGTTGGATATGTTCAAAGCGGCAAAACGATGTCTTTTACTGCTCTGACAGCTCTTGCACGTGATAACGGCTATAGGGTTGTCGTGTATCTTGCTGGCTCAAAGAAGAATCTGCTCAACCAAACCGAAAGCAGACTGCAAAAAGATCTGATAGGGAAAGACCTTCATAACAAGAATGTCTACAAATTGCATTCAGACCCTGTTCCGTCTGATACGGAACAGATAGCTGGTCATCTGCAACTCAGTTCTTCTCCGATGATTCTTATTCCTATACTAAAGCATTATCAACACATTAACAACCTCACAAGCATTTTTACAAGCGAGAGTTTCAAAGAGGCAATAGAAGGAGAAACTGTGCTCATCATAGACGACGAGGCTGATCAGGCTTCGTTGAATGCGTATGGCAGGAAGAACAGCCAAAAAGATGAGAGCGATGAAGATGCTGAAGACCTTACATCAAAGACGTATGAAGCAATTCTTCGAATGAGAGCCGCCCTGCCAGGCAATACGTATATTCAATATACGGCAACTCCGCAGGCTAATCTACTCATTAGCATGGAAGACTTGCTTTCCCCTAAGAGCCACACGTTGCTGACTCCAGGAAATGGCTATGTAGGCGGCAAACTTTTCTTTGGTATGGGGCCTAACCACGAATTGTTTAATGGCAAATTGATTGTAGATATTCCTAAAGATGAAGTCTATCACAAGAAGCGTAATCCTTTGAAGCAGATGCCTCAGTCATTGAAGAAGGCTTTGATGTTTCATATTCTTGCTGTTGCCATTGTAACCAAGTATTATAAAGTGGACGATGTCAACTATCTTTCCATGATGGTTCACCCAGATAACACAAAAAAGGTGAATCGAAAATTTAAGAAATGGATTGATAATCAACTAAAAATTTGGAAAAAAGTTGTAGGTAAGCCGGAAGGTAATGATGACAGAATGGATTTTGAAAAACAACTTCGGTCGATTTTTCCAAAGGCTGTGGAAGACTATGAAGTTGGAGATCGTCCATTGTTCAGTGATATTTTGCCCTTAGTGCCTGATGTACTGAACGACTACAACACGTATCTTATCAACAGTGATAAAGATGCAGATAAGAAAATCCCTTGGGATGCCTACAGTATGCATGTTCTCGTTGGTGCAGAAATGCTTAACAGAGGTTTTACGATAGAAAACCTTGCGACTACATACATGCCGCGTTATTCCACTGGCGCGGCAATGGCAGATACAATAGAGCAGCGTTGCCGCTTCTTTGGTTACAAGATGGATTATATTAGATCTTGTCGTGTATTCCTGCCAAGTTTCGTTCAGGAGGAATATTGTGACTACGTCAATCATGAAGAAGAGTTACGGTCAGTTTTGGCAAGTTGCGACACCTTGGAAGAGGCAGAAAGGAAAATTCTGCTTACTCCAAGACTTAAACCGACACGTCAAAACGTTTTGCCAGTCACTGTAGTTAACGAGAGACTTAGAGGCATTCACGGTATGCAGGCGTTTGAAAGTAAGACATATATAGAATCCAATACTCGCCTTGTGTCTGATTTTCTACACCAGCACGAGCATGATTTCAATAGAGAATATAAATACAATACGTTGGACCGAACTCATCGGGGGTTTGACTTGTCAATAGAAGAAGCCATTTCTTTCCTTGACAGTTTCCGATTTGGCAATATGGGTGACGCACGGCGCAAAGCTGCAACGATTCGCTATCTTCGCTATCTAAACACGATGGATTCAAACCCCATTCATTCTGTTCATTTTATTCAGATGGCATACGGCGCACCAGCAAGAGAGCGTGCTTTTGATAATCAACATAAAAAATTGGTTCAAGGCGGTAAATACTTTGCTGGACCAAGTTCTGAAAAAGATTCGACAGATTACCCAGGTGATCAGAAAATTGTTGGCGGAGAGGACACAATTACTATTCAATTGCATCATTTGACCTTAAAGGGTGCATCATTGGATTATCCCCACGATGCCTATACTCTTGCCATATACTACCCAGAAGCTCTTGCGATCAGTTATTGTCACAATGTACCGAAACAAGAACAAGAAGAGGAGGATTAAAGCGGTATGGTAAAGAATAGTATATATGAGCAGTTCAAAGAACTGAGCAATAAAAGAATGTCTGATACCCAACAAGGGTACCACGTTCTTCCAATAGAAGGCACCCAGCATAAGTTAGGTGTGTCTTCTGAGGGGTATCCCATGTTTTTTATCAAGACCAAGCGTTCTCAATCAGCACCAAGAAATATTCTTTTGAATATTTTGAAAGTGGTGTATAGCGTTCCATGCAAATTTAAGGACGATTCGGATCAAGAGATAGATAACCTTTATACGATTATTACACTACAATCGGAAGATAATGCTCTCTATTATGATTTTATTGATATAGTAATTCTGATGCTTCATCGTTTAGAGGATGAGCCATCAACCAGAAATATAGCTATTGAAGTTGAGAATTTATCTTCCATCTTCTCTGCTATGAATTGTCCTCCTTTGAAAAAGATACAAGGACTTTGGGCTGAGTTGCTTGTCATCGAGCAAAGTAAAAAACCTGATGTTCTTATAAATGCTTGGCATACACAGACCAACGCAAAATATGATTTTACCCTCGGCCGAGATAAAATAGAAGTGAAAAGTACGAGAAGTGAAGTAAGAAAACATCATTTCTCTCTTGATCAGTTGAATCCAACTCCCCATTCACAACTTCTCATTGCCTCTGTGATAGTAAGAGAATCGGGGCATGGAAATGGTGGAAAGACTCTTCGAGATTTGTATAATTTGCTGTCAGACAAGGTAAATTCAAATAACGCAAAGTTGAGGCTCTATCAAATTATAATAACATCGCTGGGAAATGATTACAAGCATTTTGACGATGAATGCTTTGACTATATAGGTGCTAAAGATAGCCTTAAATATTTTGATTATCATTTGATACCGGGAATAGACAAGAGTAATGTTGACCAAGGAGTATCAAGTGTAGGCTTCGATAGTGATTTGTCTGGAGTGAATGACATTAATAGTCCCGAATCCAACTTTGATGTAAGTTCGAGTCCTCTATACAAAAGTCTATTTTAGAAACTAATAGAAAGGTATGGCAAAAACCACGACAAAACAACTTGTTGAACTGTTTCTTGAAGAAATGAAACGTTCTGCTACCTTGAAAATATACGGCAAGCAGGATAGTAATCCTTGTCATATCATGTTTAATGAAATAGAGTTCTATGTGTATCTTAAAAACCTGTCTCCTGCTTATTTTAAAAATGAAAATATTTGGAGAGCCCAATTGACAAGTAGAGACTCTTTGGAAAGCATAAAGGACACTAACGCTCTATTTGTTCTGTTAGGCTATGATGCAGAATGTGATGTTTATGCAACATGGAACCCACATTTCATCAAGCAACGCATTGGAACATCCAGTAGTCCTTCCCTATATTCAAGAAAGAACGTGCAGCGCGAAGCTGCTACTTCTAACACATTCATTCGCCATCATCTTTCTAACGATGGAGAGGTCTTGATTTTCCCAAGAAAAAAGTTAGTAGAGTTTATGGCTAACATTGAATCATTTTTCCCCGATACATCTGATTATGTGGCTATGGGGTCTAAGAAGCGCACTCATGCAAACCTCTCATACAAATGTTTTGCCGATCATAAAAACGTGAAAGGATTTGGCGAGTTCTTGCTTGCCCATGGAATATCTACTGATAAAGTCCAATTATCTTGTGAATGGATAAGTAAACTCATAAAGAAGAACTATTTTTCAAGATATAGAAAAGAGTTCTTGGCTTTTGACGATTTATCAGACTATGATACTGCATGTGAGAATTTTCTCAATATGGAGGAAATACGCCAAATGGATCAAGAGAATGGTAACATTTTGCGACCGATTCTCATGCATTATATTAGATACATTCAAGAATCTTATAGCAATTTAGAACTCGAAGCAAATCACATTAATAATTTCAAAGTAGAATCTGCTTCAGAGGATAGACCATCAGATGGATGGAAAAACGAATATATTGATAGCCATGGCAAGCTAACACGCATTGAGAATCCAGAGTTGCTTGCCAAGCTAAGACCATATCTACATAGCGAGTACCCTTCAATGACAGCAGCCTTGACCGTTATTGATGATTTCTATGGGAATCGTTTTCCCAATATGGAATTCTCAGATTGGTATAAACTACTCAATAAAATTTCTTGGGAGACGAATTAATCCATTAACATCAAATTAATTTCGTAGGGTAAACATAGGGTTTACGAATCACCCTACGTATTCTCATTAATTTTGCACCGTAATCAGTTAGCTGCTGGGTAACCATTCAATTTAGCCCACATTGCAGATATATCTCATGTAACTGATTGATTCTCAGTATTGGCAT
>SAMEA3663103__coassemble_232_pt1 | contig 35086 bp, 19 predicted proteins | sample SAMEA3663103__metabat2_high_PE_013 | metagenome-assembled genome bin SAMEA3663103 (sample SAMEA3663103) | pig gut metagenome | biome: pig gut; feature: pig-associated habitat; material: faeces | place: France | collected 2012 | reverse complement strand
AGAAAGCTTCAAGTCAAGGCTTTCCAAACCGCTTTTGGGCAGATGCAAGGATGCGTCAGCTGACACACAACAATAGAACAGCCGACACACAACTGTGTGACAACTGACACACAACTGTGTGACAGCCGTCACACAAGTTATGCGAGTGACACACACACAGTGATGCAAGAAGCAAATCACATTGTAAAAACATACGTCTGCGATTGGGGTTAGGGTGGGGGGGGTGCCACCAAATCCCCTATAGTCGGTGGCTGTAAGCAACCTTGGCCATAAAGAAATAGCGCCAGTTGGAGGCGAATTCAACTGACGCCATTGCTATGCTGAAAAATCCTTCGTGCTTAGAAGTTGTAGTAGAACCCGAAAGTGACGTTGTTGCCGTCGAGGTTTACACCCCAAGCATTATTGTCGGGAGCATTGTCGTAGTCATACTTGGCGTTCTTGTAGCCGAGGAAGCCGATATGGGCCATGAAGCTGAACTTCGGGTTGAGGTTCACGGCCAGTCCCGGCTTGAAGCCAACCTGCCATTCATTCACCGAAGCACCGTTGCGCTCGCCGGCGTGGTTGTAGTGGGTGTAGCCGAACCCGCAGTCGGTGAACACGTTCACATACTTGCTGTGGAAGAACGTCAAGCGGGCATAGGGCTGCACAGTGACGTAGTTGCTGCTCTCGCCTTCGATGCTCACGGGATTGCCCTTGCCGAAGCCTACCACAGTTCCGATGGCCCAAGTCTTGTCGATGTTGTAGCCAATCTCAGGCAGGATAGCGTAGGTTGTCACGTTGTCGCCATCGTTGACTTTCGTGCTGGCAATACCAAAGTTGCCACCCAAGTAAACCTGGGCACTTGCGCTCACTGTCATAAGCAGTGCAGCCACCATTGCTAATAAAACTTTTTTCATAATCATGTAGTTTAAAATAAAATTATTCTTTTTATATTAATGAAATGTTTGTCTATTCCCTTAGTGGGCTGCAAAAATAAGCAAATAATCCTATAATATCGTATGTTTTTCCGTTTTTTAACACTTTTGGGTTTAGCGTAACAAGGCAATACGAAATGAAATAACATGTCCGACCCACGGAAAATATCGGTTGAGCCACTTTCTCTGAATAATCAGCATTAAATATCTATAAAAACGGAATGCAAAGGACTCTTTTTCGCAAAGAATACGTATCTTTGTAATATATTCCCATAATATACACTTATCGGAAGTTGCATATGGATAATATACTGGCACTGTCTGAAGAAGACATTAAACTACGGTACATCACTCCATCCATACTACAAAAGGGATGGTCGGTAGAAGACATAACTATGGAGACTAAGGTTAAACTTACAGATGGCAAGATTAACCTTAGAGGAAATTTGGTGGCTCGTGGTAAAGCTAAGTTTGCAGACTATGTGCTTTATTACAATCGTGCCTACCCCATTGCCATTGTTGAAGCCAAGGACGCAAATCATACAGTCTCATTTGGAATGCAACAGGCAAAGGAATATGCCCAAATGATGGATATTTCTTTTGCTTTCAGTTCCAATGGCCAAGGTTATCAAGAATATGATTTCCTGACAGGAAAGGAACGCTCTTTCTCGATGGATGCCTTTCCAACGAAAGGAGAATTATATGCTCGATTCCTTACTGAGAGTAATGGTGGTAAAGGCTTCTCGGATGAAGAAAAGAAAATCATCAATCAGCCGTACTGCACAGGACAAGACATTTTCCCACCTCGATACTACCAGCGTAACGCCGTGAACCGTACCGTCAATGCGGTTGCACAAGGTAGAAACCGCTTGTTGCTTGTCATGGCGACAGGAACGGGTAAGACATATACTGCTTTCCAAATAGTTTATCGTCTTCTCAAAGCTGGTTTAGTAAAGAAAGTCTTGTATCTGGCTGACCGAAATGTTTTGGTTGACCAGTCTATTCAGCAAGACTTTAAGCCCCTGTCAAGTACAATCCATAAAGTAGATTATCAGAGCGACATTGAAACACATGGTGGACACTTAGCATACGAAGTATATTTCTCTCTTTACCAGCAGCTAATTGGGAAAGAAGGGAAACAGAACTACAAGGACCTGTTTAAGCCAGAGTTCTTTGATATGGTCATCGTTGACGAGTGCCATCGCGGAAGTGCCAAAGATGATAGCAACTGGCGTGAAATACTGGAATACTTTGAAGGAGCAATTCAACTGGGTATGACTGCAACCCCAAAGGAAACTAAATACCAGTCCAGTATCAGTTATTTTGGGGAGCCTATCTATACATATAGCCTAAAGGAAGGTATTGAAGATGGTTTCCTTGCGCCTTTCAAGGTTGTAAACATTACTACCAACATTGGTGATGAATGGCGACCTGTTAAAGGACAAAGAGACATAAACGGCAACCTCATAGAAGACCGCATCTATAACAACTCTGACTATGATTACAATATCATCATAGAAGATAGAATCAGAGAGGTTGCACATGAGATAACCCAATATTTGAAGAGTACAGATAGGATGGCAAAGACCATTGTATTCTGTGCTGACGAAGACCATGCCGACCGTATGCGCACGGCACTTGTCAATGAAAATTCCGACATGTGCAAGAAAAACCCTGATTATGTAGTGCGTATCACAGGCAGCGACCCTTATGGGCAGTCAAAACTTGACTACTTTATTTCCGTCGCTTCAAAGTATCCTGTGATTGCAACAACCAGTAAATTGCTCTCAACAGGTGTGGACTGCAAGATGGTGAAACTTATCGTACTTGACCAACGTATAAACTCCATGACAGAGTTTAAGCAGATAGTTGGCCGTGGCACCAGAATCCGTGAAAAAGAAGGTAAGACCCATTTCACAATCATGGATTTTCGTAATGTGACACGTTTGTTTGCCGACCCCGACTGGGATGGTCCGATTGAAGTTAACGACAATTATGTAAAGGACACACCAAAGCCTTATCCAGGGATTGAGGAAGAGCCAATGGGTGTGAGCGAACCCGAGCCGGAACGTCCGCCTAAACCTATTGTTGATAAGGATGGCTGCACGGTTGAGGTTATCAATAAAGTAGTGTCTGTATATGATGCCAACGGCAAACTTCTTCGCACAGAGAGCATCACAGATTATACCCGAAAGAACATCAACGACACCTACGCCAATCTTGATGACTTTATTCGCAGATGGAATGGAGCAGACAAAAAAGCTGAGATTACAGACCTACTCCGTGAGAGCGGTATCGACCTGCAAGCGTTGAAGCACGATAGAGGCATGGATGATGTTGATGATTTTGATTTCATCTGTCATATCGCTTATGGAAAGAAGCCGTTGACTCGACGTGAACGTGCTGAGAACGTGAAGAAGCGCGACATCTTCAACAAGTATGGTGCGGAAGCCCGGAAGGTACTTGAAGCATTGCTCGATAAATATGCCCATGATGGTATTACCCAGTTGGAGAATAGAACGGTTCTACGCCTTGATCCGTTTCGGCAAATGGGTTCACCAGCCAACATAGCAAAATTCTTTGGTGGCAACCAGCAGTATTTTTCAGCAGTGAAGGAACTTGAAAGTTTAATTTATAGCAGTATAGCATAACCAGATATGGCACTTAACAATTTTGTAAAGAGCATCAGAAACATCATGCGCAACGATGCAGGTATCAATGGTGATGCCCAGCGTATCGAGCAAATTGCATGGATGTTGTTCTTGAAAGTATATGATGAGAAGGAAAACGATTGGGAGTTTAATGAAGATAATTATAAGTCGTTCATACCTGAGAATTGCCGATGGCGCAACTGGGCGAAAGATAATGGTGAAGGTGAAGCGATAACTGCCGATGCCTTATTGGATTTCGTTAATAATACGCTATTTCCAACGTTGAAAGGGTTAGAGGTTAATCCTTCAACGCCGATGCGTAGTGCCATCGTTCGTACTACTTTTGAGGATGCCAACCAGTATATGAAGGATGGTGTTTTGCTTCGTCAGGTTATCAATGTCATTGACCAACTTGACCTTGGCAACTATGAAGAAAGCCATGCTTTCGGTGAGATTTATGAGTCCATCCTGAAAGAGATGCAGTCGGCAGGCTCTGCAGGTGAGTTCTATACACCACGTGCCTTGACAGACTTCATGGCAGAAATCATAGACCCTAAAGTTGGTGAAAAGATGGCAGACTTTGCCTGTGGTACTGGTGGCTTTATAACGAGCTGGCTAAAAGCTCTTGACAAGAAGGTGAGGACGGCAGAAGATAAAGAGGAATATGAAAATTCAATCTATGGCATTGAGAAAAAGCAATTCCCTTATATGCTGTGCGTCACAAATATGCTCCTGCATGACATTGATTCTCCAAGAGTGATGCACGACAATTCTCTGACAAAGGATGTGCTTAATTACACGGATGAAGACAAGTTCGATGTCATACTTATGAATCCACCATACGGAGGTAGCGAGAAAAATGACATAAAGCAGCACTTCCCATCTGATTTGAGTTCCAGCGAGACTGCCGACCTATTTATGGTTCTTATCATGTATCGTCTTGCGGAAAAAGGCCGTGCTGCGGTTATCCTTCCAGACGGTTTCCTGTTTGGCGCCGACAATGCGAAACTGGCAATCAAGGAAAAACTGCTTCGTGAGTTCAACCTTCACACTATTATCCGATTGCCTGGTAGCATTTTTGCACCTTACACATCAATTGCCACCAACATCCTTTTCTTCAACAAAGAAAAGGCAGAAGGCGCAGAAGAGGGATTTTGCACGAAAGAAACATGGTTCTATCGTCTTGACATGCCAGAAGGCTATAAACATTTCTCTAAGACAAAGCCCATGCGAGCTGAACATTGTCAGCCAATCATCGACTGGTGGACTAATCGACAAGAGATTGTGGATGCAGAGAACAACGATGAGAAATCACGCTGTTTTACTGCGCAGCAGCTTCTTGACATGGATTGTAACTTCGACCAATGCAAGTTCCCAAAGGACGAAGAAGAAATACTTCCTCCTGCAGAACTCCTCGCCGACTACTTCAAGAAGCGCAAGGCTCTCGACCACGAGATAGACAAGACGTTGGCAGAAATACAGCGGATATTAGGAATAGAAATTAGCAAGGATTAGTACCCTCTAAAAATGACGGACAATGAAAGACTTGACAGTTTCAAATATAGAACGCCAAAATGTACTCAACAACCGTTTTGCTGTTGACGAAATCCTAAAGCGAATAGACATTTCAGGTTTGCTTTTCGAAGGTGAGTATTGGTTGACAAAAAAAATGGTTGCTGATTTTTATGCTGTTGATATATCTACTATTGATAGATATCTTGGATCCAATAGCGAAGAATTAAAGCATAATGGATATGTTTTATGTAAGGGTAAGTCGCTGAAAGAGTTTAAGTTGCAATTTGCTCACCTTATAAATGAGGCGAGCAAAACCACTCAATTGGGTCTCTTTAATTTTAGGGCTTTCCTCAATATCGGTATGTTGCTTACGGAGAGTGAAAAGGCAAAAGCTTTGCGTAGCATGATTCTTGATTTAGTCATTGCAACGATACATGAAAAAACAGGTGGAGGCACAAAGTTTATCAACAGGAGGGATGTCAACTATATTCCTGCTGCAATAACAGAGGAAAGATACGTTTGTCTATGACGCCGATGAATCATGAGCGAACATTCAAGAAAGACAAGATTGGGAAGAAACTCTATCAGTTCTACCAGCAGGAGAAACAAAAAGATGAAAACTTCTAAATCAATTGGAACAGAATGAACGGCAAGCAATTAAAAAACAGCATACTGCAATGGGCTATACAAGGAAAACTTGTACCCCAGGACCCTAATGACGAACCGGCAAGCGTACTGCTTGAAAAGATTCGTCAGGAGAAAGAACGCCTGATAAAAGAGAAGAAAATCAAGCGAGACAAGAACGCATCTATCATCTACCGTGGTGAGGACAATTCCTATTATGAGAAGTTGCTTGCCACGGGAGAGATAAAGTGCATAGATGCGGAGATTCCGTTTGAGATTCCCAAGGGGTGGGAATGGTGTAGATTGCGTGCTATTATAGAGGGCACTAATGCTGGCAAAAGTCCCAACTGTGAAAAACGTCCTAAAAAAGAAAATGAATGGGGCGTTCTAACTACCACAGCAATACAAGAGAATGTTTTTTTACCCACCGAGAACAAAGTGTTACCTCCAAACTATATCGTTAATTCAAAACATAGCGTACAATATGGAGATATACTTATTACACGAGCAGGGCCTGTAAACCGAACTGGAGTTGTATGTTTGGTAGATAAAGAATGCGGTAATCTTATTTTATCCGACAAAACTGTACGAATAGATTATCTCCGTAAATATTGTAATCCAATATTTATTGTTCTTGTACTTAATAGTCCTGCTATTCACGAACTTCTTATGAGTGTGACGGTCGGGATGGCAGCTTCGCAAGTAAATGTGTCGCAAGGTAATATTCAAAACACACTTATCCCTTTTCCTGGCATAAAGGAACAAAATCGTATAGTGGTAAAAATAACAAATCTATTACCATTTATCGAAAGATATAATTCAGGACAAGAACAATTAGAAGAACTAAACGCTCAATTACCTAGTTTCTTAAAGAAATCCATTCTTCAGGAAGCCATTCAAGGAAAACTGGTTCCTCAGATAGAATCGGAAGGAACGGCACAAGAACTGCTTGAGCAGATTAAATCAGAGAAGCAGAGGTTGGTTAAAGAGGGCAAACTAAAGAAGGCTGCTCTCACCGATTCCGTAATCTTCCGTGGTAATGATAACAAGTATTATGAGAGGATAAGCAAGGAAGTCGTTGAGATAGAGCTACCTTGTGATTATCCGAATAGCTGGTGCGTGGTACGATTAAAGGATATATGCCAACTCATTGATGGGGTGAAGATGAGTGGGAAGGGTATCTGTCTTGACGCAAAGTATCTTCGTGGTAAATCGTCACCAACATACCTTGATAAAGGAAGATTTGTCAGAGCAAACGACAGCATTATCCTTGTGGATGGTGAAAACTCGGGTGAAGTATTTCATGTGCCAGTAGATGGATATATGGGTAGTACTTTCAAGCAGTTATGGCTTAGTACGGCAATGTACAAGCCATATATATTGGCTTTTATCCAATTTTACAAGGAGGCATTACGCAATTCAAAAAGAGGTGCGGCAATACCACACCTCAATAAGGAATTATTCTACAATCTCCCAATAGGAATACCCCCATATCAAGAACAAGAACGAATAGCACAGCGAATTGACGCATTATATCAGTTGCTCAAATAGTTTTTCTATTTGGGCAACTATGCGTTGCTGCTCTTGTAGTGGAGGCAAAGGAACGAGGGTATTATGTAGTGCCTTGGCAGAAAATCCTTGTATGCCAATACCCTTGCCTCCAATTACACCTGTAACATTGTAAAAATAAAAGATGTAATAGAAAAACTTGGTACAAACATCAATGTAGGGTCGTAGCTTATGTATGTGATTTTGAAGCATTATAGGGAAGTCATAATCCCAAATACAGGAGCGTCCAACATCTCCTCCTTCGCATACAAGCAAGTCGCCCTTGATAGCTTGACAGCGTTCAATCTCACTTTCTTCAAATGGCATCATTTTAAGATGGTCAAGCCTAAATCCATCCCAGTATAGATTAGACGTTGTGATGTACTCCATAAGTGTGCCTGCGGTATTGCCCTTATTGAGTTGTTTCCCATTATTGTGAGCGAACAAATAACCTATTCTTGTCCAAACCCAATTGTTTGGTATTTCAAATGGAATGTCATCAGTAATGTCAACCAGATTATTACCTATATTCTCATAATACTTGTTATCGTCACCTTTGAAGATGACGGAATCAACCACATCCTTCTTCTTCAACTTTCCTTCTTTAACAAGACGCAACTTCTCTTTTCTGATACGTTGAAGAAGAACTGATGAAGGTTCGTCTGAATCATCCTGAGGAACAAGTTTGCCTTGTATTGCCTCTTGCAAAATACTCTTTCTAAAAGAGTTATACAGGCTATTGTTTAACACATCCAGCTTTTCTTGACTTTCACTATATTTGTTTACAAAAGGTATTATAATTTGCAGTCTTTCATCGATTCTTTGTTGCTCTCCAAAAGGAGGGATAGGTATTAAGAAGTTGTTGAAGTTATTCTGTGTCAACTGATTTATAGTTGTTGTACCGCTTACTCCTCTTAATTGGGCATAAAATAATTCGGACTGCAAGAAATTATAAACATATCTAAAAATAGGTGTTTTGCAAATCGCCATAAAAGCCCCAAATGTCATCGGCTCTTTGAGGCTATCGACAATAGCAGATTTTCCAACCAATTTTTTACTGCCATTCCTGGCACAAATAACAATGTCATTTTCTTCTACCCACAATTTATCCGGAATAGGAGTAGATACACGAACTATATCATTCAAATCTAATTGCCCTTCTTGGATGTTTGAGGAACGCAAAACAATAGTTCCTGTTTGTGTAACATCTGTAGGCTTATATGTAAGTCCTATATATGATTGAGATATGTCTCTTATCCTGCACCATTCCCAACCACTTGGTATCTCAAACGGTATCTCATCGTCAATGCAAACCACCTTCCCATCTGCGAACTTCTCATAATAGGAACTCATAGAAATAGGTCATACATATTGTATAGAGGGCAATGTCGCCCAATAATACAATATAAATATGACAGAAAACACATTTGAAAACGTTTTGCGCCAGGCAAATATGGCGCAGAACACAATTACGGCATACCTGTATGCTGTAAAGGAGTTCAACTCCAAGTTTAAGGAGCTGAACAAGAAGAACCTGTTGGTCTATAAGACCTTCTTGATTGAAACGTATAAGCCAAAGACGGTGAACCTACGTATTCAAGCCATCAACAAGTACCTCGACTTTATGGGGAAGTCCAAACTTCGCCTGAAATCTGTGAAGGTGCAGCAGCGTACCTATTTGGAGAATGTCATCAGCAATGCTGATTACCTCTTCTTGAAAAAGAAACTGAAGCAGGAAGATAACAAAGAGTGGTACTTCGTGGTTCGTTTCCTCGCAGCTACTGGGGCACGTGTCAGTGAGCTTGTGCTGATAAAAGTAGAGCATGTACAGGTAGGGTATTATGACATCTATACCAAAGGCGGCAAGATACGCCGTATCTATATCCCGAAGGCTCTACGAGTAGAAGCGGCAGAATGGATTGAAGACTTGAAACGAACGACTGGGTATCTGTTCTTGAACCGTTTTGGTCAGCGCATCACTACCAGAGGCATAGCGCAACAGTTGAAGAACTATGCAGCGAAGTATGGACTCAACGAGAAAGTGGTATATCCACATTCATTCCGTCATCGCTTCGCAAAGAATTTCTTGGAAAAGTTCAATGACATCTCTCTCCTTGCCGATTTGATGGGACACGAGAGTATAGAAACGACACGTATCTATCTCAGAAGAACCGCAAGCGAACAACAGACTATTGTTGACAAGGTGATAACGTGGTAAAAATAGAAGTGCATCCTCGATTTTCTAAGGACAATGTAGAATATCGGGATGCACTTTAGACTAAGCTGTCCTGTGGAAGTGAATCCATAAGGAAAATAGAGAACAGGCTTATTGGTGCAATGATGTAGAAAAGCCGCTGTGACAACCAAATACTTTGCTTCTGCTGACAATATCCGCCATGTGTTGTGTCTGCTTTCAGAATATGGCATCTTGCTCCTTCCTATGTTGGCTCAAAACTTTGCACCCGTATTCTATTGCCTTGCGGTTGGTCTTCTGCACCTGAGTTAGGCTGCGTTCGTACAAGTTGAAAAGGTCAGTGAGTTGGGCAAGGACAAGGCTGATGGACAAACCTTGCAGACAATAGAGAGTGAACTCCACATAGTATTGTGTCCGCTGCCCGGGAGGTCCGCTGCCCTCAGCGGACTATAGAATCACAACTTAGAGCGATATCAGTGTGGATAATTGCCAAGGCTCCTGTTCCCATCACTTATTGAGCAAGCTTTCTGTGACTCTCTGATAATCATTCAATGTGTGTCCTTATGATGAAAACAGGGCATCCGTCCTCTACGTTGGAGGCATCAACAAGCCGCCACAAAACAACCAAGGCTGGCTCTGAAGGACGAATCAGTGTCAGCCTTGGTTGCTTTGTGGCATTTCTATGGGCGGGAATTTATTCCTGCTCTTTGCGGTCGTCGACGTTGTTGCCCTCTGTGGGAGCGAGAATCGACTTGAAGTCCTTGAAGCCATTCTCCACGAGGATGTTGTACCACTGCAGGAGCTTCTTGATGTCGCTGTCGTGTACGCGGTCCTGGTCGAAGTTGGGCAGCACCTCTGCGAAGTAGTCACGCAGTTCCTTGCTTGAGCTCTTCTTGTAGTTGATGGAAGCGGGCTTGCCCTCCTCCTTCTTGCTCACGTTGTCGAGCACCTGCCACAGTGGCACGTCGTCGGCGTCGGTGTACATGGCGATGTCGGCCAGTGAGGTGACGCGGTCGCTGGCGAAGGCCGGCTGGCGGCGGTGCTGCGCGTCGAGTGATTCCACAATGAGGTTCATCTTGCCACGGCTCACCAGTCTGTAGAGTCCCGGCTTGCCTGCTATAGATAGAATAGTTTCCATTTTCGTTAGCGTTTTATCTGTTTTAAAATGTTTTCTATTTGTTGGTTGACATTGCTTCTTCCGTCGTTGCAGACGACGAAGTCGCTCAGCCGCTCCACCTGCTCCTGGGGCATCTGCCGCCCTATCCACTGCAGGGCGCGCTCGCGGGTGGTGTTGTCGCGGCGCACTATCCGCTCCACGCGCACCTCGATGGGCGCCGACACGCACACCACGTAGTCGAAGCTCACGCGGCGATAGAACCCGCTGTCGAAGAGGATGGCGCTCTCCAGCCACTCCAGCCCTGAGGCCATGAAGTCGGCTGCCACGGCGGGATGAACCACGTTGTCGACAGCCTGCTTGTTGGCATCGGAGGCCAAGAGATACTGGACCAGTACACTCTTCTGCAACACCTTATTAATATATACTCCGCCGCCTACGAGCTCCTGCAGCCGAGCCTGAAGGGGTGGGGAAGAGGCCATCAGCCTCTTGGCCGCGGTGTCGCAGTCGTAGACCTTGATGCCGTAGCCGGCGAGCAGTTGGCAAATATGGCTCTTGCCGCTGCCGATGCCGCCTGTGATGGCTATCTTCATGGCTGCTCTATGAGGTAGTCCACCTGGCCCAGCTCAAGCCGTGCCTTTGATACGAACTTGGGGACGTTCTGCAGATGCAGGCTGCACTTGTCTGAGGGGTTGGCGATGAGCTCGTTGTAGTCGGCCACCACATAGAACTGGTCGGGCCTGACGAGGTTGTACTGGCTCACGCCGACTACATATCTCACCGCCACGCGCTGCGGGAACGTGCGCAGGATCTTGCCCTCGGGCATGTTGATGGCTCTGATGGGCACTTCCACGCGGCCCTCTGTCAGCACGTCGGGCAGGATGCGGAGCTTCACTTGCGAGGGGACGAACTTGGCCCCCGGGATGCTCTTGAGCCTCACGGTGACCATTGTGGTGTCGTAGATGTTGCGCAGCCTCACTTCCTCAGTCTGTATGCTCTTGATGCTGTCGAGCAGATGCTCGCTGGCATAGACCACGACATGCGAGGGGATGGCCACGACCTGGGAGATGTAGTAGTTCTTGGCCGCTACGAAGTTGCCCACGATGGAGATGGGGAACTTGCGTCTGAGGCCATAGTTGAAGTAGAACTGCAGGTGGTCGGGCTTCACTTGGGTGATGCGCGAGGAGCTGTAGAGCTGCTGGTAGACCATCTTCTGCAGGTCGGTCGCCGGAACTGTGCCGGAGAGCGTGCGCTGGTTGGCGTAGGCGGAGAAGCGTATGCTGATGGTCTTGAAGCTATGGCCGTATTTGTAGGTGGCCAGCGTGTAGCCTTTGTCGCGCACCGTCACCTTCACCGTGTCGGCCATGGGCGTGGTGATGATGGCGTTCTTGGGCACACCGTTGAGCGAGACGGGAATGCTGTATTCCATCTCGTAAGTCTCGTTGAGCGCCATCAGGAGCCAGAACACGCCGCTGAGGGCGAGGAAGAACAAAAAAATCAGAAACTCTTTGTTCACGATGGCGAACATAGTGCTTCTGACCATTTTGCGCAGGTGCTGCCATCCACCCTTCATGACGCCTGCCTTGTTAAGCGTTGGGGTTCTGGGCAGCAGCGTTGGCGAAAACGTAGCCCCTGTCTACGGTGATGACCACGCCACGGGCGATTTCCACGTCCACGGTGTTGGCCGCGTTGTCGATGCGCTTCACCACACCGTAGATGCCACCGCCGGTGACCACCTTGGTGCCTTCTGCGAGGGCGTTCTGGAACTTGCGTATCTCTTTTTGGCGCTTCTGCTGGGGGCGGATCATAAACCACCACATGATGGCGAAGATCAGCACCATCATGATAATGAATCCCCAGCCGCCGCCTTGGGCCTGGGCCTGTCCTTGGGCGGCCAAAATCAATTGTGTCATAGCTTGTTGTTTACTGTATTAATTTTTATGAGTGTTGTTTCTCTTCTCAGACTTCGCCCTCCGGCCTCTCGTTCTCGGGCTGTGGGGCTTCGTCGGCTCTCGCCTGCCGCTGCTCCAGCCGGCGCACGTGGTCCATCTGGCTGTGGGAATGCGGGGCGCCCACGGGCTTGAACATTTTGTGCGTGCGGACAAGGAAGCGGGATATGGCGTCGAGCATGCCGTTGATGTAGCGCGCGCTGTTGGGCGTGCTGTAGTATTGGGCCAGCTGCACATACTCGTTGATGGTGACGCTCACGGGAATGTTGGGCATGGTGAGCATCTCGGCGATGGCGATCTGCATGATGACCACGTCCATATAGGCCAGCCGGCTGAAGTCCCAGTTGCGGCTTGCGTCGCTCATGTAGTGCTGGTATTGCTCGGCGTTGAGCAGCGTGGCGCGGAAGAGGTTGATGGCAAACTCGCGGTCGCTCTCGTCCTTGAACTCGGGCAGCAGCTCCTGGTCGGCCTTGTTGGCGGGGTCGAAGCGCTTGATGGTCTTCAACACAAACGTGTCGACGATGAACTTGTCGTCGTTCCAGTAGAGGCTCTTCTCCTCCAGCACGGCGTCGAGCTCCTCGTTGTCCTGTATGAGCTGGCGGTAGAGCTTGCGCCACACCTCCCTGTCGGTCTCGTAGTCGTCGGCCTCGTCGGCCATGTAGTCCTTGTAGGTCTGGCTTTGCTCTATCTGGTCGCAGAGCTTGCGTATGAATTCAAGGTCGTCGCTCCAGCTGTATTTTTGGCTCTCTATGAACTCGCGGAGCATCTTGTTGGATTCCAGTTGCAGGGCGAACTTGTTGTCGCAGAATTTGGGCGAGGGCTTCTCCGTACCTTCTCTTTCGGCACGCTTGCCTAAGACCTCCATCCGGCGGCGTTCCTCCTGGGTGATGGCCACTATCAACTGGAGAAGATAATTGTAAAGGTGGTAAGCCTTGGATAGACTGAAGAGCAACTCTTTCTCAGCCTGAGGCAAATCTTTTCCGTTTTGATAGTATGCGTAGGTTAACTGGACGGTCTTGATGCGAATTAATTCCCTATTGATCATACCTCTTGTGTTTCTTTTGTTGTTCATCTGCAAAATTAGGCATTTTTCCTTATCCACACAAGAAATCAGTCGATAAATAAAGTTTTTTTGTGATAATCTTTGCCGTTTGGCGGAAAAGCAGTAACTTTGCACCGCTTTTCGTGAGAGCACTCCCCGTGTGATGGCGAATTAAGGCAAACGACACATTAAAAACTTAATTTAGAGTAACACATTTCAATGAAAGAGATTAATGTTACAGGTCAGAAGCGTACCGACCTTGGAAAGAAAGCTTCAAAAGAATTGCGCAAGCAGGGACTCGTACCCTGCAACATCTATGGCGAGAAGAAGAATGCCGACGGTAAGCCCGAGGCCATGGCTTTTGCCATCCCCATGAGCGAACTGCGCAAGCTCGTCTACACTCCCCACATCTATGTCATCAACCTCAACATCGACGGCGAGCACCACACGGCAATCCTCAAGGAACTCCAGTTCCATCCCGTGACCGATGCCCTGCTCCATGTCGACTTCTATGAGGTGAACGACACCAAGCCCATCACCATCGGCATCCCCGTGAAGCTGGTTGGCCTGGCACAGGGTGTGCGCGACGGTGGACGAATGAACCTCTCCATCCGCAAGATTAATGTAACCGCTCCCTACCAGCAGATTCCCGAGCACCTCGATGTCGACGTGACCAGCCTGAAGATTGGCAAGAGCATCAAGGTGGGACAGCTCTCCTTCGATGGCCTTGAGCTCGCCACCGGCAAGGATGTCGTAGTCTGCTCCGTGAAGATGACCCGCCAGGCTGCAACCGCAGCCACCACAGTTGCCTCCGATGAGAGCGCTGAGGCCGGAGAGGGCGCTGAGGCTCCTGCTGCTGAGTAATCATGGACAAGTTTTTGATTTGCGGTTTGGGCAATCCCGGCGACGAATATGCCGGAACCCGCCACAATACAGGATTTATGGTATTGGATGCCTTCGCCAAGGCATCCAATATTCATTTTGAGGACAAACGCTACGGCTTCATCGCCCAGACAAGCGTCAAGGGGCGCAAGGTGTTCCTGCTCAAGCCCACCACGTTTATGAACCTCAGCGGCAATGCCGTGCGCTACTGGCTCGACAAGGAAAACATCGACCAAAGCCGCCTGCTTGTCGTGAGCGACGACGTGGCCCTGCCCCTCGGAGCATTCCGCCTGCGCAAGTCGGGAAGCAACGGCGGCCACAACGGACTGGGACACATCATCCAGCTCATAGGGCAGGACTTCGCCCGGCTACGCGTGGGAATCGGCAACGACTTCCCGCGAGGCGCTCAAATCGACTGGGTGCTCGGCCACTACAGCGAGGAAGACCTGAAGACTCTGGAGCCCACCCTTGAGACGGGCTGCGAGATCATCCGCAGCTTCGTGCTGCAGGGCATCGACACCACGATGAACCAATACAACAAATTAGGAAAGAAGTAAACCAATATGGCAGAAAGCGCAAGAATAGACCGGTGGCTGTGGGCTGCCCGCGTGTTCAAGACGCGCAGCATCGCCGCCGACGCGTGCAAGAACGGACGTGTCACCATCGGTGGCGTCACGGTGAAGCCCTCGCATGTGATCAAGCGTGGGGAGATTGTCAACGTGAAGAAGCCTCCCATCACCTATTCCTTCCGCGTGATAGACTGCATAGAGCAGCGCGTGGGAGCCAAGATGCTTCCACAGGTCTACGAGAATGTCACTGCTCCGCAACAGTATGAGCTGTTGGAGATGAGCCGCATCAGCGGCTTCGTGGACCGTGCGCGCGGCACCGGCCGCCCCACGAAGAAGGAGCGGCGCGCCCTCGACGCCTTCATCGACCCCGTGATGTTCGGCATCGACGACTTCGACGATGACGACGAGCAGTAGGCCACCCTAACGCTGACAACCCTTTTCAACAACAAGCCCCAAACAAAAAAACAGCCATGCATCATCTTGCCATCTTCGTCTCCGGCAACGGAAGCAACTGCGAGAACATCATCCGCCATTTCGCCGACAATTCATCGGTGGAAATCAGTCTTGTCGTCAGCAACCGCGCCGATGTCTATGCCTTGGTGCGCGCCAAGAATCTGGGCGTGGACACGGCGGTGGTCGACAGGCGACAGCTCAACGACCCGCAGGTGATGCTCCCCCTGCTGCAGGGCCACAGCGTCGACTTCGTCGTCTTGGCTGGCTTCCTGTTGGTTGTCCCCGACTATCTCATCGCCGCCTATCCCCGCCGGATGCTCAACCTGCATCCGGCCCTGCTGCCCAAGTTCGGCGGCAAGGGCATGTGGGGCCACCACGTCCACGAGGCGGTGAAGGCGGCTGGCGAGACGGAGACGGGAATGACCGTCCACTGGGTGACGGGCGAGGTAGACGGCGGTGGCATCATCGCCCAGTATCGCACGCCCATCCTCCCTACGGACACTCCCGACGACATCGCGGCCAAGGAACACGTGTTGGAAATGAAGTATTTCCCACTGGTGATAGAAAAGGTGTTGGAGAAGCTCTGAGGCTGTCCCCTCTTCTACATTATCCCCGTCAGAAAAGCCCCCCCCAACTCCTCGCAGGGTTACGCCGACATGGATGAGAATGGCGCGAAAGTTTTCGACGCCTCCTACGACGCGTGGGGCCGTCAGACGGTGACGCTCAACACCATCGGCCTGCACCGCGGCTACACGGGGCACGAGATGCTCAGTGAGTTTGACATCATCAACATGAACGGCCGCTTGTACGACCCCGTGCTCGGCCGCTTCCTCAGCCCCGACAACTACGTGCAGGCGTCCGAGAGCAGCCAGAGCTTACTGCATGAACAGTTTGCCGTTGATAAAATGTACGGTATAAAATAAGAAATGGTATGAAAGAAAAATTTGAGTACTTCCTTAATGCTGTGCATTATATGATATATAAGGAACAAGTTTGGTCGAGCAAGAAAATACAGAAGACAGTAAATTACCTGATTTCAATTATTATCAAAATCCCTTTCATCGGAAAATATAAGAAAGAGAATAACGAGCAAGAGCTAAAAGAATTGAACAAATTTTATTATGGAAAAAAATCAGGATTGTCTATTAGTGTCGCCCACCATCTCTTCGGTACTTTCTATTCAGGATATTCTATGTTTTGGTCTTGGCTGCTTATAGGTGTAATAAACAAAATCTATTCACCCATGCACGTTCGCGGTATTGTAGCACTCATCATATTGGGAGTACCACTTACTTTGGGTTACATACCTGCTTATAAGGCTGTATTCAGCCATGACCGCTATTTGATTTTTTTTAAGCAATTTGAAAGAAAGGACAAAAAATGGTATAGAAAATGGAAAATTTGGAGCATGATATTTTGTGCATCGGGTATCATTGCTGCTGTGTTGGGATTCTTATTGATGGTGGTTATCGAACATCTCTGAGTAAAAAAATCTGTCTAAATAAGGTCGGTTCTAAAAATTAGGTCGAGGCGTATTGGCCCAGCGCCCACCTTTTCTCGTCATGGCAGAGTCCAAGCAAGCTTGGCTCTGCTCATTTGGCTTATCGAAAAGGTTCTGCCAGCTATCGGGACTCAAAACGTAAGTTGAAGAGGGAGTGTAGCGGGCTACACGACCGATGAGACTTGACGTTTTGAGACCGATAGATGCAGAAGACGACCGAAATAACATGTATCCATATCGTCTAATTTTCTAAACCTAATTTTTAGAACCGGCCTTTAGAGGCGGATTGTAGATGCTTGCAACATAAGAGGATGGAAGACCTGTTTTCATCATAAGGACGCCCACATGGAATGATTATCAGAGGGTCACAGAGAGCTTGCACAACAAGTGACGGGAACAGGAGCCTTGGCATTTTTCCACGCAGATTACGCAGAATACGCAGATTTTTTTTTGTATCTGCGGAATCTGCGAGATCTGCGTGCCAAAACACTATATATTTTCGGCTCAACCGATATTTTCCTTGGGTCGGATATGTTATTTCATTTCGTATTGTCCAGACGTAACCATCCAATTTAGGCCGTCCTGTATACAGGACGGCCTAAATTGGATGGTTACGTCTGGACAATACGAAATGAAATAACATATCCGACCCAAGGAAAATATCGGTTGAGCCGAAAATATATAGTGTTTTGGCACGCAGATCTCGCAGATTCCGCAGATACAAAAAAAAATCTGCGTATTCTGCGTAATCTGCGTGGAAAAATGCCAAGGCTCCTGTTCCCGTCACTTGTTGTGCAAGCTCTCTGTGACCCTCTGATAATCATTCCATGTGGGCGTCCTTATGATGAAAACAGGTCTTCCATCCTCTTATGTTGCAAGCATCTACAATCCGCCTCTAAAGGCCGGTTCTAAAAATTAGGTTTAGAAAATTAGACGATATGGATACATGTTATTTCGGTCGTCTTCTGCATCTATCGGTCTCAAAACGTCAAGTCTCATCGGTCGTGTAGCCCGCTACACTCCCTCTTCAACTTACGTTTTGAGTCCCGATAGCTGGCAGAACCTTTTCGATAAGCCAAATGAGCAGAGCCAAGCTTGCTTGGACTCTGCCATGACGAGAAAAGGTGGGCGCTGGGCCAATACGCCTCGACCTAATTTTTAGAACCGACCTTATTTAGACAGATTTTTTTACTCAGAGATGTTCGATAACCACCATCAATAAGAATCCCAACACAGCAGCAATGATACCCGATGCACAAAATATCATGCTCCAAATTTTCCATTTTCTATACCATTTTTTGTCCTTTCTTTCAAATTGCTTAAAAAAAATCAAATAGCGGTCATGGCTGAATACAGCCTTATAAGCAGGTATGTAACCCAAAGTAAGTGGTACTCCCAATATGATGAGTGCTACAATACCGCGAACGTGCATGGGTGAATAGATTTTGTTTATTACACCTATAAGCAGCCAAGACCAAAACATAGAATATCCTGAATAGAAAGTACCGAAGAGATGGTGGGCGACACTAATAGACAATCCTGATTTTTTTCCATAATAAAATTTGTTCAATTCTTTTAGCTCTTGCTCGTTATTCTCTTTCTTATATTTTCCGATGAAAGGGATTTTGATAATAATTGAAATCAGGTAATTTACTGTCTTCTGTATTTTCTTGCTCGACCAAACTTGTTCCTTATATATCATATAATGCACAGCATTAAGGAAGTACTCAAATTTTTCTTTCATACCATTTCTTATTTTATACCGTACATTTTATCAACGGCAAACTGTTCATGCAGTAAGCTCTGGCTGCTCTCGGACGCCTGCACGTAGTTGTCGGGGCTGAGGAAGCGGCCGAGCACGGGGTCGTACAAGCGGCCGTTCATGTTGATGATGTCAAACTCACTGAGCATCTCGTGCCCCGTGTAGCCGCGGTGCAGGCCGATGGTGTTGAGCGTCACCGTCTGACGGCCCCACGCGTCGTAGGAGGCGTCGAAAACTTTCGCGCCATTCTCATCCATGTCGGCGTAACCCTGCGAGGAGTTGGGGGGGGCTTTTCTGACGGGGATAATGTAGAAGAGGGGACAGCCTCAGAGCTTCTCCAACACCTTTTCTATCACCAGTGGGAAATACTTCATTTCCAACACGTGTTCCTTGGCCGCGATGTCGTCGGGAGTGTCCGTAGGGAGGATGGGCGTGCGATACTGGGCGATGATGCCACCGCCGTCTACCTCGCCCGTCACCCAGTGGACGGTCATTCCCGTCTCCGTCTCGCCAGCCGCCTTCACCGCCTCGTGGACGTGGTGGCCCCACATGCCCTTGCCGCCGAACTTGGGCAGCAGGGCCGGATGCAGGTTGAGCATCCGGCGGGGATAGGCGGCGATGAGATAGTCGGGGACAACCAACAGGAAGCCAGCCAAGACGACGAAGTCGACGCTGTGGCCCTGCAGCAGGGGGAGCATCACCTGCGGGTCGTTGAGCTGTCGCCTGTCGACCACCGCCGTGTCCACGCCCAGATTCTTGGCGCGCACCAAGGCATAGACATCGGCGCGGTTGCTGACGACAAGACTGATTTCCACCGATGAATTGTCGGCGAAATGGCGGATGATGTTCTCGCAGTTGCTTCCGTTGCCGGAGACGAAGATGGCAAGATGATGCATGGCTGTTTTTTTGTTTGGGGCTTGTTGTTGAAAAGGGTTGTCAGCGTTAGGGTGGCCTACTGCTCGTCGTCATCGTCGAAGTCGTCGATGCCGAACATCACGGGGTCGATGAAGGCGTCGAGGGCGCGCCGCTCCTTCTTCGTGGGGCGGCCGGTGCCGCGCGCACGGTCCACGAAGCCGCTGATGCGGCTCATCTCCAACAGCTCATACTGTTGCGGAGCAGTGACATTCTCGTAGACCTGTGGAAGCATCTTGGCTCCCACGCGCTGCTCTATGCAGTCTATCACGCGGAAGGAATAGGTGATGGGAGGCTTCTTCACGTTGACAATCTCCCCACGCTTGATCACATGCGAGGGCTTCACCGTGACGCCACCGATGGTGACACGTCCGTTCTTGCACGCGTCGGCGGCGATGCTGCGCGTCTTGAACACGCGGGCAGCCCACAGCCACCGGTCTATTCTTGCGCTTTCTGCCATATTGGTTTACTTCTTTCCTAATTTGTTGTATTGGTTCATCGTGGTGTCGATGCCCTGCAGCACGAAGCTGCGGATGATCTCGCAGCCCGTCTCAAGGGTGGGCTCCAGAGTCTTCAGGTCTTCCTCGCTGTAGTGGCCGAGCACCCAGTCGATTTGAGCGCCTCGCGGGAAGTCGTTGCCGATTCCCACGCGTAGCCGGGCGAAGTCCTGCCCTATGAGCTGGATGATGTGTCCCAGTCCGTTGTGGCCGCCGTTGCTTCCCGACTTGCGCAGGCGGAATGCTCCGAGGGGCAGGGCCACGTCGTCGCTCACGACAAGCAGGCGGCTTTGGTCGATGTTTTCCTTGTCGAGCCAGTAGCGCACGGCATTGCCGCTGAGGTTCATAAACGTGGTGGGCTTGAGCAGGAACACCTTGCGCCCCTTGACGCTTGTCTGGGCGATGAAGCCGTAGCGTTTGTCCTCAAAATGAATATTGGATGCCTTGGCGAAGGCATCCAATACCATAAATCCTGTATTGTGGCGGGTTCCGGCATATTCGTCGCCGGGATTGCCCAAACCGCAAATCAAAAACTTGTCCATGATTACTCAGCAGCAGGAGCCTCAGCGCCCTCTCCGGCCTCAGCGCTCTCATCGGAGGCAACTGTGGTGGCTGCGGTTGCAGCCTGGCGGGTCATCTTCACGGAGCAGACTACGACATCCTTGCCGGTGGCGAGCTCAAGGCCATCGAAGGAGAGCTGTCCCACCTTGATGCTCTTGCCAATCTTCAGGCTGGTCACGTCGACATCGAGGTGCTCGGGAATCTGCTGGTAGGGAGCGGTTACATTAATCTTGCGGATGGAGAGGTTCATTCGTCCACCGTCGCGCACACCCTGTGCCAGGCCAACCAGCTTCACGGGGATGCCGATGGTGATGGGCTTGGTGTCGTTCACCTCATAGAAGTCGACATGGAGCAGGGCATCGGTCACGGGATGGAACTGGAGTTCCTTGAGGATTGCCGTGTGGTGCTCGCCGTCGATGTTGAGGTTGATGACATAGATGTGGGGAGTGTAGACGAGCTTGCGCAGTTCGCTCATGGGGATGGCAAAAGCCATGGCCTCGGGCTTACCGTCGGCATTCTTCTTCTCGCCATAGATGTTGCAGGGTACGAGTCCCTGCTTGCGCAATTCTTTTGAAGCTTTCTTTCCAAGGTCGGTACGCTTCTGACCTGTAACATTAATCTCTTTCATTGAAATGTGTTACTCTAAATTAAGTTTTTAATGTGTCGTTTGCCTTAATTCGCCATCACACGGGGAGTGCTCTCACGAAAAGCGGTGCAAAGTTACTGCTTTTCCGCCAAACGGCAAAGATTATCACAAAAAAACTTTATTTATCGACTGATTTCTTGTGTGGATAAGGAAAAATGCCTAATTTTGCAGATGAACAACAAAAGAAACACAAGAGGTATGATCAATAGGGAATTAATTCGCATCAAGACCGTCCAGTTAACCTACGCATACTATCAAAACGGAAAAGATTTGCCTCAGGCTGAGAAAGAGTTGCTCTTCAGTCTATCCAAGGCTTACCACCTTTACAATTATCTTCTCCAGTTGATAGTGGCCATCACCCAGGAGGAACGCCGCCGGATGGAGGTCTTAGGCAAGCGTGCCGAAAGAGAAGGTACGGAGAAGCCCTCGCCCAAATTCTGCGACAACAAGTTCGCCCTGCAACTGGAATCCAACAAGATGCTCCGCGAGTTCATAGAGAGCCAAAAATACAGCTGGAGCGACGACCTTGAATTCATACGCAAGCTCTGCGACCAGATAGAGCAAAGCCAGACCTACAAGGACTACATGGCCGACGAGGCCGACGACTACGAGACCGACAGGGAGGTGTGGCGCAAGCTCTACCGCCAGCTCATACAGGACAACGAGGAGCTCGACGCCGTGCTGGAGGAGAAGAGCCTCTACTGGAACGACGACAAGTTCATCGTCGACACGTTTGTGTTGAAGACCATCAAGCGCTTCGACCCCGCCAACAAGGCCGACCAGGAGCTGCTGCCCGAGTTCAAGGACGAGAGCGACCGCGAGTTTGCCATCAACCTCTTCCGCGCCACGCTGCTCAACGCCGAGCAATACCAGCACTACATGAGCGACGCAAGCCGCAACTGGGACTTCAGCCGGCTGGCCTATATGGACGTGGTCATCATGCAGATCGCCATCGCCGAGATGCTCACCATGCCCAACATTCCCGTGAGCGTCACCATCAACGAGTATGTGCAGCTGGCCCAATACTACAGCACGCCCAACAGCGCGCGCTACATCAACGGCATGCTCGACGCCATATCCCGCTTCCTTGTCCGCACGCACAAAATGTTCAAGCCCGTGGGCGCCCCGCATTCCCACAGCCAGATGGACCACGTGCGCCGGCTGGAGCAGCGGCAGGCGAGAGCCGACGAAGCCCCACAGCCCGAGAACGAGAGGCCGGAGGGCGAAGTCTGAGAAGAGAAACAACACTCATAAAAATTAATACAGTAAACAACAAGCTATGACACAATTGATTTTGGCCGCCCAAGGACAGGCCCAGGCCCAAGGCGGCGGCTGGGGATTCATTATCATGATGGTGCTGATCTTCGCCATCATGTGGTGGTTTATGATCCGCCCCCAGCAGAAGCGCCAAAAAGAGATACGCAAGTTCCAGAACGCCCTCGCAGAAGGCACCAAGGTGGTCACCGGCGGTGGCATCTACGGTGTGGTGAAGCGCATCGACAACGCGGCCAACACCGTGGACGTGGAAATCGCCCGTGGCGTGGTCATCACCGTAGACAGGGGCTACGTTTTCGCCAACGCTGCTGCCCAGAACCCCAACGCTTAACAAGGCAGGCGTCATGAAGGGTGGATGGCAGCACCTGCGCAAAATGGTCAGAAGCACTATGTTCGCCATCGTGAACAAAGAGTTTCTGATTTTTTTGTTCTTCCTCGCCCTCAGCGGCGTGTTCTGGCTCCTGATGGCGCTCAACGAGACTTACGAGATGGAATACAGCATTCCCGTCTCGCTCAACGGTGTGCCCAAGAACGCCATCATCACCACGCCCATGGCCGACACGGTGAAGGTGACGGTGCGCGACAAAGGCTACACGCTGGCCACCTACAAATACGGCCATAGCTTCAAGACCATCAGCATACGCTTCTCCGCCTACGCCAACCAGCGCACGCTCTCCGGCACAGTTCCGGCGACCGACCTGCAGAAGATGGTCTACCAGCAGCTCTACAGCTCCTCGCGCATCACCCAAGTGAAGCCCGACCACCTGCAGTTCTACTTCAACTATGGCCTCAGACGCAAGTTCCCCATCTCCATCGTGGGCAACTTCGTAGCGGCCAAGAACTACTACATCTCCCAGGTCGTGGCCATCCCCTCGCATGTCGTGGTCTATGCCAGCGAGCATCTGCTCGACAGCATCAAGAGCATACAGACTGAGGAAGTGAGGCTGCGCAACATCTACGACACCACAATGGTCACCGTGAGGCTCAAGAGCATCCCGGGGGCCAAGTTCGTCCCCTCGCAAGTGAAGCTCCGCATCCTGCCCGACGTGCTGACAGAGGGCCGCGTGGAAGTGCCCATCAGAGCCATCAACATGCCCGAGGGCAAGATCCTGCGCACGTTCCCGCAGCGCGTGGCGGTGAGATATGTAGTCGGCGTGAGCCAGTACAACCTCGTCAGGCCCGACCAGTTCTATGTGGTGGCCGACTACAACGAGCTCATCGCCAACCCCTCAGACAAGTGCAGCCTGCATCTGCAGAACGTCCCCAAGTTCGTATCAAAGGCACGGCTTGAGCTGGGCCAGGTGGACTACCTCATAGAGCAGCCATGAAGATAGCCATCACAGGCGGCATCGGCAGCGGCAAGAGCCATATTTGCCAACTGCTCGCCGGCTACGGCATCAAGGTCTACGACTGCGACACCGCGGCCAAGAGGCTGATGGCCTCTTCCCCACCCCTTCAGGCTCGGCTGCAGGAGCTCGTAGGCGGCGGAGTATATATTAATAAGGTGTTGCAGAAGAGTGTACTGGTCCAGTATCTCTTGGCCTCCGATGCCAACAAGCAGGCTGTCGACAACGTGGTTCATCCCGCCGTGGCAGCCGACTTCATGGCCTCAGGGCTGGAGTGGCTGGAGAGCGCCATCCTCTTCGACAGCGGGTTCTATCGCCGCGTGAGCTTCGACTACGTGGTGTGCGTGTCGGCGCCCATCGAGGTGCGCGTGGAGCGGATAGTGCGCCGCGACAACACCACCCGCGAGCGCGCCCTGCAGTGGATAGGGCGGCAGATGCCCCAGGAGCAGGTGGAGCGGCTGAGCGACTTCGTCGTCTGCAACGACGGAAGAAGCAATGTCAACCAACAAATAGAAAACATTTTAAAACAGATAAAACGCTAACGAAAATGGAAACTATTCTATCTATAGCAGGCAAGCCGGGACTCTACAGACTGGTGAGCCGTGGCAAGATGAACCTCATTGTGGAATCACTCGACGCGCAGCACCGCCGCCAGCCGGCCTTCGCCAGCGACCGCGTCACCTCACTGGCCGACATCGCCATGTACACCGACGCCGACGACGTGCCACTGTGGCAGGTGCTCGACAACGTGAGCAAGAAGGAGGAGGGCAAGCCCGCTTCCATCAACTACAAGAAGAGCTCAAGCAAGGAACTGCGTGACTACTTCGCAGAGGTGCTGCCCAACTTCGACCAGGACCGCGTACACGACAGCGACATCAAGAAGCTCCTGCAGTGGTACAACATCCTCGTGGAGAATGGCTTCAAGGACTTCAAGTCGATTCTCGCTCCCACAGAGGGCAACAACGTCGACGACCGCAAAGAGCAGGAATAAATTCCCGCCCATAGAAATGCCACAAAGCAACCAAGGCTGACACTGATTCGTCCTTCAGAGCCAGCCTTGGTTGTTTTGTGGCGGCTTGTTGATGCCTCCAACGTAGAGGACGGATGCCCTGTTTTCATCATAAGGACACACATTGAATGATTATCAGAGAGTCACAGAAAGCTTGCTCAATAAGTGATGGGAACAGGAGCCTTGGCAATTATCCACACTGATATCGCTCTAAGTTGTGATTCTATAGTCCGCTGAGGGCAGCGGACCTCCCGGGCAGCGGACACAATACTATGTGGAGTTCACTCTCTATTGTCTGCAAGGTTTGTCCATCAGCCTTGTCCTTGCCCAACTCACTGACCTTTTCAACTTGTACGAACGCAGCCTAACTCAGGTGCAGAAGACCAACCGCAAGGCAATAGAATACGGGTGCAAAGTTTTGAGCCAACATAGGAAGGAGCAAGATGCCATATTCTGAAAGCAGACACAACACATGGCGGATATTGTCAGCAGAAGCAAAGTATTTGGTTGTCACAGCGGCTTTTCTACATCATTGCACCAATAAGCCTGTTCTCTATTTTCCTTATGGATTCACTTCCACAGGACAGCTTAGTCTAAAGTGCATCCCGATATTCTACATTGTCCTTAGAAAATCGAGGATGCACTTCTATTTTTACCACGTTATCACCTTGTCAACAATAGTCTGTTGTTCGCTTGCGGTTCTTCTGAGATAGATACGTGTCGTTTCTATACTCTCGTGTCCCATCAAATCGGCAAGGAGAGAGATGTCATTGAACTTTTCCAAGAAATTCTTTGCGAAGCGATGACGGAATGAATGTGGATATACCACTTTCTCGTTGAGTCCATACTTCGCTGCATAGTTCTTCAACTGTTGCGCTATGCCTCTGGTAGTGATGCGCTGACCAAAACGGTTCAAGAACAGATACCCAGTCGTTCGTTTCAAGTCTTCAATCCATTCTGCCGCTTCTACTCGTAGAGCCTTCGGGATATAGATACGGCGTATCTTGCCGCCTTTGGTATAGATGTCATAATACCCTACCTGTACATGCTCTACTTTTATCAGCACAAGCTCACTGACACGTGCCCCAGTAGCTGCGAGGAAACGAACCACGAAGTACCACTCTTTGTTATCTTCCTGCTTCAGTTTCTTTTTCAAGAAGAGGTAATCAGCATTGCTGATGACATTCTCCAAATAGGTACGCTGCTGCACCTTCACAGATTTCAGGCGAAGTTTGGACTTCCCCATAAAGTCGAGGTACTTGTTGATGGCTTGAATACGTAGGTTCACCGTCTTTGGCTTATACGTTTCAATCAAGAAGGTCTTATAGACCAACAGGTTCTTCTTGTTCAGCTCCTTAAACTTGGAGTTGAACTCCTTTACAGCATACAGGTATGCCGTAATTGTGTTCTGCGCCATATTTGCCTGGCGCAAAACGTTTTCAAATGTGTTTTCTGTCATATTTATATTGTATTATTGGGCGACATTGCCCTCTATACAATATGTATGACCTATTTCTATGAGTTCCTATTATGAGAAGTTCGCAGATGGGAAGGTGGTTTGCATTGACGATGAGATACCGTTTGAGATACCAAGTGGTTGGGAATGGTGCAGGATAAGAGACATATCTCAATCATATATAGGACTTACATATAAGCCTACAGATGTTACACAAACAGGAACTATTGTTTTGCGTTCCTCAAACATCCAAGAAGGGCAATTAGATTTGAATGATATAGTTCGTGTATCTACTCCTATTCCGGATAAATTGTGGGTAGAAGAAAATGACATTGTTATTTGTGCCAGGAATGGCAGTAAAAAATTGGTTGGAAAATCTGCTATTGTCGATAGCCTCAAAGAGCCGATGACATTTGGGGCTTTTATGGCGATTTGCAAAACACCTATTTTTAGATATGTTTATAATTTCTTGCAGTCCGAATTATTTTATGCCCAATTAAGAGGAGTAAGCGGTACAACAACTATAAATCAGTTGACACAGAATAACTTCAACAACTTCTTAATACCTATCCCTCCTTTTGGAGAGCAACAAAGAATCGATGAAAGACTGCAAATTATAATACCTTTTGTAAACAAATATAGTGAAAGTCAAGAAAAGCTGGATGTGTTAAACAATAGCCTGTATAACTCTTTTAGAAAGAGTATTTTGCAAGAGGCAATACAAGGCAAACTTGTTCCTCAGGATGATTCAGACGAACCTTCATCAGTTCTTCTTCAACGTATCAGAAAAGAGAAGTTGCGTCTTGTTAAAGAAGGAAAGTTGAAGAAGAAGGATGTGGTTGATTCCGTCATCTTCAAAGGTGACGATAACAAGTATTATGAGAATATAGGTAATAATCTGGTTGACATTACTGATGACATTCCATTTGAAATACCAAACAATTGGGTTTGGACAAGAATAGGTTATTTGTTCGCTCACAATAATGGGAAACAACTCAATAAGGGCAATACCGCAGGCACACTTATGGAGTACATCACAACGTCTAATCTATACTGGGATGGATTTAGGCTTGACCATCTTAAAATGATGCCATTTGAAGAAAGTGAGATTGAACGCTGTCAAGCTATCAAGGGCGACTTGCTTGTATGCGAAGGAGGAGATGTTGGACGCTCCTGTATTTGGGATTATGACTTCCCTATAATGCTTCAAAATCACATACATAAGCTACGACCCTACATTGATGTTTGTACCAAGTTTTTCTATTACATCTTTTATTTTTACAATGTTACAGGTGTAATTGGAGGCAAGGGTATTGGCATACAAGGATTTTCTGCCAAGGCACTACATAATACCCTCGTTCCTTTGCCTCCACTACAAGAGCAGCAACGCATAGTTGCCCAAATAGAAAAACTATTTGAGCAACTGATATAATGCGTCAATTCGCTGTGCTATTCGTTCTTGTTCTTGATATGGGGGTATTCCTATTGGGAGATTGTAGAATAATTCCTTATTGAGGTGTGGTATTGCCGCACCTCTTTTTGAATTGCGTAATGCCTCCTTGTAAAATTGGATAAAAGCCAATATATATGGCTTGTACATTGCCGTACTAAGCCATAACTGCTTGAAAGTACTACCCATATATCCATCTACTGGCACATGAAATACTTCACCCGAGTTTTCACCATCCACAAGGATAATGCTGTCGTTTGCTCTGACAAATCTTCCTTTATCAAGGTATGTTGGTGACGATTTACCACGAAGATACTTTGCGTCAAGACAGATACCCTTCCCACTCATCTTCACCCCATCAATGAGTTGGCATATATCCTTTAATCGTACCACGCACCAGCTATTCGGATAATCACAAGGTAGCTCTATCTCAACGACTTCCTTGCTTATCCTCTCATAATACTTGTTATCATTACCACGGAAGATTACGGAATCGGTGAGAGCAGCCTTCTTTAGTTTGCCCTCTTTAACCAACCTCTGCTTCTCTGATTTAATCTGCTCAAGCAGTTCTTGTGCCGTTCCTTCCGATTCTATCTGAGGAACCAGTTTTCCTTGAATGGCTTCCTGAAGAATGGATTTCTTTAAGAAACTAGGTAATTGAGCGTTTAGTTCTTCTAATTGTTCTTGTCCTGAATTATATCTTTCGATAAATGGTAATAGATTTGTTATTTTTACCACTATACGATTTTGTTCCTTTATGCCAGGAAAAGGGATAAGTGTGTTTTGAATATTACCTTGCGACACATTTACTTGCGAAGCTGCCATCCCGACCGTCACACTCATAAGAAGTTCGTGAATAGCAGGACTATTAAGTACAAGAACAATAAATATTGGATTACAATATTTACGGAGATAATCTATTCGTACAGTTTTGTCGGATAAAATAAGATTACCGCATTCTTTATCTACCAAACATACAACTCCAGTTCGGTTTACAGGCCCTGCTCGTGTAATAAGTATATCTCCATATTGTACGCTATGTTTTGAATTAACGATATAGTTTGGAGGTAACACTTTGTTCTCGGTGGGTAAAAAAACATTCTCTTGTATTGCTGTGGTAGTTAGAACGCCCCATTCATTTTCTTTTTTAGGACGTTTTTCACAGTTGGGACTTTTGCCAGCATTAGTGCCCTCTATAATAGCACGCAATCTACACCATTCCCACCCCTTGGGAATCTCAAACGGAATCTCCGCATCTATGCACTTTATCTCTCCCGTGGCAAGCAACTTCTCATAATAGGAATTGTCCTCACCACGGTAGATGATAGATGCGTTCTTGTCTCGCTTGATTTTCTTCTCTTTTATCAGGCGTTCTTTCTCCTGACGAATCTTTTCAAGCAGTACGCTTGCCGGTTCGTCATTAGGGTCCTGGGGTACAAGTTTTCCTTGTATAGCCCATTGCAGTATGCTGTTTTTTAATTGCTTGCCGTTCATTCTGTTCCAATTGATTTAGAAGTTTTCATCTTTTTGTTTCTCCTGCTGGTAGAACTGATAGAGTTTCTTCCCAATCTTGTCTTTCTTGAATGTTCGCTCATGATTCATCGGCGTCATAGACAAACGTATCTTTCCTCTGTTATTGCAGCAGGAATATAGTTGACATCCCTCCTGTTGATAAACTTTGTGCCTCCACCTGTTTTTTCATGTATCGTTGCAATGACTAAATCAAGAATCATGCTACGCAAAGCTTTTGCCTTTTCACTCTCCGTAAGCAACATACCGATATTGAGGAAAGCCCTAAAATTAAAGAGACCCAATTGAGTGGTTTTGCTCGCCTCATTTATAAGGTGAGCAAATTGCAACTTAAACTCTTTCAGCGACTTACCCTTACATAAAACATATCCATTATGCTTTAATTCTTCGCTATTGGATCCAAGATATCTATCAATAGTAGATATATCAACAGCATAAAAATCAGCAACCATTTTTTTTGTCAACCAATACTCACCTTCGAAAAGCAAACCTGAAATGTCTATTCGCTTTAGGATTTCGTCAACAGCAAAACGGTTGTTGAGTACATTTTGGCGTTCTATATTTGAAACTGTCAAGTCTTTCATTGTCCGTCATTTTTAGAGGGTACTAATCCTTGCTAATTTCTATTCCTAATATCCGCTGTATTTCTGCCAACGTCTTGTCTATCTCGTGGTCGAGAGCCTTGCGCTTCTTGAAGTAGTCGGCGAGGAGTTCTGCAGGAGGAAGTATTTCTTCTTCGTCCTTTGGGAACTTGCATTGGTCGAAGTTACAATCCATGTCAAGAAGCTGCTGCGCAGTAAAACAGCGTGATTTCTCATCGTTGTTCTCTGCATCCACAATCTCTTGTCGATTAGTCCACCAGTCGATGATTGGCTGACAATGTTCAGCTCGCATGGGCTTTGTCTTAGAGAAATGTTTATAGCCTTCTGGCATGTCAAGACGATAGAACCATGTTTCTTTCGTGCAAAATCCCTCTTCTGCGCCTTCTGCCTTTTCTTTGTTGAAGAAAAGGATGTTGGTGGCAATTGATGTGTAAGGTGCAAAAATGCTACCAGGCAATCGGATAATAGTGTGAAGGTTGAACTCACGAAGCAGTTTTTCCTTGATTGCCAGTTTCGCATTGTCGGCGCCAAACAGGAAACCGTCTGGAAGGATAACCGCAGCACGGCCTTTTTCCGCAAGACGATACATGATAAGAACCATAAATAGGTCGGCAGTCTCGCTGGAACTCAAATCAGATGGGAAGTGCTGCTTTATGTCATTTTTCTCGCTACCTCCGTATGGTGGATTCATAAGTATGACATCGAACTTGTCTTCATCCGTGTAATTAAGCACATCCTTTGTCAGAGAATTGTCGTGCATCACTCTTGGAGAATCAATGTCATGCAGGAGCATATTTGTGACGCACAGCATATAAGGGAATTGCTTTTTCTCAATGCCATAGATTGAATTTTCATATTCCTCTTTATCTTCTGCCGTCCTCACCTTCTTGTCAAGAGCTTTTAGCCAGCTCGTTATAAAGCCACCAGTACCACAGGCAAAGTCTGCCATCTTTTCACCAACTTTAGGGTCTATGATTTCTGCCATGAAGTCTGTCAAGGCACGTGGTGTATAGAACTCACCTGCAGAGCCTGCCGACTGCATCTCTTTCAGGATGGACTCATAAATCTCACCGAAAGCATGGCTTTCTTCATAGTTGCCAAGGTCAAGTTGGTCAATGACATTGATAACCTGACGAAGCAAAACACCATCCTTCATATACTGGTTGGCATCCTCAAAAGTAGTACGAACGATGGCACTACGCATCGGCGTTGAAGGATTAACCTCTAACCCTTTCAACGTTGGAAATAGCGTATTATTAACGAAATCCAATAAGGCATCGGCAGTTATCGCTTCACCTTCACCATTATCTTTCGCCCAGTTGCGCCATCGGCAATTCTCAGGTATGAACGACTTATAATTATCTTCATTAAACTCCCAATCGTTTTCCTTCTCATCATATACTTTCAAGAACAACATCCATGCAATTTGCTCGATACGCTGGGCATCACCATTGATACCTGCATCGTTGCGCATGATGTTTCTGATGCTCTTTACAAAATTGTTAAGTGCCATATCTGGTTATGCTATACTGCTATAAATTAAACTTTCAAGTTCCTTCACTGCTGAAAAATACTGCTGGTTGCCACCAAAGAATTTTGCTATGTTGGCTGGTGAACCCATTTGCCGAAACGGATCAAGGCGTAGAACCGTTCTATTCTCCAACTGGGTAATACCATCATGGGCATATTTATCGAGCAATGCTTCAAGTACCTTCCGGGCTTCCGCACCATACTTGTTGAAGATGTCGCGCTTCTTCACGTTCTCAGCACGTTCACGTCGAGTCAACGGCTTCTTTCCATAAGCGATATGACAGATGAAATCAAAATCATCAACATCATCCATGCCTCTATCGTGCTTCAACGCTTGCAGGTCGATACCGCTCTCACGGAGTAGGTCTGTAATCTCAGCTTTTTTGTCTGCTCCATTCCATCTGCGAATAAAGTCATCAAGATTGGCGTAGGTGTCGTTGATGTTCTTTCGGGTATAATCTGTGATGCTCTCTGTGCGAAGAAGTTTGCCGTTGGCATCATATACAGACACTACTTTATTGATAACCTCAACCGTGCAGCCATCCTTATCAACAATAGGTTTAGGCGGACGTTCCGGCTCGGGTTCGCTCACACCCATTGGCTCTTCCTCAATCCCTGGATAAGGCTTTGGTGTGTCCTTTACATAATTGTCGTTAACTTCAATCGGACCATCCCAGTCGGGGTCGGCAAACAAACGTGTCACATTACGAAAATCCATGATTGTGAAATGGGTCTTACCTTCTTTTTCACGGATTCTGGTGCCACGGCCAACTATCTGCTTAAACTCTGTCATGGAGTTTATACGTTGGTCAAGTACGATAAGTTTCACCATCTTGCAGTCCACACCTGTTGAGAGCAATTTACTGGTTGTTGCAATCACAGGATACTTTGAAGCGACGGAAATAAAGTAGTCAAGTTTTGACTGCCCATAAGGGTCGCTGCCTGTGATACGCACTACATAATCAGGGTTTTTCTTGCACATGTCGGAATTTTCATTGACAAGTGCCGTGCGCATACGGTCGGCATGGTCTTCGTCAGCACAGAATACAATGGTCTTTGCCATCCTATCTGTACTCTTCAAATATTGGGTTATCTCATGTGCAACCTCTCTGATTCTATCTTCTATGATGATATTGTAATCATAGTCAGAGTTGTTATAGATGCGGTCTTCTATGAGGTTGCCGTTTATGTCTCTTTGTCCTTTAACAGGTCGCCATTCATCACCAATGTTGGTAGTAATGTTTACAACCTTGAAAGGCGCAAGGAAACCATCTTCAATACCTTCCTTTAGGCTATATGTATAGATAGGCTCCCCAAAATAACTGATACTGGACTGGTATTTAGTTTCCTTTGGGGTTGCAGTCATACCCAGTTGAATTGCTCCTTCAAAGTATTCCAGTATTTCACGCCAGTTGCTATCATCTTTGGCACTTCCGCGATGGCACTCGTCAACGATGACCATATCAAAGAACTCTGGCTTAAACAGGTCCTTGTAGTTCTGTTTCCCTTCTTTCCCAATTAGCTGCTGGTAAAGAGAGAAATATACTTCGTATGCTAAGTGTCCACCATGTGTTTCAATGTCGCTCTGATAATCTACTTTATGGATTGTACTTGACAGGGGCTTAAAGTCTTGCTGAATAGACTGGTCAACCAAAACATTTCGGTCAGCCAGATACAAGACTTTCTTTACTAAACCAGCTTTGAGAAGACGATAAACTATTTGGAAAGCAGTATATGTCTTACCCGTTCCTGTCGCCATGACAAGCAACAAGCGGTTTCTACCTTGTGCAACCGCATTGACGGTACGGTTCACGGCGTTACGCTGGTAGTATCGAGGTGGGAAAATGTCTTGTCCTGTGCAGTACGGCTGATTGATGATTTTCTTTTCTTCATCCGAGAAGCCTTTACCACCATTACTCTCAGTAAGGAATCGAGCATATAATTCTCCTTTCGTTGGAAAGGCATCCATCGAGAAAGAGCGTTCCTTTCCTGTCAGGAAATCATATTCTTGATAACCTTGGCCATTGGAACTGAAAGCAAAAGAAATATCCATCATTTGGGCATATTCCTTTGCCTGTTGCATTCCAAATGAGACTGTATGATTTGCGTCCTTGGCTTCAACAATGGCAATGGGGTAGGCACGATTGTAATAAAGCACATAGTCTGCAAACTTAGCTTTACCACGAGCCACCAAATTTCCTCTAAGGTTAATCTTGCCATCTGTAAGTTTAACCTTAGTCTCCATAGTTATGTCTTCTACCGACCATCCCTTTTGTAGTATGGATGGAGTGATGTACCGTAGTTTAATGTCTTCTTCAGACAGTGCCAGTATATTATCCATATGCAACTTCCGATAAGTGTATATTATGGGAATATATTACAAAGATACGTATTCTTTGCGAAAAAGAGTCCTTTGCATTCCGTTTTTATAGATATTTAATGCTGATTATTCAGAGAAAGTGGCTCAACCGATATTTTCCGTGGGTCGGACATGTTATTTCATTTCGTATTGCCTTGTTACGCTAAACCCAAAAGTGTTAAAAAACGGAAAAACATACGATATTATAGGATTATTTGCTTATTTTTGCAGCCCACTAAGGGAATAGACAAACATTTCATTAATATAAAAAGAATAATTTTATTTTAAACTACATGATTATGAAAAAAGTTTTATTAGCAATGGTGGCTGCACTGCTTATGACAGTGAGCGCAAGTGCCCAGGTTTACTTGGGTGGCAACTTTGGTATTGCCAGCACGAAAGTCAACGATGGCGACAACGTGACAACCTACGCTATCCTGCCTGAGATTGGCTACAACATCGACAAGACTTGGGCCATCGGAACTGTGGTAGGCTTCGGCAAGGGCAATCCCGTGAGCATCGAAGGCGAGAGCAGCAACTACGTCACTGTGCAGCCCTATGCCCGCTTGACGTTCTTCCACAGCAAGTATGTGAACGTGTTCACCGACTGCGGGTTCGGCTACACCCACTACAACCACGCCGGCGAGCGCAACGGTGCTTCGGTGAATGAATGGCAGGTTGGCTTCAAGCCGGGACTGGCCGTGAACCTCAACCCGAAGTTCAGCTTCATGGCCCATATCGGCTTCCTCGGCTACAAGAACGCCAAGTATGACTACGACAATGCTCCCGACAATAATGCTTGGGGTGTAAACCTCGACGGCAACAACGTCACTTTCGGGTTCTACTACAACTTCTAAGCACGAAGGATTTTTCAGCATAGCAATGGCGTCAGTTGAATTCGCCTCCAACTGGCGCTATTTCTTTATGGCCAAGGTTGCTTACAGCCACCGACTATAGGGGATTTGGTGGCACCCCCCCCACCCTAACCCCAATCGCAGACGTATGTTTTTACAATGTGATTTGCTTCTTGCATCACTGTGTGTGTGTCACTCGCATAACTTGTGTGACGGCTGTCACACAGTTGTGTGTCAGTTGTCACACAGTTGTGTGTCGGCTGTTCTATTGTTGTGTGTCAGCTGACGCATCCTTGCATCTGCCCAAAAGCGGTTTGGAAAGCCTTGACTTGAAGCTTTCT
>SAMEA3663103__coassemble_199_pt1 | contig 42336 bp, 40 predicted proteins | sample SAMEA3663103__metabat2_high_PE_013 | metagenome-assembled genome bin SAMEA3663103 (sample SAMEA3663103) | pig gut metagenome | biome: pig gut; feature: pig-associated habitat; material: faeces | place: France | collected 2012 | reverse complement strand
GAAAAGGTGGGCGCTGGGCACAATACGACTCGACCTAATTTATAGAACCAGCCTTAATAGAACCACCCAAAAGAGTTCTGTCATCCAATAAAGCAAAAAGCCGCCCGCTCCTAACGGTGAGGAGCGGGCGGCTTTTTCCTTCTAATCTGTTGCTGCTCTACAAGTCTCTTCATACCAGTCCCTCTTTTAGGAACTTCCTAAGGTTGAGGTGTATGATACCATCATCATCGCTTCTGGTTACAAGTGGGGTCATGGAAATGACGTATTTGGGATAGTTGTCATGGATGGCACGCAAGTTGCCAAACTCCCGTTTCCGCGTTGCCTCGTCGGCGATGATATATGCTACTTGCACGTAAACACGCTCTCCGGTTGGCTTCGAGCAGACGAAATCGATCTCAGAGGCCTGCAGCTGTCCGACGGTCACTTCATAGCCTAAGCGCACAAGATGGTTATACACCACGTTTTCCATCACCTTCTCAATATCGCCCTCACGGTTGCCGCCTCCCAAGCAGTTGCGAATACCGTTGTCCTCAAAGTAGTATTTGTCATTGCTCTCAAACAACCGCTTGCCGTGGATGTCAAAACGGTTGACCTTATGGATGATGTATGTCTCACACAACGCCTTGATATAATTAATGACGGCCGTGGAAGTGATGCTCTGTCCTTGTGCCCTCATAAACTTTGAGATGCTATTGGCTGAGATGATCTTTCCGGTATTGTCGGCAAGGAAACGAATTAAGTTGTCAAGGAAGACAGGATTGCGAATGTTGTTGCGCATAATGACATCTTTTAGCAGCACCGTGTTCAGCACATCCTGTTGATATTCTCTCACGTCATTCTCGTCAAGTCCCATCTTCTGCAATCCCGGTAGCCCCCCTAAATTAATGTACTTTGCCAAGCTGTCGTCATTATCAGGCAACTGATGGAAAGTCAGAAACTCATTATAACTAAGGGCCTGGACATAAATCTCCTTATAGCGACCGCCTATGAGCGTGGTCAGCTCGCTGCTCAGCATGAGACTGTTGGAACCTGTGATGACAATCTCTGTGTCAGGTTCCTCACGGTAGCTGCGCACCGTGCGCTCAAACTCCGCTATGTCCTGTATTTCGTCCACGAGGATATAGTTGGTCTTTCCCTTCACACGATGCCCGTCAATAAAGGCGTTCAGATCGTGATAGTCTCTGATGTCGTCAAATTCCTTTTTCTCCTTATCCACAAAGATGATGTTGGCAGAACTGTTTTGAGCTTTTTCATCTCTCAGTTGCCTAAGCAGATAGCTCTTGCCAATACGCCGCTGGCCGACAAGAACGATGATGGTGTCTTTTCCAAGCGCTTGCTCTATCTTGTCAAGATAAGGCTTTCTGATAATATTCTTCATATCTGCCTATAATTAATATACCGTGCAAATATACGAATAATTTCTTTTATAGAAGATAAAATCATCAGGAAATCTCATTCTTGCTTTTATGGAAGATAAAAATCCATGCCGGCGATAAACATGACGAGATTCAAGCAATATCTTCGACACGATGTCGCTCAACAATACTTGTCATTCCCTCTCCATGATTCTCGTCATCCACTCGTCGAACCTCACCATCCAGTCCTCGATGGTGTAACCGAAGCCGTGGGGCGTGTTGGGATATTCGTGTTGGTCCACCTCAACTCCCGCACGCCTCACGGCGTTGGCCAGGAACTGACGATAGAATGGGTCGCGGTCACCATAGGCATAGAAAGTTGGCGGCAGGTTGCCAGAGCGCAACAGCTCCACATCGGTTGCGCAGGATTTTACGATTTGTAGGTTGTTGAAGAAAGTTTTTTTGTACCTTTGTGAACTAAAACAACACTTATGAAAATTATAGTTTCAGAGGAGATAGAATTCGTCTGCCCTGGTTTTGTGGGTGGATGTGTGGATGCAAGGGTGAAGAACAGCCCTTACTGTGAATCTTTGTGGCAGGAAATCAAAGCTATGGGTGAGAAGTTTCGCAAGGAACTGACCACTACCACGGTGAAGGAACTGCCGGGAATTGCTGCCACCCGCAGGGTTTACAGAGCCTGTGGCAAAGACCCATCGCGCTATCGCCCGGCCTCGGAGGCTTTGATACGCCGTCAATTGCAGGGAAAGGAGCTTTATCAGATAGACACTTTGGTTGACTTGATCAACCTGGCCAGCATTGCCTACGGATACAGCATCGGAGGCTTCGACGCAGACAAGTTTGTAGGCGACACACTGACTTTGGGCGTAGGAAGGGAGGGTGAGCCTTATGAGGGCATCCACCGCGGCCTCATTAACATTGCGGGGCTTCCCGTCTATCGTGACGCAAAGGGTGGGGTAGGGACTCCCACGAGTGACAATGAGCGGACGAAGATTACGATGGACACTACCCACCTCGTGGTTCTCATCAACGGTTACGACGGCAATGAGGACAGGGTAAGGGCGAACGCGGCGTTTATCCAAAACCTGCTGAGAAAATATTGCCAGAGCGACGGCGGCACCTGCCTACTCTACCGATAGTCCTAAAGCGCGTTCTGTCAAGGCTACGCTGCCGTTCGCTCTGATGAGAGCCTCCACCTTGGCGTAGTCCTGAAAGGCAGGGTGGCGTTCCATAAACATACGCACGGCACGGTCGAGGAGTTTCTGGTTGATGATCTTGGCATTCACCATGCGGTTGTCTGACACACGGCCGAGCCGAATCATCACGGTGGTGGAAATCATGTCGAGAATCATCTTTTGGCTTGTGCCACCTTTCATCCGAGTAGAGCCAGTGACAAACTCCGGCCCCGTGATGAGTACCACGGGGATGTTGCTTGCTTGTGAGATGGGAGCGTTGGGATTGTTGACCACCGATGCGGTGGTGATTCCCTGTCTTTGGCAGTGCTGTAGCGTTGAGAGGACGAACGGTGTGGTGCCACTGGCAGAGAATCCCACCACAATGTCCTTCTTGGAAACCTGCTTGTCCATCAATTGCCGCCAGCCGTCTTCCGTGTTGTCCTCTTTCGACTCTATGGTGTTTGTGATGTCGCTGATGCCACCGGGGAAGATGGCTTGAATCATATCGGGAGGTGAGGTGTAGGTGTTCTGCACCTCAATCGTGTCGAGGACACAGAGTCTTCCCCCTGTTCCGCAACCGCAGTAAAAGAGCCTCCCACCCGACCGCAACTTCCTCTCTATGGTTGTGATGAGAGTCTCTATCTGTGGCAGTGCTTGCTGGATGACTCCCGCCACTGTTGCACTCTCGCGGTTGATGTCGGCGATAATCTCAGCCACCGACATCCGTTCAAGATGATTGTAGTGGGAGGGCTGTTCTGTGATTCTGTTATCCATGATGGGTTATTGATGGAAAATGATACTAAGTTTTGGGCAACTCGCCGCTTTATTTGAGCTTGCTGAGTCGCTGCCTTGCGTCCGTTATCATTTGTTTCAGATATTCGGATGGATTGCCTATCGAGGAAGCCTTGTTGAGGAAGTTTTCAAATTGTGCTTTTGCCTTGGCATAGTCTCCGTAGCCTTCGTAACAGATGCTGAGGTAATAGAGCGAAGTAATGGAATTTTGATGTAAGGACAGTGAAGTTTCAAATGCCCGTGCTGCCCTTTCGAATTGGGCGGTGCTGTAAAGGCTCTCAGCCAATCCACCCCAACAGATATTCAATGCAACGGGGTCTGGTGTGAGGAGTTGTATGGCTTTCTTGAAGCATTTCTCGCTTTCTTGATAATTCTTCATCTCATTGTAGAGATTTCCCAAGTGATAGAATGGCGCAGCTTGGGCTGAGTCTGAGACTGCGACGGCCCGCTTCAAGTAGTCTACCGCTTCGACTTGCAAAACCACCTTGTCTTCAAATGGCACACTGTCGTATCTGCTGAGCTGTTCGGCACACACGCCGGCTGAGAAATAGGTGATATAGCTTGAGTCGCCAGCTGCAAGCAGTTTCTCGTAAGAATACTTGGCTCCCTGAAATTCCTTTAGTAAGAACTCAGCCTCAGCAATCACTCTGTTGACCGCAAGGTTGGTGGAGTCCTTGGCCAAATATTCGTCCACTGCATGGAATGTATCGAACGGATTCATCTCCAAGTTGTATTCATGGCACAAATCGGCCAGTACTTCAGCGTCCATCGGGTAATAGTTGAGGATGGTTCGTCCGGTTTGCTTGAATTTTTCGGTGATGCCCAAGGCTTTGTAGCTGTAGAACAACTGCCGCAAGGCATTGTGTGAGAGTTGTGGGGCGGCAAGGGGCTGCAGCGTGCCGATGCATGCCCTGTAGTTGCCACGTCGATAGTGGCATTCGGCGATTTTCATCCTCAGCCCTTGTGTGTCCTCCTGTTTGAGCGCTTGTGAGTAGCAATTCAAGGCCTGAAAGAGATTGAAGGCCTGCATACAGGAGTCGCCGCATGTCTCCCAAGCTGTTGTTTGGGCTGTCAGCGTCAGGCGGAAAAGTATGGCGAAGGCCAGCAAGGCAACTCTTGACTTTGTTTGTGTCATGGTGATTCTCATCGTGTCGTTATGTCTATGTTCGATTTTTCCAACTTTCTCTCACGCCAGGGCAAGTCACAATCCCGCTCTGCTTTCATCTTGCAGCTTAGATGAAAAAGGAGTCCGGCTGTGAAAGCCGGACTCCTTGTGTTGGTTAGTCTTCGTCTTTGGTCTCAGCTTCGTGGTCGGCGATGAGCTTGTTCTGGATGTCGTTGGGGACAAGCTCGTAGCTGGAGAACTTGGTGGTGAAGCTGGCGCGGCCGCCCGTGAGCGAGCTCAGCGAGATGCTGTAGTTGCTCAGTTCCTTCAAGGGTATCTTGGCCTGCAGTTTCTGGTAGCCGGCCTCGGAGTCCATGCCCATGATGAGCGCGCGGCGCCCCTGGAGGTCGCTCATCACGTCGCCCATGTAGTCGGCGGGAACATACACCTCCAAGTCGTAGATGGGTTCGAGAATCTTTGGCCCAGCCTGCTTGAAGGCGTCGGAGAAGGCATGGCGCGCTGCGAGGGTGAAGGAGAGCTCGTTGGAATCCACGGGGTGCATCTTGCCGTCGTAGACCACAACACGGACGTCGCGTGCATAGCTGCCCGTCAGCGGGCCATGTTCCATGCAGTCCATTACGCCTTTCAGAATGGCGGGCATGAAGCGGAGGTCGATGGCTCCACCCACAACGGAGTTGATGAATACCAACTTGCCGCCCCAAGGCAGGTCCACTTCTTCCTTGCTCTTGATGTTCATCTTGAACTCCTGTCCATTGAAGTTGTAGCTCACGGGATCGGGCATACCCTCTGCGTAGGGTTCGACGATGAGGTGGACCTCACCAAACTGTCCGGCTCCGCCACTCTGTTTCTTGTGGCGGTATTCGGCCTTGGCTTTCTTTGTGATGGTCTCGCGATAGGGAATCTTCGGCTCCTCAAACGTAACGGGAATCTTCTCGTTGTTCTCCATGCGCCATTTCAGCGTGCGCAGGTGGAACTCGCCCTGACCGTGGACGATGGTTTGGCGCAGTTCCTTGCTCTGCTCCACCACCCATGTTGGGTCTTCCTGGCGCATCTTCAGCAGTGCCGCCATCATCTTCTCCGTGTCGGCGGCATTCACGGCCTTGATGGCACGGCTGTATTTGGAGTTTGGATATTTTATGAAGTTGAAGTGCTGCTCCGTGCCCTTGCCATTGAGCGTGTTGCCTGTCTTCACATCCTTCAGCTTCACCGTGCAGCCGATGTCGCCGGCGTTGAGCTGGTCTACGGGAATTCGGTTGGCTCCCGCGCAAGCGTAGATTTGGGCGATGCGCTCCTTGGAGCCACGGTCGGCATTGGAAAGGTCGTCGCCCGGCTTCACAGAGCCAGACATCACCTTGAAATAGCACACCTCGCCGATGTGTGGCTCCATGGCGGTCTTGAAGAAATAGAGCGACTCGGGGCCATTGCTGTCGGGAGTGACTTCCTCGCCGCGCGCATTGTGCACCTTGGGCATGTCGCTGACAAAGGGAACCACGTTGCCAAGGAATTCCATCAGGCGGCGCACGCCCATGTCCTTGCCTGCGCAGACACAGAACACGGGGAAGATGCTGCGGGTGACCAGCCCCTTGCGGATGCCCATGCGCATCTCGTCCTCGGTCAGCGTCTCCTCCTCGAAGAACTTCTCCATCAGCTCCTCATCGTTCTCGGCGGCAGCCTCCACAAGCGCTTTGTGGAGTTCCATGGCCTTGTCCATCTCCTCGGCGGGGATGTCTTCGATGGTGGGAACTCCGCCCTCGGGCTTCCAGCTGAATTTCTTCATGAGCAGTACATCGATGAGCGAATGGAAATTCGGGCCTGTCTCAAGCGGGTACTGGATTTGTACGCACTTGTTGCCGTAGATGTCCTTCATGTTGTTGATGATGTTGTCGAAGTCGCACTTTTCGCTGTCGAGCTGGTTAATGAGGAAGATGACGGGCTTGCCCAGCTTCTCCGTGTAGCGGAAGTTGTTCTGGGTACCCACTTCCGGCCCATACTGTCCGTTGATGAGGATGACCGCCTGGTCGGTGACGTTGAGCGAGGTGATGGCTCCGCCTACGAAGTCGTCGGCACCCGGGCAGTCGATGATATTGAGTTTCTTGTTGTTCCATTCCACATGGAATACTGTTGGGAAGACAGAGTAACCATATTCCAGCTCAACCGGAAAATAGTCGCACACGGTGTTCTTTGCCTCCACGCTTCCGCGGCGCTTGATGATTCCGGCTTCGTAAAGCATACTCTCGGCAAGTGTGGTCTTGCCGCTACCCGCACTGCCAAGCAATGCTATGTTCTTGATTTCATTCGTTTGATATACTTTCATATCAACAGGTTTTAAGCGTTAGTAAATCCTATTTAGGCAGTCCGAAGACTTCAATTCGTCCGTTGATGATTTTCGCCGTCTAAATTATCAATTTTTGATGAGAACGCCAAAAGAAACTGTCAAAAATGTTATTATATTTAAAACTTATTAGTAATTTTGCCACGAAATGACTGGACTATACATACATATCCCCTTTTGTGCGAGCCGTTGTGTGTACTGCGGCTTCTATTCCACGGTGAGACCCGATTTGCAGTTGCGTTATGTGGACAGCCTCTGCCGCGAAATGGCCATGCGCCAGCGCGAGGCGGAGGGCGGAATCGGCACAATCTATCTGGGCGGAGGCACCCCCAGCCAATTGTCGGCTGGGAGTCTTCGGCGCCTGTTCACTCAGATTCAGCAGTGTTTTGGTGTGGATTACGATTCCGACGTGGAGATAACGATGGAGTGCAATCCCGACGATGTGGGGGAGGAACTGTTGCGCGGCCTGCCCGTAAACCGGGTGAGCATGGGCGTGCAGACGTTTTCTGACTCTCGTCTGCGTTTTCTCCACCGCCGCCACACAGCCGATCAGGCCCGGAAGGCTGTTGGCATATTGCGCGGTGCGGGGATAGGAAACGTCAGCATCGACTTGATGTTTGGCTTCCCCGACGAGACTTTGGAGGAATGGGAGCGCGACATCGACGAGGCCCTACGCTTGGATGTTGAGCACATCTCTGCCTACGGTCTGATGTTTGAGGAGGGTACACCTCTTTATAATATGTTGCAGCAGGGCAAAGTGAGGCAGACAGACGAGGAGGTTGGACTCAGGATGTACGAACTGCTGGCCGACAAGTTGACGTCGGCAGGATATGAGCATTACGAGATCAGCAACTTCGCCCGTCCGGGTTTCCGCAGCCGGCACAATTCAAGTTATTGGAACGACACGCCCTATTTGGGCTTGGGCGCCGCCGCCCACAGCTACGACAGGAGGACCCGCAGCTGGAATGTGGCCGACATCATGGCATACATGGAGGGGATGGAGCATGGCGAGCGGCGATTCGAGTGTGAATCCATCGACCCGCGCACCCACTACGACGACCGGGTGATGACAGCGCTCCGAACCTGCGAGGGGCTTGATTTGGCCGAGCTTGACTCCCACCACCGCGATTTCCTGTTGAAGGCCGCCGCCACCTATATTAATAATGGTAAGGTGGAAATAAAAGATGGACACCTGCGGCTGACTCGAAGAGGCATCGCGGTGTCCAATCTCATTATGTCCGACTTGATGGATGTGTAGCATCCACCTCATTTCATTCTCACCTCGTAGAGGTCGGTGCGGCGGTCGAGCAGATTGCGCACGCTTCCGTAGGTGTGGAGCTGGGTTAGGCTGTGCAGGTCTACGTCGGCCACCAATATCATTTCCGTGTTGGGGGTGGCCTCAGCCCTTCGGCCGTCGTTAGGGAAGGCGAAGTCGCAAGGGGTGAACACCGCGCTCTGCGCATATTGGATGTCCATGTTGTGCACGCGCGGCAGGTTGCCCACGCTTCCCGCGATGGCCACGTAGCATTCGTTCTCTATGGCGCGTGCCTGAGCGCAGATCCTCACGCGGGTGTAGGCGTTCTGCGTGTCGGTCATGAAAGGCACAAAGAGAATCTGCATGCCCTGCGCTGCCATGATGCGCGAGAGTTCGGGAAACTCCACATCGTAGCAGATCAGCACACCTATGCGGCCGCAGTCGGTGTCGAACGTGCGCAACTGGCTTCCCCCCGTGAGTCCCCAGCACTTCTCCTCGTCGGGCGTCACGTGTATCTTCTCATACATCTCGTCTGTCCCGTCGCGCCGGATCAGGAATCCCACGTTGTAGAGGCTTCCGTCGTCCTTCACGTAAGGCATGCTTCCCGTGATGATGTTGATGTTGTAGCTGATGGCGAGTTCGCGGAAGTGGTCGCGTATCTGGTCCGTGTATTTCGCCATGGCGCGTATGGCCTGGGCCTCACCGAGATCGTTGAAGCGGGCCATCAGCGGTGCGTTGAAGTATTCGGGGAAGAGAATGAAGTCGCTCTTGTAGTCAGACACGGCGTCGATGAAGAACTCCACCTGCTCATACAGCTCGTCCATCGTCTTGTAGGGTCTCATCTGCCATTGCACCATTCCGATTCTCACCGTTGGCTTGCGCTCCACGATTTGGTCGTGCTTGGGCTCGTAGTAGATGTTGTCCCACTGGAGCAGACAGGCGTAGTGCTTCGACTCCTCGTCGTTGGGCAGATAGTTGCGGATGATGCGCCTCACGTGGAAGTCGTTGCTCAGTTGGAAGTTGAGCACCGGGTCGTAGATTTCCCTTGAGCGCACTTTCTCTATGTATTCCTTGGGGCGCATCTTGTCGGCATACTTGTGGTAGTTGGGTATGCGTCCACCAAACATGATGGCCTTGAGGTTGAGTTTCTCGCACAGCTCCTTGCGGTATTCATACATTCGCCGCCCCAAGCGCAGGCCCCTGTAGCCGGGATGGATGAACACCTCGATGCCATAGAGGATGTTGCCTTGAGGGTTGTGGGTGTTGAAGGTCTCGTTGCCCGTCACTTGGGCGTAGGTGTGGTCGCCTTTCACCATGTCGTAGTCCACGATGATGCTCAGGGCGCAGCCCACGATCTGGTTGTCGGCTATCACCACCACCTGTCCTTCGGGGAAGATGTCGATGAGCTTCTTGATTTGTTTGTGTGTCCAGAATACATCGCTGTTGCCATAGATGCGCTTGAAGGAGCCTGCCAATTGGTCGTAGTCTTCCATGTGGAGATTGCGCAGCTCCACTTTGTTGATGTTCCGGGTTGTTTCCATAAATTGTTATCCTATTTGTTGTTGCGCTGCGGGGATCCATTCGGTTGGCCCCTGTTGGTTGTTTTTGCGGTTCAAAGCCCTTGGTGTCAGTCTTTTCGGAGTCTTCCCGCCTTCCACTCTTGGTGGAAATGTTGCCTCACCTCGTCGCGGATTTCCGATTCCGAGCGCTTGTTGGTGACGTAGGGCTTGATGAGTTCCCACACCACGAACCACGCCAAGATGGCCAATGCGGCGATGCCAAAGCGCAGCAGTTCGTTGTCAACGGGAATCCTGTCCATGTAGACAATCACCAAGGCTATGGGCACCAAGGCCAGCCAGTCGCCGGCCGTGTTCATTCCCTTGCTGCGTCGCAGTTGCTCCTGAAAACGCGAAGGAGCAGCCGCCATCCAGTCCTTGAATGGCTTGCTGCTCCATAGCTCTTCAAATTCCTTTTCGTATTGCATGCTTATTTGGCGTAGGCCACAGAACGGGTCTCACGAATCACGGTAATCTTTACCTGTCCGGGATAGGTCATCTCGTTCTGTATCTTGGTTGCAATCTCGTTGCTCAGTTTTGTGCTGTCCTCGTCGTTCATCTTGTCGGCTCCCACTATGACGCGCAGCTCTCTTCCGGCTTGGATGGCGTATGTCTTCGTCACGCCGGGATAGCTCATGGCGATGGCCTCCAAGTCGTTGAGCCGCTTGATGTAGGCCTCCACGATCTCGCGGCGTGCACCGGGACGTGCGCCTGAAATGGCGTCGCACACCTGCACGATGGGAGCCAAGAGCGTCTGCATTTCCACTTCGTCGTGGTGGGCGGCTATGGCGTTCACGATGTCGGGCTTCTCCTTATATTTCTCGGCTATCTTGGCGCCATAGAGTGCGTGGGGCAGCTCGCTCTCCTCGTCGGGCACCTTGCCGATGTCGTGGAGCAGTCCGGCGCGCTTGGCCTTCTTGGGGTTCAGACCCAGCTCGGCGGCCATCACCGCGCAGAGGTTGGCCGTCTCGCGGGCGTGCTGGAGCAGGTTCTGTCCGTAGGACGAGCGGTATTTCATCTTTCCGATGATGCGGATGAGTTCGGGGTGCAGGCCGTGGATACCCAAGTCGATGGCCGTGCGGCGGCCCGTCTCGATGATTTCGTTCTCCAACTGCTTCTTCACCTTGGCCACCACTTCCTCGATGCGTGCGGGGTGGATGCGTCCGTCGGCCACCAACTGGTGGAGGGCCAGGCGGCAAACCTCGCGGCGGATGGGGTCGAATGCCGAGATGACGATGGCCTCGGGCGTGTCGTCAACCACGATTTCCACTCCCGTGGCGGCTTCGAGGGCGCGGATGTTGCGTCCCTCGCGGCCGATGATGCGGCCTTTCACCTCATCGTTTTCGATGTGGAACACGCTCACCGAGTTCTCGATGGCAGTCTCGGTGGCCACCCGCTGTATGGTCTGTATCACGATTTTCTTGGCCTGCTGGTTGGCGTTGAGTTTGGCCTCGTCCACGATTTCGTTCACGTAGCTTGCGGCGTCCAGCTTGGCCTGGTCCTTCATGCTCTCCACCAAGCGGTTCTTGGCCTCTTCGGCGCTGAGGCCCGAGAGTTCCTCCAGCTTCAGCCTCTCCTGCTCCTGCATTTTCTCCAGTTCTGCCTGTTTGGTGCTGAGAAGCTTCTTCTCGTTGTCCAGTCTGACCTGCATCTGGTCGGTCTCCTGGCGTCGGCGGGCTATCTCCTCCTGTCGCTGGTTGAGCGAGATCTCGCGCTGCTTGAGCCTGTTCTCGCTTTGCTGGATTTTCTGGTTGCGCTGCTGCACTTCCTTTTCCAGCTCACTCTTCTTGTTGATGAACTTCTCCTTCACCTCCAAGAGTTTTTTCTCCTTGATCACTTCAGCGTCTTTCTGCGCTGCTTCCAGAATGCTCTTATATTTTCCAGTAGCGATGTATCGGAAAATAGCGTAGCCGCCGGCAAATCCCACGAGGAGAGCCACGACGGCAGCAATTATTGTACCTATCATATATGAATATTTACTTTATTAATTTTTCAACTCTTCTTCAATTTCCGTTGTGAGTTGAGAAAGCAACTGGTCGTAGGGCTGCGTCTCGTTTCGGTCGAGTTCCATTTCGTAGCGCAGCGCAATATCTATCAAAGACATATACAAGATATCCTTGTCGCTCTTTCTTCCCTTGAAGATTTGGGCATACTGGTTCACCGTTTCCGTGATTTTCTTCGCCGCGTTGCGGTACAGCACCTCCTTTTCGGGCTCGCAATAGACCGAAAGGTTGGTGTCGTAGACGTGCAGTGTGATATGTTGTTTTGCCTTGTTGGTCTCAGCCATTGCTTTTATTCGCTCAGCAACGTGATACATTTGTTTACTTCCCTGACGAGCCTCGCCACCCGCTTCTTGGCGCCATCCAGGTCGCCGTCGGTGATTTCGAGCATCTTGGCAGTCTTGAGGGATTCATATTCGGTCTGCTTTTGGGCTACTTGACTTTCCAATTCCTTGATTTTCTTGTCGCGCTCGTCAACCATGGCATAGAGCTCATTGTTTTCTGCCTTCAACTCCCTGAATTGAAGAATCAGTTGCCTCACGCGAGTAGAAAATGTGGTCAGTGTCTTTTCTTTCGCATCCATTGCAGTTCAATTTGTGTACAAATTTAACGCAAATCTGATAAATAACCAAATATTTTAAAGTATTTCTTCAGCCTAACGGCTTATTTCTTTTCGTTTTCGTCTTTGGGTCTTGGCTCTTTCTTGGCCAGCATCACCACTTGGAAGATGAAGTCGGTGACCCATTTCTGCGAGAATCCCAAGCGGTGGTTGTACTTCCTCACCTCCATCACGGTCTTGGCCACCGACGGGTCCTTGTAGTCGTTCTTCGTGAAGATGTCGGCCACGGTTTGTTGGGTCATGCCATAGATGGTCTTCTTGAAGATGGACGGTACGCGAAGCTTGAACTTCATCAGGTTGCCGATGAGCATCATCAGGTTCTGGCTGAAGCCCTGGAACTGGAACATGAAGGGCTGCAGGTCTTGTATGCGGCGGCAGTTCTTGCGTATGCTCTGGTCTATCTCCTTGAAGAAGTCGTCGTCGGTCTTGTAGAGGTCCTTCATCATCTTCTTGCAGTGGTTGCGCTCGCCCACGCCGAGCTTGTTGTTCACCGTCGGCACGTGGAGCGTCGACTTGAACGTGCGCAGGTCGGGCAGCATGGCCAAGTTGGTGATGCCCAAGTTGGCCGCTATGGCTGCTTGAAAATAAACCCTTATCAGCGTCATGTAGTCTTCCATTCCGCCGGTCTTCTGTTCGTCTTGCTTCTTCTTAAACAGATTTGAAAATATTCCCATTTTAATTTTTGGCTTTGTATATTCTATATTTTACTTTGATGTGCAAAGTTAATCTAAAATATCGAAACCACAAAGTGTTTTCCTTTTTTTGTCGTTTTCCGCCCTTGCCGACTTCCGTTCCGCCGATGGCCTTGCCTGCGCTTCCTCTCCTTAGTCGGCAGGTGAGCTTCCGATTTGCAGCCGTGGCTCTTGACCCCACCGCAGGCCTGTTTCCGTCCTTGGCCAACACCGCCGCCAGTTGGGGATTCTGCGCCAGTTTTCGGTTGGCTTGGCAAAGAGCTTCCGCCTGGCGAAGAACCTATTCCTCACAATCTGTGGCAACTGTCACGGACTATCGTGCCAATTGTCACGGACTATCGTGCCAACTGACACGGTTTATCGTGTCAACTGTCACAGATTTTATGCAGACAGTTGGCTGGTGGTCCACGCCCCGCAATACGACAGGCGGCGACCCGTGTTGGAGGCGTGGGGAAAAACGGCCATCCACCTCCGCCGATGGCAATATTTTGCCATGGCCTTCGTTATTACCTTGTATGAGAAAGAAACTGCGCAATATACTATTGTCCTATTCGGCAAAGCTTGCCTTTGGCGGGCTGTTGCCCCTTCTTGTTGTGTTGCCGATGCTGCTTTCGTTGTCCTCGTGCGGCGTGGACAAGCACCTCAAGAAAGGCGAGAAATATCTGTCGTTGGGCGAATATTATGATGCGGGCAATGAATTCAAACAAGCCTACAGGATGACCCAGCCCAAGCAACGCGACAAACGTGGCGACATAGCCTTGAAAATGGCCTATTGCTACAGCAAGAGCCTGCAGACCGAGAGGGCTGTCGCCGCCTATTCCAATGCCTTCCGCTATGGACGTGCCAACGCCCAGGACAGTCTGGCCTACGCCCGGCTGCTGCTCAAGTCCGGCGCCTATCCCGCCGCCGAGAAGGTGTTGGCCGAGCTGCGGACCAAGCTGCCCGACGACGAGCTGACCTCCGACGCGCTGGTCTCGGCCCAGCGTGCCGCGCAGTGGAAGAAAGCCGGAAGCCGCTACACGGTGAGGAGGATGGAGGAGTTCAATTCACGGCGCGCCGACTATTCGCCCATGCTCTATGGTGACAATTACGACCAGCTCTACTTCTCGTCGACGCGCAATGAGGCGATGGGGGATGAGCTGAGTGGCATAACCGGCGCCAAACCGGGCGACATCTTCATGTCGCAGAAGGACGACGCGGGCAAGTGGTCCAAGCCCGAAGTCGTGGCTGGTGGACTCAACACCAACGCCGACGAGGGCGCTTGCTGTTTCTCCGTGGATGGTCGCGAGATGTATCTCACCCAGTGCACCACCGACCCCAACTATCCGCGCTATGCGCAGATCGTGAAGTCGGGCCGCGCCGATGCGGCCTGGGGCAAGGCTTCGGAGGTGAAGCTCACCGCCGACACGCTGTCCAACTACGCCCACCCGGCCATCTCTCCCGACGGCCTCTGGCTCTATTTCACGAGCGACATGCCGGGCGGCAAGGGAGGACTGGACATCTGGCGCGTGCGCATCACACCGGCCGGCTTCGGTGGCGTGGAGAACCTTGGCGAGCCCATCAACACGCCGGGCAACGAGTGCTTTCCCACTTTCCGTCCCAACGGCGACTTCTATTTCTCCTCCGACGGCCATCCGGGCATGGGCGGACTCGACATCTACATCGCAACCGTGGGCAAGGATGGCCACTACAAGCTTTTCCATCCCGGCTATCCGCTCAATTCCAACGGCGACGACTTCGGCATGACCTTTGAGGGGCCCCACAACCGCGGCTTCTTCTCAAGCAACCGTGGCGACGGGCGCGGTTTTGACCATATCTATTCGTTTGAAAATCCAGAAATCGTCAACACCATCAAAGGCTGGGTCTACGAGATGGACGGCTACGAGCTGCCAGCCGCGCAAGTGACCATTATCGGCGACGACGGCACCAACGAGAAGATTTCCGTCAAGAGCGATGGAAGCTTCACGCGTGTGGTGAAGCCCGGAGTCACCTATCTCCTCATGGCCTCGTGCAAGGGCTACCTCAACCATCAAGAGGAAGTGAAGGTGGTGAGGACCGAAGAGAGCCACGAGGATGTGCTGCAGTTCCCCCTGGCCAGCATCACCGCGCCGGTGCTCATCGACAACATTTTCTACGACTTCGACAAGTCCACGTTGCGCCCCGAGTCTACCAAGGCCCTCGACGACTTGGTGAAATTGCTCAACGAGAATCCCAACGTCACCATCGAACTCTCGGCCCATTGCGACTACAAGGGCTCGGAGGCCTACAACCAGCGGCTCTCGCAGCGCCGCGCCGAGGCCGTCGTGCAGTATCTCATCGCCCATGGCATCGCCGCCGACAGGCTCTCGCCCGTAGGCTATGGCAAGGGCAAGCCAAAGACGGTTAAGAAGAAGCTCACGGAGAAGTACAGCTGGCTGAAGGAGGGCGACGTGCTGACGGAGGATTTCATCAAGAAGTTGAAGAAGGACCAGCAGGAAATCTGCAACCAGCTCAACCGTCGCACGGAGTTCATCGTGCTTCGCACCACCTATGGAATGTTCGACGAGCATGGAAAGCTGAAAGAGCAGCCCAAGCCCAAGCCCGAGGAGAAGAAGGAGACGGGCGACCAGGATGAGTACGACATCTACTTTTAGGTTTCCGGCTGTCGTCCCCGCCCTATATATATAAAAAAGGTATAGGCCGAGGTGTGAAATCACCCGTTTTGCACTTCTCAAGGAAGTAGCTATTTATAAATAAGGTATAGGCCAAGGTGAGAATCCGAGTCATTCCGATTCTCCCCTTGGCCTTATCTATGGGGCGGCACGTTGTCGGTCCAGCCCCAACCGATGGTCGGCACAAAATAGGGCTGAAGCTATTCGTCGCTTGTCGGTTGCAACTGTTCGGCGAATTGTACTCCTAAACAAACGCTGTCTAACTTAACTTGTTAGGCTGAATATAGGGTTCAAATCTGGCAAACCCCTACAAAACTCATAAACTCACAAACTCACAAACTCACAAACTCACAAACTCATAAACTCACAAACTCACGAACTCACGAACTTACGAACTCATAAACTCATAAACTCACGAACTTACTTCATGGGTTGTTTATAGCTGTTTCACAAACTCACAAACTCACAAACTCATAAACTCACAAACTCACAAACCAAATCTGAGGTTTTCTCCCCCTAAAATACAGTTTGTCTCTAATTTTTTTTTTTAAATATTTGAAAAAATAAAATAATTTTCTTTTTTATAATAATAATTTTGTTTATATTTGTGGCGATAAAAACTTGATTGCTCACACGAGCATGCTTAATGTAGTGGCTCACGCACATTTTGACCGAATTTAATGTTTAACATTGACAGAACTTTTCTTTTAACTAAATCATTACGCTTATGAAAAAGCTGACCTCTGTTTTGGCCTTTCTGGCCTTGTTCTCGTGCAGTGTCTCAGCCCAGAAGTATTGGGTGGAGGGCACCACGATGGACTACTACAACAATCCCGTCACAAAGAGCTTTGCCCTGACCGTGACTATCGATGGCAATAAAGCCACGATATCGGATTGGAACAACTATCTGAAGGCGAGCGGTCTTACGCCCGTTGACACTGTTTCTGACAAAGTGGAGGGAACCTACGACGCCTCCAAGCGAGTCATCACCATCAGCACACCGCAGATGAACTATGGCGACCCCACTTCGAAGCAGTTCTGCTTTATTGGCGCTGCCAACCAATATGGCAACATCTCGTATTACATCTTGGAGTCGTGCACCTACCGTTCAGCCTACGACTACGACCGCCATGACGATTTGTCGTTCACCCTGTCTGAGGATGGCAACACCATCACTGCCAAACAGAACCCCATCATCACGCAGTTGGGCTCATACGACGGCACCTTCTACTACAACACGCGCGAGTTCTACACTGCGTTCCAGATGACCAAGATGCCCGACGGCTATAGCTTCTCCACCGACCACGAGTCGTTCGACCTGACTTCGCAGCCCATGAAGCCCAACCAGAAGTCAGTCCAGAGCTTCAAGCTGATCAACAAGGGACAGGCCGACGGCCACTTCACCGTGACCACCTCCGATCCCCAGCTCACTGTGCTGAACGCGAAGGACTCCACCTTGGCTGGTGGCCAGGTGTGCGACGTCAACTTCCGCTTTATGCCCACCGAGGCCAACGACAACTATAGCGGCTACATCTATGTCACCGACGACGCCGGCAAAAAGATAACCATGGAAGTCAAGGCCAAGGTAGATCCGGGACAGCCTTTCAACAAGGTGGTAGACCGTGGTACCATCCTCTTCTCTGAACCCGAATACGGCAAGTCTTTTGTCGTGGACTCCACCACTTACTCCAAGTATGCCCTCGTGCCTGAGTATCAGACCAACATGAGTTTCTCCGTCAATGTCAACTTCACGGTTCCCGAAGGCAAGTTGGGCACCCTGTCGTGGCTTGGCGAGTGCAAGGGCATCGACGGCAGCGTGCAGTTCCGCACCGACGTGTGGGACGACACACATGGTGGCTATACCTACTACATCAACAAGAATGTACATCCCGACACTGTCGTGAACGACCTCTCCGGCAACCAGGTGTTCGGTCCCGGGGAGTACAGCCTGCTGCTTACAGCCTCGATGTGGTCCTTGGCTGAAGACCACTACATGTGGCTCTCCAACTTCGCCCTCGACCTGAAGGACATCAAGGCCGACGATGCCCAGCTCAACACCAAGGACATCGACTTTGGAACTGTCTATTCAGGCTATTATCCCGTGAGCCTCTCCGCTGAGGCTAACCTGACCAACTTGGGCAGTAATGCGCTGAAGGTGACTGGCTTCTCCTCAGACAATCCTGAGTTCAGCGGTGTCGTCTCCGACTCTGCCGCAACCCTGCTCAACCAGCTTCCCTTACAGCTCACGTTCAAGGGCAAGGGCGCTGGCGACCATAAGGGCAACCTCTCCATCCATACCACAGCCGGCGACTTCGTCGCTGCCGTAGTGGCCCACCTCGACACGCTCGAAACCGACTTCAAGGCCATCGTGAAGGCCGGTGACCTGCACTTCAACACTTCCTACCAGCATCCGTTCTTGGTGGAGAAGACCACGGAAACTCCTTTCGCCTTCAACTCCACCCACGGACAGAACGCTTACGGCAATGAGCAGTCTTGGCTCGACGTGGAGTTCGACGTTCCGCAGGGACAGACGGGTGTCCTCTCCTTCGACGCCTACAACAGCTCCGCAAAGGGATATGACTGGAATAAACAAGACTCCGTCTTTGCTGACGGCACCCGCATCTTCATCGACGACTCTTTGGCCGCTGAATACAGTGGTCAGTGCGATGCCAGCTCTTCCCTGTTGGATCCTTCCTTGCTGAAGTTTGGCTATGGCCACCACGTTGTACGCTTCCTCTATGTGAAGAGCAGCTGGGAGCAGAAGGGCGACGACATGGTCAAGCTCAGCAACCTCAGCCTCAACGTCACCATCGACAAGGCCGACTCCGCTTGGGTGGACACCGAGAAGGTGAAGTTCTCCAAGCCCACATTGCTCCGCACCAGCACTTCCACTGTGACTGTACGCAATCTCGGTAGCAATCCTCTCACCATCACTTCTGTTGACAATTCTGCCGACGGCGTGTTCAAGGCTACCGCCCTGTCCACCACCGCACAGAATCTTGAAGACATGAAGGTGAAGATTGTCTTCACTCCTGCCGACGTAAAGGCTTACAAAGACACCATCGTGATTCATACTTCGGCCGGCGACCTCAAGGTGGCTTGCGAAGGCGAGGCCGATGCTCTCTACTATGGCGACCACGCGCTTGAGACCGACAAGGTTCAGGCTCTGTTGAGCGATGGATTCGAAAATGGAATCGGCGATGATTGGCAGCTGGTCAACGATGCCGATGGCAATGGATTCGCTTTGACCGGCACTACAGACTTTGCCGGAATGGCTTATCAGGATGCTGAGGCTGTAGTGAGCGAGGAGGGCGACGGCTACCTCGTCACACGTGGCATCGAGATTCCCGCTGAGGGACAGACCTTCCTCGACTTCTATTCCTACGGCGTGGATGCCAAGGGTGTGATTACCTGCGGCTCCGGCAACGACTTGGCAAGCTTCGAGCCTCTCTACACCGACGAGACTGTGGGCGAGAGCTGGACCAACCAGACGGTAGACCTAACTCCGTATGCCGGCAAGACCATCAAACTGGCTTGGAAGCGCGACGGCGGCCTGTTCTACCTCTTGGACAATGTCCTCGTTTATCACTATGATGGCATCCTCAATGGTGTCAACGACCTCAACGCCGCCAACAAGATGGGTCAGCCCTCGAGCATCGAGTACTACTCCGTGAATGGCGCCCGTCAGAACGGTCTGCAGCAGGGTGTGAACATCGTGAAGTATCGCTACGCTGATGGAACCACCGTCTCACGCAAGGTGGTGAGAAAGTAAACATCTGTAAGATATACAGCAACAACAAACGCCGTTCAGGACATCACGTCTTGAACGGCGTTTTTCATTATGGCGGGTTCTTCATGTCTGCGTGTATATGAAAGAGTCTTTGGCGGCTCATTCATCCATGACTGCCAAGCAGTCCTGCAGACTTTCAGCGAAGAGGAAGAGCATCAGCAGCAGGATGGCTGTGCTGAGAGAGGTGTCGCTGGCCATGGCCGGCAGCTTCTCGGCGACGGGTAGGAAGAGATGGTACAGCCCTTCCAAGAGTTGGCGGATGTTGTTGATGCAATGGCTGGCCACGAAGTAGACCACCATGATGATGATGATGAGGGTCGACCACAAACAGGAAATGAGAGAGGTTTGCCGTTGGGGCAAGCTCTCCATCACCCGCTCGCTGAATCCATTGTCGGCCATCTCCAACCGGTGCTGGTTGAGGAAGTCCTGTATGATTTTGTCGTCTTTGTCATTCATAGCCGTTGTGCCTTAGATATTCTTTCAATTTATGTTTGCCTCTTGAGAGATTCGATTTTACCGTTCCGGCCACCATGCCTGTGATTTTGGCGATGTCGTCGATGCTTTGTCCCTCATTGAGCTGCAGGGTGACGCAAATCTGTTCTTGCTCGTTGAGCGCCTGCAGGGCCTTGGCATAGTCGATGCTGAAGAGCGTGGTGGCGTTGGAGGTCTGACGCAGGGCCATGGGGTGGCTGAGGCTGGCTTCCAGATGACTGCTGCGCCGATGGTCATAAAACGTGTTGTAGGCAATGCGGAAGAGCCAGGTCTTGAACGAGCTCTTGGCCTGAAACATCCTGATGCTCAACCATGCCTTTACGAAAGTGTCTTGTGCCAAATCGTCGGCCAGTTGCCCGTCACCCATGGTGAGCGTAAGCAGGAATCTCCTGATGGCAGACTGATGTTCCACAACGAGCTTGTCGAAAGCCTTGTTGTTGTGGAACAGTGCCACCTCGGTGATGAGCATCTTTTCTTTCAGCCTGTCCATTTGGAGAGAATCGTTGATGGGGATTGTTGTATCGGATTGATGAAGCAGCCGGGGCTGTGGTGGCGATTAATCCACCTTGGCCCCGTGGGCGCCCTTTAGGCTGGTCGCCACTTATTCTTGGGTGGGCTGGTTGGAGTCCTGCCGCTGGTCGTCAGCCTGGCCTTGGGCGGTCTGCCGCCTCTGTTCCGTCTGCTGGCCTTGCTGGTTGGGTGCATACTGGCCATTCTGTTGGGATGAGGAATTGGGCTGGCGATAGTTTTTCCCAAAGGAGAGGGCTATGACAATCTGTCCAACTCCCCAGCAGGTGACGAGGAATCCTATTCCCGCAAGAGGCTCCGCGTCAATGAAGATTGAGAACAACGCCAGGCCTATGCCAAGGAAGAAGTTGCGCACGCCGCGGAAGTAGCTTTTACGGCTCTCGGGGTCGTCGGGCACGCGCATGTATCTCAGTCGGTCCCATAGGCTGCGGTCGTCGTAGTCCGCTTCTTGGTATTGATGTTGGTATCCGCGCTGTGCGAAAGCTTGGTATTCACCCTGTGGGCGAGTCTGGCTGTCGCCTTGGCGCGGCCCCGATCCTTGTCCTTGTTGGGAGGCTTGCGCGTTGGCTTGTGGGTTGGCTTGCGCGTTGGAGTCTTGTGGGGAGCGTTGGGCCTGTTCCCTTCGGAAGTTCTCGTAATATTGGTATTGGTTGTAGCGGTTCATGGCTTCCATGCGACGTCGCTCGTTTGACTTGATGACCATCCTAATCAGCATGAAAATCAGGATGCAGACAATCAGAAACACAATGAAGACGATGATGATGTACGGCATAAAGATATTCAACATAAGCTTTACTACGTCGCTGACTTCTTTCATATCGTCCACGGGAGTGTTGATGGTGTTGTAGTCGGAAAGGCCTGATGTGTCATTGCTGGCATCCAGACTGTCCTGCACGATTGAGTCGGTGCCAATTCCCGTGGTGTCGGAGTAGGCCTCCACGCCTTGGTCTTGCTGGGTCTTATCCACAGCTTCGGTCTTGGCTTTCGACTTTCTGTTGTGGCTCTGGGCTGTTGCCGGAACGCAGAGCGTAAGGGAAAGCAATAATGTCAGAATCGTTTGTCTCATATCTTTGTTTTTTTTGTTTATTTCTGTTGGTTTGACGAAAGATTGCCTTGTTTAGTTGCAAAGGAACAAAAAAAAACTTAATTTTGCAGTCTCAACAAGGAAAAAAGTCATAGAAAGTTACAAGTTTGGAAATAGGAGTCGGGAATCTTTCGCCAGTTGGTGGTTGGAAGCTTGGGCTTAGTCAGGTTGGAAGATAGAGGCGGCAGCGGTTCCCCATAACGGTTTGCCTCAAGCCTCATGCATTGGCATTCCTCTTCTCCTCTTTTCCGCAATGAAAATCTAGAATTGTGAATGATGAAAGATGAATTGGATAGGGAGTTTATGGCCCACACACGAGAGCTGATGGGAGAGCAACGCTTCGATGCCTTCCTACAGGCTATGCGGCAGCCTGCGCCTGTCTCCATACGTCTCAATCCCCTAAAGGCACGCGGATTGAGGCCTTGTGCGGCCATGCAGCCCCGGCAGGTGGCGTGGTGTGGGCAAGGGTGGTATCTCAATGCCCGTCCGAAGTTCACTTTCGACCCGCTGTTTCACGCAGGGGTCTATTACGTGCAAGAAGCATCAAGCATGTTTCTTGACCATGTGTTGCGCTGTTTCGTTCACCAGCCGGTCAGCATGCTCGACCTTTGTGCCGCTCCCGGCGGCAAGACCACTTGTGCCTTCTCTGCCTTGCCTGCGGGCAGCCAGCTGATGAGCAACGAACCCTTGCGCCCGCGCGCCCAAATATTGAAGGAGAATGTCATCAAGTTTGGCTCTCCCCGTATTGTCGTCACTAACAACTACGCAGCCGACTACGCCCGTACACCACTCATGTTTGATGTCATACTCGCTGATGTACCCTGTTCTGGCGAAGGCATGTTTCGTAAGGATGCGGAGACGATAGGGGAGTGGAGTCCTCAGAACGTAGAGAAATGCTATAAGTTGCAACGCGAGATTGTGGCCGACATCTGGCCTTGTCTGCGTCCTGGTGGGTTGCTCATCTATTCCACCTGCACTTTCAACCGCTTTGAGGATGAGGACAACGTGGCATGGATTTGCCATGAGCTCGGCGCGGAGGCTTTGGAAATTCCTGTAGAGCCAAGCTGGAACGTTACGGGAGCGTTGTCGGGCAGTCTTCCCGTTTGCCGATTCATCCCCGGCATCACTTGTGGAGAGGGCTTGTTTATGGCTGCCCTCCGCAAGCCTGGTCACTCCGACCCCAATCCCCATTTGAGCGAGGGCGCATTGAGGCAGCTTTGTGTCTTGGTCCATGGTGTTGAGGGAGACAAGGTGAAAGGCAAGAATCGTGTTCCGGATGTGACAAAGGCTCTTATGATGGGCTTCGACAACCCGTTGCCCTTGGTGGATGTAGACTATCCGAACGCCATCGCTTACCTGCGCCACGATGCCATCACATTGCCGCAGGACGCTCCACATGGCTTTGTGGCTGTTGGCTATGAGGGCCATGCACTCGGTGTGGCCAAGAACATCGGCACTCGCGCCAACAATCTCTATCCGCAGGAATGGCGGGTGAGGAGTACGTATGTGCCAGAACCTTTTCATGTATTGGAACCATGTTGATTACGCTCATTGCCGCCTTGGCCAAAAACCGTGCCATAGGCTTTCAAAACCGGTTGCTCTTCCATATTCCAGAGGACTTGGAACACTTCAAGCGTTCCACTTTAGGCCATACCGTCATCATGGGCCGGCGCACTTTTGAGTCTTTGCCCAAGCGGCCTCTTCCCAATAGGCGCAACATAGTCTTGAGCCGTCAGCTTACAATCATAGAGGGATGCGAGGTGTATCACTCCTTGCCAGAGGCTCTGCGGGCTTGCGAGAATGAGCAGGAGGTGTTTGTCGTTGGTGGCGATTCGGTCTACCGTGAGGCTCTTCCCTTGGCGCATCGTTTGTTGCTGACCCTCGTAGACCAGGATGCAGACCATGCCGATGCGTTCTTCCCCCCATACGACGACTGGAAATTGGTGGCCAGAGAGCCGCACCCCGGCTTCTCTTTTGCTGTCTTTGAGAGGGAGTAGCCCGCTATCCCAATTTTGAGAAAACCCTTTTTCGTCGTATTGCAGCCCATCTTTCGTTGTCTGTCAGTCCTTAATTCTTTTCCTTGCCGCCTGTGAAGGGCATACCGCTTGGCCATGAATGATTGTCTCTGAGCTTGTTGGGTGGGGCTTTTTGATGGCAATGACGGGCAGCAAGCATTTGCGGGCAAAAGGAATTTTGCGATATGTCCCGCCGTAGAAGTTTAGGCAATGTAACATAATAATGGCGGGAAAACTCACCACCAACCGTGAATTTCCCCGCCACGGATTGATTGTTGTCTAATGTCTTTTATTATTCTTCGTCCTCGTCGTCGCTGGGTTCATCTTCGCTTACAGCTTCTGCTATGGGAAGCTGGCGGTTGATGACGGCATTGAACGATACGATGGTCTCACTGCGCGACAGTCCTAAGGGCTGGAGCTTGTCGTGGATGATGTTGAGCAGGTGGTGGTTGTTCTTGGCATAGAGCTTGATGAACATGTCGAAGCCGCCCGTTGTATAGTGGCATTCCACCACCTCTGGAATCTTGCGCAGTTCCTCCACTACTTCGTCAAACTTCGATGGGTCCTTGAGGTATAGTCCTATATAGGCGCAGGTCTCGTAGCCAATCTTCTCTGGGTTAATGATAAACTGGGATCCTTTGAGAATGCCAATGGCCGTAAGCCTTTGGATGCGCTGGTGGATAGCAGCTCCGCTGACGTTGCAGGCCCGTGCGACCTCCAGAAATGGTGTTCTGGCATCGGAAGCAATCAAGGAAAGAATCTTCTTGTCCAATGAGTCTAAATTTTGTCGTGCCATGATGCTTTGTTTAATTTCGTACAAAGTTAATTCTTTTCCTGCATTTTTGCAAAAGAACTGTCAGAAAAAATGTGAATTTGATTATATTATTTCCAATGTTTTCTGCGTTTTCCATCCTAAGAAGAGAGGAAAAGGGGAGTGGGTCCTATTTCTTTTCCGTAGCGGAGTAATTGATTCTAAGTGCTCTTGCACGTCGCAGTGCCTGCTTCACGTCTGTGATGGTACCCATGGGCGTCTGCCTGTCGGCTTTTATTGATACGGTCATCTTGTCCACGTCCTCGGGCTGCATTCGATTGCGCTCGGCGGCCACGTAGTCTTCCACTTCGTCGGCACTGACATACTTGTCGTTCATCTGTATGTGGGTTTTGTGTGAGAGAACCTCTCCTTGCGCCGACTTGGGCCTGCCGATATAGATGTAGCTCACCGTAGACTTCTTCGTGAGCCGGGTGAGTTCGGTTCCTTGCGGCACTTGGTATTTCACCATGACATTCTGCTTGCGCATGTGGGTGACAATCATGAAGAAGAACAGAACGGTGAAGATGAGGTCGGGCAGCGCGGCGGTGTTGAGACCCGGCACGCGATGGTGCATACGATGGAAGTTGAGACTCATCTTGCGCCTCCTTCCTGCTGGCTGCCGTTGTATTGTTCGGCGATGCGTTGTGGGCAAGCCTTGTCTATCTGCTCTCGGTCTTGGGCCGAGAGCTGGGTGTAGGGAGTCTTGAAACGTCTGAGGGAGGTCTCGTTGCGCCACGTGTTGTAAGCCGACATCAACTCATTCTGCAAGTGGAAGTAGGTGTCGTAGTTGGCGTGCGGGGCGCAGTTGATGGAGATGAGGTGACGTCTGCCCTCTCGGCGGAGCAGTCTCAGAACCTCTCCGCGCAGTGATTTCATATTGGCCGGGCGGTCATTGACAGTGAGCTGGTTGTCGGCTGAGATTTTCAATTGCAGCAACAGGTTCTTGTCCACAGCCGTCTGCTGTTGCTCGGTTTTGGTTTCGGCGGGTGGAAGTTCGCGCTGTAGTCCCTTGTCGGTGTCCATCGAGGTGGTGACAAGGAAGAAGATGAGCAGCATGAACGATATGTCAGCCGTGGAAGTGGTGTTCAGTTGGGGCACGGTGTGTTTCTTCTTGCGGAATCTCATTTCTCCTCCTTTCTGTGAAGCTTGCGGTTGCGCCAGCCACTGTAGACCACTGCTGTGATGGCGGCAGCCATCATGATGAGCGAAGTGGTGACAAACATGTCGGTGATGCGCAGCCACAACTTGTCGGCATACAAAGTGCCGTTGACTGGAATGGGGGTGGTTGAGGCGAATAGCAGCGTCAATAGAACTATGGATACTGTGGAAAGCATCACGCCGTATGAGATTTTCTTCACCGGGATGCCGTTCTCATATCGTTGGGCGTCGCCCCGCTTCTTCAAGGTTGTGACGATGCTCCACACAGTGATGCCGGCGGCGCAGACGAGCATCAGCCACATCAAGGCTATGAGTGCATTGGTGAAAAGAGGATCGTTGAAGTTGGCGCTCTCTGTGGACGGACGGTCGTAGCCTACGGTCCAGAATAGAATGAAGACCACCATGCACAGCACCACCATGACATAGAGCAGGGTTTGGGAGATATGCTCAGCCGACGAATGGCGAAGGTTGTTCAGTTTCATCTTGCCTCCTTGTATTTTGTTATGCTGTCGAGCAGCGAGATGGCCGATTCCTCCATCTGACTGGTCAGGTGCTCAATCTTGGAGAGGATATAGTTGTAGAACAGCTGCAGGATGACGGCAACAATGATGCCGAAGATGGTGGTGATGAGTGCCACTTTCATGCCCGCAGCCACGATGGTGGGGCTGATGTCGCCGGCACTCTGAATCTGGTCAAAGGCCATCACCATGCCAATCACCGTGCCGAGGAATCCCAACGAGGGGGCTATGGCTATGAAGAGGGTTATCCAGGAGCATCCTTTCTCCAAATTGGCGCTCTGCACAGAGCCGTAGTTCTCCACGCTGCGCTCAATGTTGTCAAGGTTTTCGTTGATGCGTAGCAGACCTTGATAGCAGATGCTGGCCACCGGGCCGCGGGTCTCACGGCACTGGCTCTTCGCGCCTTCGATATCGCCGGCTGATATTTTGGTCTCCAAGTCGCCCATAAACTTCTTGGCATTGATTTGTGACAGGCTCAGATAGATGATGCGCTCAATGCAGAAAGCCAGTCCCAGCACCAAGGCCAGGGCCACGAGAGACATGAATCCGGCGTTGCCCTCGATGAAATTCTTCTTCAAGGTTTGGTGGAAGCCCTCGCTCTCGGTGTAGTCTCCTTGTGCCGTGCTGTCAGAGGCGGCCTCCATCAGAGCGGCATCGTCGTCCTCATCCGCGGAGGAATCAGAGGCTGTGGCGGTGCTGTCGTTGGCTGAGGCTGTGGGAGTGGCCTTGGTGGAATCAGCCTTTGGAGTCTGGGCCATGGCGAAGTTGACCGTGAAAAGCAGCGCCACCATCATGGCGCAGAGTGCTGCAATCCTATTTCTCATTTTTGTTTTGCTCATCTATTTCAATCCTTTTGTTCCGATATGCTTCTTTGAGTGGCACAAAAGTAGCTAAAAATCATATAACGGCAAAATAAAAAGTGTGAAATAATGTAGGAAGAGTGTTTGACTCAACTCTTCCCATTCGCCCCAAACTTGTTCAATGCTTCCACCACATGGCTTACTTCTGCGTCGGTCATGGCCTGATTGCAGGGAAGACTGAGTTCCTCACGATGAATGCGTTCGGTGATGGGCAGTGAGAGTGTGTGCCAGTCGCGATAGCATTCCTGTTGGTGGGGCGGTATGGGGTAATGAATCATGGTGGCGATGCCCTCTCCCTGCAGATGGTCCTTGAGGTCATCGCGGTGCTGGCAAAGCACGGGGAAGATGTGGAACACATGGTCCACCCGACCTTTGAGCCAGTCGTCGGCACCAGGCAGCGTGATGGCCGAATTGGAGACATGCTCAGCATAATAGGTGGCTATCTGCTGCCTACGGCGGTTGTCGTCGTCGAGATACTTCAGCTTCACCGTGAGAGCTGCAGCCTGCAGCTCGTCCATGCGGCTGTTGCGGCCTATGTATGGGAAGACGTATTTGTGGCTGGAGCCATAGTTGCCCAATGTCCTGCATAGGTTGGCCAGCTCAGAGTCGTCGGTGGTGATGGCTCCCGCGTCGCCCAACGCCCCGAGGTTCTTGCCGGGATAGAAGCTGTGGGCGGCGGCGTCGCCAAGCGAGCCTGTATGCCGGCCCTTGAAGGTGCAGCCATGGGCTTGGGCGTTGTCTTCCAAGAGCAGCAGGTTGTGGCGCTTGCAGATTTGGCCGATTCTGTCGGTGTAGGCGCAGCGGCCGTAGAGGTGGACTATCATCACCGCCCGCGTCTTCCCGGTCAGAGCCTGTTCTATGAGCCTGTCGTCAATCTCAAGGGTGTCGGCCGACGGCTCCACCAATCGGGGCTTCAGTCCGTTCTCGCTGATGGCCAGGATGGTTGCGATGAACGTGTTGGCGGCAACGATGACTTCGTCGCCATCCCTCAGCCGTCCCAGCTCCTTGTAGGCACGGAGCATGAGCCAAAGGGCGTCGTAGCCGTTGCCGCAGGTCACGCAGTGGCGCGTGCCGATGTAGTGGGCGTAGCGGGTCTCGAAGTCTTGGGTGGCCTCACCTTGCAGGTACCATCCGCTCCTGACCACTCGGTCTACAGCCGCCTGTATCTCCTCTCCATGGAGAGCCGTGATTTTCTTCAGTGACAGATATTCAGTCGTCATAAGTCGTACTCGTAAGTGTCGTAGCACACGCCGCGTCCGCCGAACCCCTCCTTCTGGAAGATGAGGTTGCGGTTGAGCCATCGCCCGCCATCCTCTGTCGACTTGCCAAAGTCGAGGATGTCGCGTTGGGCGTATACCTTATTTATAATATAATGGAAAAGCAGGTCGAGTGCGCCCTCACGCTTGCCCTCGGGAGAGGCGGAGATATACTGTGTGTGGACCACTCTTCCCATGTCGAAAACCAGCGTTCCGCCCATCGGCTGCTCGTTCTGATAAGCCATGAAGAGCCGTATCCTGTCGGGGAAGCGGGATTGGAGCAGCTGCAGCTCCTGCAACGAATGCACGGGAGCCTTGTGGTATTTGGCCTCCAAGTTGTCGTTGAGAATCTGCCAAAAGGACTTGAGGTCGTCGCTCTCCCGGCAAGTGATGCCGCATCGCTGGGCCTTGCGAATTCCTGAGCGGCGCGACTCCTCAAACCTCATTCTCGATTGAAGCAGGATGGTGGACGAAATCTCGCGCGAAGCGAGGCGAGCGTGGCACACCTGCGTGAGCGCGTAGAGGTCCTCCTCGGCGGGAATGCGATGGTAAATCCACGGCATGGCCTTGTAGACAACATGCCGGAAGCCTTGGGATTGCAGCCATTTGTTGATGTCGCCGAACATTTCCATCACGTCGGCCGCCTTGGCCTTGGGGCTGGTGAGCAGTCCGCCGTAGGTGAGTCCTTGGTGGGAATAGACGGTGTCGCCGCTCCTGTTGGCGGGGAGGAGCGCACAGGGATGCCCCTTGTGGCCCACCACCAAGGAACAGTCGCAGAACCTGTTGGAGTGGTAGTCCATATAGCCGCGGTTGAACAGGAACGTGCCTTGGCGCGACTGTTCCACGAAGCGGTTCCATTCCCCTGCGTCGGCTGCTGTGTATGGTCTTATTTCGAACATCTGATGTAGTCGAGAAAAGCGTTGTAGTCGCGGATGTAGTCCTCCTCCTTGTACACGTCGCTCGCCAGGCAGAGGCATACGGCCCCACTTGAGAAGTCGTCGAGCGTCCGCCATGTACCCGGGTGGATGAGGAGGGCCTGCCAAGGATGGTTGAGCAGGAAGGTCTGGCGCTCCCGTCCGTTGTCGAGCGTCACCGTGAAGGAGCCGCTTGTGGCTATGAGCAGTTGCGACAGAGTCTTGTGGGCGTGTCCGCCCCGGCATTCGCCCGCCGGAACGTCGTAGACCCAATAGGCGCGCTTGATTTCAAACGGCACGTCCTTCATCTGCTCGGCCACGGTGAGGTTGCCCCGCGGGTCGTGGATTTTCTGCAGGTCGATGATGGTTCCTATGTCCATACCGCTCATTTCCTCATGTAGGGGTCGGTGCCCAGCACGGTCTTGGCCAGCCGTTTGGCCTTGTCGCGCAGGGCGTTCATGTCGCAGTCCACATCGTCGTAGCATACCACCACTCCCATTCTGCGCCCCGCATGGGCCACGGGCTTGCCGAAGATGCGCACCCGTGCATGGTCCTCGGTGCATACGTCCGTCAGGTTGTAGTCGAGCGGCTTGTCGCTCTCCACGGGCGAGAGCACTACGGCCGAGGCCCCGGCGTGCTCCAGATGGATGGCAGGAATGGGGAGGCCCATCATGGCGCGGAAGTGGAGCTCAAACTCGCTTAGGTTGGTGGAGTGGCTGAGCGTCACCATGCCCGTGTCGTGGGGTCGGGGAGAGAGCTCGGAGAAGATGACTTCTCCCTGTTTGGTGAGGAAGAACTCCACGCCCCAGATGCCATATCCCGTCAGACTCTCCGTCACCTTGGCCGCCATGTCCTTGGCCTGTTCCAATTGTTCGGGCTTGATGGAGTAGGGCTGCCAGCTCTCACGGTAGTCGCCGCCCCTCTGCACATGGCCTATGGGCGGGCAGAAGAGCGTGGGGCCATTCTTCTGGGTCACGGTGAGGAGGGTGAACTCCGATTCGAAGTCGACGAACTCCTCTATGATGGCCTCCTTCACGTCGCCGCGCCCCTCGTCCATGGCCTCGCTGAAAGCCTCTTGCAGCCCATTGTCGTTGTGCACGCAGCTCTGGCCGTGGCCGCTGCTGCTCATCAGCGGCTTCACCACACAGGGGAAGCCAATGGCGTGGGCCGCCCGCTTGAGCTCGTCGAAGGTCTTGGCGTAGGAATACTTGGCTGTGCGCACTCCCAACTCCTTGGCGGCCAGGTCGCGTATGGCGCGGCGGTTCATGGTGAAGTTGGCGGCACGCGCCGAGGGGACCACCTGGATGCCCTGCTTCTCAAAGTCGAGGAGCCGCTCCGTGCGGATGGCCTCTATTTCGGGAACGATGATGTCGGGGTGGTGCTTCGCCACTGCGCGCGCCATCTGGTCGCCGTCGAGCATGTCGAACACCTCGCACGCATCGGCCACCTGCATGGCCGGCGCGTTCGTGTATTTGTCGCAGGCCACCACGTAGGCTCCCGCGCGCTTGGCAGCGATGGTGAACTCCTTGCCCAGCTCGCCCGAGCCCAATAGCATGATTCTCTTCATTGCTCAGATTTCCTTTCCGTGGCGGTCCTTGCCATACATGATGTCGTAATACTTCTGGTAGTCTCCGCTGGTCACTTCCTCCACCCACTTCTGGTTGTCGAGGTTCCAGCGTATGGTCTTCACGATGCCGTCGGCAAACTTTGTCTCGGGATACCATCCCAGCTCGTTCTTTATCTTTGTTGGGTCGATGGCGTAGCGTGCGTCGTGTCCCAGGCGGTCGGCCACGTGGGTGATCAAGTCGTTGTTGATCCAGCTGATGTCGATGTCGCCATTGGCGTCGCTCACCTGTTTCTTCAGCACGCGGCGCAGGTTCTTGTCCTCGGCCATCATGTCGTGTATGGTCTTGATGGTGAGTTTCACGATGTCGATGTTCTTCATCTCGTTGTGGCCGCCCACGTTGTAGATTTCGCCGTCGCGCCCCTCGCGCACCACCATGTCGATGGCCTTGCAGTGGTCCTCCACGTAGAGCCAGTCCCTCACGTTGAGCCCCTCCCCGTAGACGGGGAGCTTCTTGCCTGCGAGGATGTTGTTGATGATGAGCGGGATGAGTTTTTCGGGGAAGTGGTAGGGGCCATAGTTGTTGGAGCAGCGTGTGATGCTCACGGGCAGATGGTAGGTGTCGCGATAGGCCATGACGAAGAGGTCGGCGCTGGTCTTGCTGGCGCTGTAGGGGCTGTGGGGCTGGAGCGGAGTGGTCTCGGTGAAGTAGCCCTCCGCTCCAAGGCTGCCGTACACCTCGTCGGTTGACACCTGGTGGAACCGCTTGCCCGCTTTCCATGTGGGGTAGCCTTGTCCGTCCTTGCCGGTGACCCATGCGCGGCGTGCGGCGTCGAGCAGGTTTTGGGTGCCAAGGATGTTGACGGAGAGGAACAGCTGCGGGTCCTCGATGCTGCGGTCTACGTGGCTTTCGGCTGCGAAGTTCACCACATAGTCGATGTCGTTCTCCTGAAAGAGCCTGTCTGCCAATTGTCGGTCGCGGATGTCGCCCTTGACGAAGAAGCACCGCTTGTTGTCGATGTCGTCCTTGATGGTGCCCAAGTTGCCCGCGTAGGTCAGCGCGTCGAGGATGATGACCTTGATGTCCTCGTCCTGATACTTCTTGTGGAGGAGATACTTGATGAAGTTGGAGCCGATGAAGCCAGCGGCTCCTGTGACTAAGTATGTTTTCATATCTTGTTTGTTTTATTGCCCAATGTGATGACCTCGCAGTCCCTCATGTCGCTTCCGTCTATGGTGAGCCTCACGAGCGTCCGTTCCCTCTGCCAGCCCATGAGGCCGGCGGCCCCGGGATTGATGTGGAGCAGCCGTAGCGCCTTGTCGTACTGCACTTTCAGGATGTGCGAATGGCCGCAGACGAAGAGGTTGGGCGGCGAGGCGTAGAGTTGGTTGGCAATGCTGCGGTCGTATCGCCCCGGGTAGCCGCCTATGTGTTTCAGCAGCACGTCCACATCCTCGCATCTGAAGCGCAGGATTTCTGGGTAGTGCTGTCTGACCACTCCCCCGTCGCAGTTGCCATACACGGCCCTCAGCACGGGCCGCATGGCCTCGAAGCGGTCGGCCAGCTCGCTGGAGCCTATGTCGCCGGCGTGCCATATCTCGTCCATGCCGCCGAGATACGTCTCGTATTTGTCGTCCCAGTAGCCATGGGTGTCCGAAATGATTCCGATGTGCTTCATGGCTCTCGCTTGCGTATTCTTCTGATGAAGTCGGCGATGAACTCCTCCGTCCCCTCCAAACCGAGGAGCGAGGAGTTGACGCAGAGGTCGTAGCTCTCGCTGTGCCCCCAGCGCTTGCCCGTATAGTAGTTGTAATAGGAGGCACGCCGCTCCTCACCGTCGAGGATGAGTTTCCTTGCGCTCTTGCGGTCAATGCCCTTGCGCTTGCAGACGTTTTGTATGCGTTGGTCCATGTTGGCGGTGATGAAGATGTTGACCACCCCCTCCATGTTCCTTAGGATATAGTCGGCAGTCCTGCCCACGAACACGCAGTTGCCTTGCTGCGCGGCCTTGAGGATGGCGTCGCTCTGAAACTGGTAGAGCTTCTCCTGCGAGAAGGCGTTCTCGCTATAGTCGCCGGGAGCAAAGAAGGGATGGCGGAAATGCGCGATTGAGGAAAAGAAGTCCTTTTTCTCGTCGTTCTGCTCAAAGAAGCGCTCCTTGAAGCCGCTCTCCTTGGCTGCCAAATTGAGGATTTCCCTGTCGTAGAACTTACAGTGGAATTCTTCAGAGAGCCATTTGGCGATGCATCTGCCTCCGGAGCCTATCTGCCGGCCTATGGTGATGATGATTTTGTCCTTTTCTTGCTTCTTGTCTGCTGTCATTTTCGTAGGCAATGTTTATCTGCTTGCAAAAATAATAAAATAATTTCTTACCACCTACTTTTTTATAGCTTAATGTATCATGAACAACGCATAATTGTTAGCGCGGATTATACAAGTTGGCACAGAAACAAGAAGCCTCACGGACCAAGCGGACTTGTCAATGGCGCAAGTTGGCAGGCAAAGCGACAAGAATCAAAAAACTTTCGTCGGGCAGCGGATTGGTTAAGGTAAAGTTTTCGGCCAACTGCCGAGACTCAAGACATAAGCTGGAAAAGGAGTTTGGCGGGTTGTCCTGCCAGTGAGACTTGACGTTTTGGGCACTGTAGGTGCATAAGACGGCCGAAACAACATCTATCCATTTTGGCTTGGTTTCTCAACCTGTTTTTAAGAATCACCCTTAAAGCTGCGCACGAAAGGCTTTTCTTGTTGGATTTCCAGAAACTCGGTTCTGTTTCCCATTCATTCCTCTATCAGATAGCCCGTCATGGCCATGGCGTCGAGTTCCAAATGGTTGTTGAAGGTGATGACCCGGCGACCATTGTTTGATCCCAACACATAGAGCAAGGGCAGGAAATGGTCGGCCGTGGGCACGGCGTAACGGGCATCGGGATGGCTGGCGTAGCCGATGACGGCGGTGTCGTCGCGGCGCTCCACGGCATCGGTGATGTAGCGGTTGAAGGCGATGGCCTCCGGGCTGCCCTGCCGGCTGTCCCAGTTGACGCGCCTCAGGTTGTGCACCACATTGCCGCTGCCCATGATGAGGTAGCCTTGGTTGCGAAGGGGGGCCAGCAGCTGCCCTATTTCGTAACACTGCCGGGGCGTGAGCACCCCGTTGACAGAGAGCTGCACCACGGGGATGTCGGCCTCGGGGAAGACATGCACGAGCGGCGTCCACGTGCCATGGTCGATGCCCCAAGTGTTGTCCACTTCAGCCCCCAACTCCTTGATCCCCAACACGGCATCGCTGAGCGCGGCACAGCCACGGACGGGGTATTTCACCTCGTAGAGAGCCTTGGGAAAACCATACATGTCGTAGATTTGCTCAGGAAAGTCGGTGCGCTCTATGAGGTTGCGGTTCTTGTACCAGTGGGCAGAGATCATGAGGATGGCCTTGGGACGGCCGTAATGGAGAAGTATGCGTTGCCCCAATGCGGTGAGGGTGTGCGTAATGCTGTTGTCATCGAGGGCAAGCATGGGGCTGCCATGGCCTACGAACATAGAAGGCATTGTGGTCATATTTCTTATTCTTGACTGTGGTTGAATGGCGGAAGCCATGCCCCATCCTGGGAGGATGAGGTCATGGCTTGTTGATGTGAATGCTTACGGTCTTATTCCACTACACTCATCTTTCCCTGCATGTTGTAGAACTGGCCGTCGGGGGCAGCGATGTTTGTCCACACGGTGCCGGTGTTGTAGTTTTGCACATGCACCACATTGGACTTGGTGGAGTTGGGTTCCGACCAATAGACCATGAATACGTTGGGTGAGACTTCCACCACTGTGGGCAGCACGTTGTCGGTGACACCTCTATAAATGCCATTGAGACCAAGGAAGGTCATGTGATGGGCATCCTTGAAGGAGTTGCGGAATGCAAAGGCTCCGAAGTCCACCTTGATGGCGCGGCCAATGGGAGGATAGGGCGTGAACACTTTCCAGTCCTGCTCGCCCTTGAAGACCTTGGCTCCAAAGCCCAAGTTCTCTTTGCCGGGCAGATTGGGGAAGGCTGCTTCCATTGCCGCTGTCAGCCCGGCGGCATCCTTGCTCTTTGCCGCAGCCTGACGGTAGGCGGCGAGGTATTTGTCCATGAAGTCGAGCACCGCGGGGTTGTAGTCGCTGCCGACGAAATGGGCGGGGACGACCATGGCGGGGTTGAGCTGCTTCATGTCACTGATGACCTTCTGCCACTGTTCCAGCCCCTTGTCGCCCTTTGTGTCGGCCATCCAGATGTGGGTGCCCTCCGACACGCTGCCGCCACCAACGATGGCGCGAAGGCTTGGAATCCATACGAACGGGTGAGCCGTGTCGTCGCTGTTTGACTTGATTTGCAGAGCGTTGCCCTCAATCCATGGCAAGGAGTCTACAGGCTGCGGCACAAGGAGAGAGTCGGGGGCATCGGCACCCAACTGACCTTTCCAAACACTCAGCTTGAAGTCCTTGGAAGCCTCTATCAGATAGGCTGTCTGGGCCGTGGAGATAATTTGAGCCTCGGGGAAGGCCTTGTGGATGACGTTGAGGCCGAAGTAGAAGTCTGGGTCGTGGTAGGACACGAAGACGTACTTCAGGTTCTTCTTCAGTGCCTTGATCTGCCTGACCAGCTCCTCGGCATATTGCTTCTGGAACTGCGCGTCGATGAGCGCGGCATCTTTCTTGCCATAGACGATGGTGGAAGTGACGGGGAAAACGGCATTGGTTCCTGGGTTGTAGACCTTGAGCGCCAAGCCCTTGACATAGCCGCCCATGACGATGGCCATGAGAACAATTGCCAATGTGAGTCTTTTCATATTCATTTTTACGTTTAATTTTAAGTTCATTCTTTTCGAGTGCAAAATTAATATATTATCTTTGTGCGTGATTTGCAAATAAGGCCAAAGACTTGTCACATCGCGCCAAGCGCATGATGGTGTAGAACAAAAGGCAGAATACATGAATGAAGAACAAAGGAACTTTATCCAGCGTGTCGACAATGGCTCCCCGGATATGGTGATGGTCAAGGACACGGGGCGCGAGGGCATCGATCTGGCTCCCCATAGCCACAACTGCATACAGTTGGTGGAAACGGTCGCCGGCACTCTGCGTGTTACCGTCGGCGAGCGGGAATACTTCGCGCCAGAAGGTTATGCGTGCTGGATACCCCGTGGAATGGTCCATACCTTGACAAGCTACAATCGCCGCATCTCGCTCCGCATCTTCTATTTCCTCTCCGAGGGCGACGCCAGTGGCTCTGGCGATGCCTTCACAGTACACTTTGTCTGTCCTTGGGCCACGGCCAATTTCCAGTTCATTGCCGGCTATGGCCCAGTGATAAACAAGGACGAGAGCGGACTGCATGGCTTTTGCCTCTCTTTCTTCCACACTTTCCGCAAGGAGGAACGGCAGATAGAGTTGCCGCTGCGAGGATTCGACGCCAACACTCCCCCCACGCTGCGCAAGGCCATGGCCTTTCTCCACAGCCATCTTGCCGAAAATGTGAGGGTGGAGCAGGCTGCCCAAGCCGCTGGGGTATCACCGCGCACGCTCAGCCGTCTCTTCAGTGAGGCCGAAACCACGTTCAGCGACTATCTGTGCTATCAGCGCATCATCCGCTCATTGGAGCTGATGGCCGACAACACCATGTCCCTCAAAGAGATAGCCTACGCCACTGGGTTCAGTTCGCCCGCCAACTTCAACCGTGCCTTCAAGCAGGTGATGGGCATCCCACCATCGGAAATGAGAAAGCGGCAAGGGGGATTGTTGTGATGTCGTTTTCATCCGTTTGATTCATTACAGCTATAAAGGTAATTTTAGCCGTAATCCATATAAGTCCTCTTTTTTCGCCATCGGACGAAGAGCTTTCCCTGTGGGTGGAGGCATTGGAATTATCCACAAAAATGGAACGCAGTGTCGATTAAAATGGCTATCTTTGCAAGGACGAATGTGGCGACTCAATGTGAAATACAACTATCTTATTACATTTAATTCAATAAGCTGTGAACGGAAACTTTGTTTATCACAACCCGACCAAACTCTATTTTGGCCCGGACAGTCTCAAGGGACTGGAAGAGGAATTGAAGAAATATGGCCCAAACATCCTGCTCAACTATGGAGGTGGCAGCATCAAGCGCAATGGCGTTTACGATGAGGTGATGGCTGTGCTGAGAAAGACAGGCAAGACCGTGGTGGAGAATCCCGGCGTGTTGTCCAACCCTACGTTGGAGAAACTCAATGAGGGGGTGGAAATCGCACGGAATCACAAGGTGGACCTCATCCTCGCCGTTGGTGGTGGCAGCGTCTGCGATTACTCCAAGGCCGTGGCTGCTGCAACTCATTACGATGGCGACTATTGGGATGCCTTCTATCTGAGGCAGCAGAACCCGCCAGAGGGTCAGCTCATCCTCCCCGTGGCCTGCGTGCTTACAATGGCGGGGACTGGCAGCGAGATGAATGCCGGCACCGTTATCACCGACGCTGCCCACACACTCAAAGTGGGGCATGTCTTCGATGAGCGGCTCATGCCCAAGTTCTCGATTCTCAACCCCAATTACACACTCACCGTTCCCGACAATCAGATGAAGGCTGGCATCTACGACATCATGAGCCACATCATGGAGCAGTACTTCTCGGGTGATGACGACAACACATCGGACTACCTCGCTGAAGGACTTATGCGCGGTCTCATCGTCGCAGCCCGCAAGGCAGTGAAGAATCCTAAGGACTACGAGGCACGCAGCAACATCATGTGGACGGCCACTTGGGCGCTCAACACTCTCATCGGCTGTGGCAAGAAAGAGGACTGGGAGGTGCACATGATAGGCCATTCGGTGGGAGCTTGGACCCACGCGCCTCATGGCTATACCCTTGCCGCCGTGTCGATGGCCTACTACCATAAGATCCTGAAATATGGCCTGCCGAAGTTTGTTCGTTTCGCTGAAAACGTATGGAGCGTAAATCCTGAGGGCAAGAGCGATAAGCAGGTGGCCTTAGCCGGCCTTGATGCATTGAAAGCATGGATGAAGGAGATAGGCCTGCCACTGACCATCAGCGAGTTGGGGGCTACGACAGACATGCTTGAGGGCATTGCCAAAGGCACCTTCCTCCTTGATGCAGGCTACCACCAGCTGACCCACGACGAATTGATGGAAGTCTTGAGCGAGAGCATGTAGGCTGATTGCAGATGCAATAGGCACGAGATAAAAACCCGGGCAGACGGAGCTTCGTTGATGCGCAAGCACGTTCTGCCCGGATTTTTTAGGCTAATTTATAGAACCAGCCTATAGAGCCAGCCATATAAAAACAGCTCCCGCTTGCTATTTGGACACAGCCGTCTCGGCGTTGGCGTCGGCCTTTGCCTCCATGGCCTTCTCTTCCTCCTTGGCGGCTTTCTTGGCGGCTATTTTTGCCTCGATGGAACAGGCTGCGTAGAAATAATTGAGGTAGAGCCACACCCCCATGTAGCCCAGGAAGAAAGTCGTGACGGCCGTGGAGATGCAGTTCAGTGCGGGGAAACTACTGGGAAGCCCCGACGCGTCGCCCATGGCAATTTGTCCGTAGGCGTCGGCGTTGACCGCCAAGAACACCACTCCCGTGGGCAACCACGCCACGCAGCAGATGAGCAGGGCTATGATGCCTGTGAGGAAGAAGATCTTGAAGAGGAAGCCCCAGTGTCTCAAGCCTGTTGCCAGGCCGGAGCCAAGGAGGCGCCATGGTTGCCGCTCGGTGTGCCAAAGCCCCAGGACCACGGCATGGCAGAGTGCGGGAAGATGGAGAAAGAAGACGAGGAAGAAGATGCCGAAGCCGGTGAAGAACCAACTCATGAACTGCGCCACAGGCATGCCGCCCCTCACAAGCGACATGCCGGCGAGGTAGGCCAACACATTGAACAGCACATAGACGCCCCCATAAAAGAGGACGGCCACGCCGTAGAAAGCACATGCGTGGCAGATGTTTCTCTTGAAGCTTCCACCCGTGAGCTGGGTCTGCACATTGGAGAGCATCCACAGGAAGAAGCCGGCGCAGACGAAGAGATAGACAATGGGGAGGAACACCGTTGAGGCATAGTTGGCCACAGCCTCAGTCTCCGACTGCGGTGGCGCGGCCATCGATGTGGCGAAGAACGGGGGCAGAATCAGTGTCCCCAGTCCGGCCACGACGCTCAGGATGAGGGCCGGCTTCCATGTTGCCAAGAATATTTTCTTGATGTTGTTGATGAAGAGCAGGTAGGCCGCCTTGATGCAGGCAGCTCCACTGCGCTGGATGATGTAATCGGTATTTGTCATATCTATTTAAGGGAAAACTCCTTGCCTTTGGGTTGGCTTTGTGCCGTTTTGAAGGCTTCGGTGGATGTCATTTGGCCGCCCTGCGCCTGAACTCGCCTATCGTGAGGGCGGTCGCCACGGCCACATTGAGCGAGTCGGGGCGCGTGTCTGCTGTTTGGCAGCAGGGAATGAGCAGTTTGTGGGTGATCCTTTGCCTTAGGGGAGCACTGATGCCATTGCCTTCGTTGCCCATCACCACCAGTCCCTCCGCGGCCAGGTCTTGCGTGTAGATGTTGCTCCCCTCCAGCATCGTGCCATACACGGGAAAGCCTTTGGGCAAGTTGTCCACGAGCTTGGGCAGGTCGGTGTAGCACACCTGAACCCGCGCGAGGCTGCCCATGGTGGCCTGCACCACCTTGGGGTTGTAGACATCGGCGGTGTCCTGTGAGCAGTAGATGCGGCCGATGCCAAACCAATCGGCAATGCGGATGATGGTGCCCAAATTGCCAGGGTCCTGCACACCGTCGAGGGCCAACGAGAGCTGGTGGAGCGGCAGCTGCCCCAGACTCTCCCCAAACATTGGGAAAACGCCCAACACCTCTTGGGGGTGCTGCAGGAAACTGACATGGCGCAGCTCCTCGCCGCTGACCACGATTTCCTCATAGTCGCCCGCTTCGGGTGTCCACTCTTCGGTGTGAAGCAAGAGGCGCGGGGAGAGCACCCTCATCAGGTCGCCCACCACCTTGGGACCCTCGGCCACGAAGAGCCGCTTCTCGTTGCGCATCTTCTTCCGCTCCAATGAGCGTATTTCTTTTATTCTGTTCTTGCTTAACATATCCTTAGTGATGCAAAGGTAAACATTATAAATGATTTCTCTACAAAAAAATCTGTTAATCTCCCTTTCCTTGACTTAAAAATGTTATCTTTGCATTCAAAACAAGAGGAATTGCGACACCATCACATCATACTGCTTGGCTTCTGCGCCGTGTTGGCGGCCTGTTCGAGTACAAAGCTTATTCCCGAAAACCAGTATTTGCTCGACAAGGTGGAAATCAAATCCGACACGAGAGGGTTTGACGCAGCCCTGCTCGCGCCCTATATCCGCCAGAAGGCCAATTCCAAATGGTTCAACATCTTCAAGATTCCCCTTGGCGCCTATTCGCTTGCCGGCCGCGACTCCACGAAATGGATCAATAGGACCCTGCACAAGATGGGGGAGGAGCCCGTGGTCTACGACACCATCCAGGCACGGCTCTCCTGCAACGACTTGCAGTCGGCCATGCGCAACATGGGCTACATGCACGCCACGGCCTCGCTCGCTACAAAGGTGAGGGGCAAGAGGCTGACCGCCATCTACACCCTCCATCCGGGTGAGCCTTTTTCCATCAGCACATTCCGCACGGTCATCGACGACGACTCCATCGCAGCCCTCCTCAAGCCCCATCTTCGCTCCTTGGCCGGCCAGCGCTTCACGGTGGATGAGCTGGAACAGGAACGGGTGAGGATAGCCAAGATCCTCGCCGACGAGGGCTACTACAAGTTCCATAAAGACTTCATCCAGTTTGAGGCGGACTCAGCGTGCCATTCCAAGGACATCAATGTCACCATGCATGTGATGGGCTATGTCACGCAAGACAAGGAGGTGCACGATCACCACCCGCGCTATCGAATCGCAAACGTGAATTTCATCGGCAATGACAGCAGCAGGGTGCATCTGCGCCAGCATGTGTTGGAGACGACCTCGGCCATCAAGCCCGGGATGCTCTACAGCAACAGCCGGCTGAGGCGCACCTACAACAACTTTGCCCGGCTGGGTGCCGTGCGCTACACCAACATTTCCTTTCGTGAGTATCCCGACACTACGCTCCTCGACTGTGACATCCAAGTCTCCACCAACCGCCCAAACACCCTGAGCGTTCAACCCGAGGGCACCAACACCGCCGGCGACTTGGGCGCGGCCCTCAGTGTGGCTTGGCAGAACCGCAACCTCTTCAGAGGGAGTGAGGCCCTGAGCATCCGGCTGCGCGGAGCCTTTGAGGCCATCACGGGGTTGGAGGGCTACCAGAACAAGGATTATGAGGAATACAGCATCGAGTCGAAACTCACCTTCCCCCGTTTCGTGGCTCCTTTCCTCTCCCAGAAGTTCCGCCGGCGCAGCACGGCCACTTCGGAACTCTCTGTGAGCTGGGACTTGCAGAACCGGCCGGAGTTCCACCGGCGCGTCTTCTCCACGGCATGGGGCTACAGATGGGACGACGTGGTGCGCAAGCTGAACTACCGTCTCGATGTGCTCGACCTCAACTATGTGTACATGCCATGGATCAGCGATACTTTCCGACGCGACTATCTCGACAATGCCGAGAACCGCAACGCCATCCTCCGTTACAACTATGAGGACCTGTTTATCATGAAGACGGGCTTCGGCCTCACCTACAACGACGGCGCCAATGTGGTGCGTGCCAACGTGGAGACGGCGGGCAATCTGTTGGAGGCGCTGTCGGGAGTGTTCAGCCTCAAGCAAAACGACAACGGCCAGCATGAGTTCATCAACATCGCTTACGCCGAGTATGCCAAGTTTGACGTGGACTATACTCATCTCTTCACCCTCGACGGCAACAACAGCATAGCCTGCCATGCCGCATTTGGCATTGCCTATCCCTACGGCAACAGCAAGATCCTGCCCTTTGAGAAACGCTGTTTCTCGGGAGGAGCCAACTCGGTGAGAGGCTGGAGCGTAAGAGAGTTGGGACCCGGCAAGTTCAAGGGAAACGATGGACGCATCGACTTCATCAACCAGACGGGCGACATGAAACTGGATGTGAGCGTTGAATACCGCAGCCACTTGTTTTGGAAACTCAACAGTGCCATCTTCGTGGATGCCGGCAACATCTGGACACTTCGCAATTACGAGGAACAGCCTGGAGGACAATTCAAGTTCGACAGTTTCTATAAGCAGATAGCCGTGGCCTACGGACTTGGACTGCGGCTCAACTTCGGCTACTTCATCCTTCGCTTCGACATGGGTATGAAGGCCATCAACCCTGCCTACGAGACCAACGACGAGCATTATGCCATCTTCCATCCCGATTTAAGCCGCGACTTCACTTTCCATTTTGCCGTAGGTTTACCCTTCTGATTATTTTATGATCCGTATTTTGCAGGTCGAAGACTTGCGAAACAGGCATAACCAATGCTTTATTCATGTTTCGTGGCTACTGTCAAGATATATCGTGGCAATTGACACGATACATCGAACCAACTGCCACGATAAATCGTGCCAATTGCCACACGTCGTTGCCAACTGGAATCCTATCCATTGGCGGTCGATGTCGGGATAATGAAAATCTGATGATATGGAAGTACAAGTCAGCAACTTGTAAAGCTCGATTCTATTAAGGCTGGTTCTATAAATTAGGTCGAGTCGTATTGTGCAAGATATCTGGATTTAAAACGTAAGTTGAAGAGGGAGTGTAGCGGGCTACACGACCGATGAGACTTGAC
>SAMEA3663103__coassemble_192_pt1 | contig 44427 bp, 36 predicted proteins | sample SAMEA3663103__metabat2_high_PE_013 | metagenome-assembled genome bin SAMEA3663103 (sample SAMEA3663103) | pig gut metagenome | biome: pig gut; feature: pig-associated habitat; material: faeces | place: France | collected 2012 | reverse complement strand
ACCCGTCTCGACGACGCAGCGCGCCGAGGCCTGCTGCATCGCGACGCGTTCGGACTCAACCCCATCGTGCATGCCCTGCAGACGGCAAGAATAGCCGTGGAGGAAACGGGGCTCAAGCGCGACGGTGTGACGGCCATCATGCTCTATGAGGCCGTGGCCGCAGGAGCCTGCACGGCCAGCGAGGTGGGGAATCGGTTCGGCCCCAGTGTGGCCAACATCATTAAGGGCATCGCAAAGATTGAAGAACTCTACAGGAAAAGCCCCGTGATAGAGAGCGACAACTTCCGCAACCTGCTCGTGAGCTTCGCCGAGGACATGAGGGTCATCCTCATCATGATTGCCGACAGGGTGAACGTGATGAGGCAGATACGAGACACCAAGGCCTTGGACGCCCGCCGGAGAGTGGCCGAAGAGGCCAGCTACCTCTATGCCCCACTGGCCCACAAGCTGGGACTCTATCGGCTGAAGAGCGAGCTGGAGGACCTCTCACTGAAATACCTGCAGCACGACGCCTATTACATGATAAAGGACAAGCTCAACGCCACCAAGGCGGCGCGCGACGCCTATATCGACAGCTTCATACAACCCGTCAAGAACAGGTTGGAGGAAGCGGGACTCAAGTTCCACATCAAGGGGCGCACCAAGAGCATACACAGCATCTACCAGAAGATGAAAAAACAAAAGTGCACCTTTGAGGGCATCTACGACCTCTTCGCTATTCGCATCATCCTGCAAGCCCCACCCGAGAAGGAGAAGATGCAATGCTGGCAGGCCTACTCCATCATCACTGACATGTTCCAGCCCAACCCCAAGCGGCTCCGCGACTGGCTCAGCGTGCCGAAGTCAAACGGCTACGAGAGCCTCCACATCACGGTGTTGGGACCGGAGAGCAAGTGGGTGGAGGTGCAGATACGCAGCGAGCGAATGGACGAGATAGCTGAGCGCGGACTGGCCGCCCACTGGCGCTACAAGGGCGTGAAGAGCGAGGGAGGCATAGACGAGTGGCTGGCCAGCATCAGGGCTGCCTTGGAGAGCAACGACGACCTGCAGGTGATGGACCAGTTCAAGCTCAACCTGTATGAGGACGAGGTCTACGTGTTCACACCCAAGGGCGACCTCTTCAAGCTGGCAAAGGGAGCTACCGTACTCGACTTCGCTTACCTTATCCATACCGAATTGGGCAACCACTGCGTCGGCGGCCGAATCAACGGGCGCGCCGTGCAGATGAGGGACGTGCTGCACAGCGGCGACACTGTGGAGATAGCCACCTCAAGGCAGCAGGAACCCAAGCGCGAATGGCTCAACATCGTCAGAACCCCGAAGGCTAAGGCCAAAATCAGACTGGCGCTGAAGGAGACACAGGCCAAGGACGGACTCTATGCCAAGGAGCTGCTGGAAAGGAGGTTCAGAAACAAAAAGGTGGACGTGGACGAAAAGCTCATGGCACGACTCATCAAGAAACTGGGATTCAAGGAGACCTCCGACTTCTACACGCAGATAGCACAGGGACGGCTGGAGCCAGGAGTGATAATAGACCAGTATGTGGAGCTGCGCGACCACGAGGCGCAGGCTTCGAGCGGAGCGGCGCGACCTGCCGAGGAGTTTGAGTATGAGAATCCGGACGACGACGTGGCCAGAATGAGCGACGACGTGCTGGTGATAGACCAGTCGCTCCGAGGCATAGAATACTCGCTTGCCAAATGCTGCCACCCCATCTACGGAGACCCTGTGTTCGGGTTCGTCACTGCGGGCGGTGGCATCAAAATCCACCGCAAGGACTGCCCCAACGCCCCTGAGCTGCGACGGAGGTTCGGATACCGCATCGTGAAGGCGCAATGGAGCGGAAAGGGCTCGTCGCAATACACCATCACACTGCGCATCATCGGCAACGACAACATCGGCATCGTGAGCAACATCACCAGCATCATATCCAAGGAGGAGAAGATAGACATGCGCTCCATCAACATCGACAGCGGCGACGGCCTGTTCCGAGGCAACTTGGTGGTGCAGCTCGACGACACCAGTAGGCTGCAGACCCTCATCAAGAGACTCAGAATGGTGAAAGGGGTGAAAGAGGTGGCGAGAATATGACAACTGATTCGTGGAGAGACAAAACAAACATACCCAAAAGATGAGACACTGGATTGCAACATTGGCTTTTTCATTATGCATGGTGCATTACGCGCTCTGCATCAACACGACCCCAAGCAGTGGCAAAGGCACTGGGCCAGTATACACGAGACAGGACAGCGTCAGAGTGACGGCAATGCTGCGCAAGGCCAAGGCCATGGGCCGCACCACCAACTGGATGGTGTACTTCGCGCGGCAGCTGAGGGGGACGCCATACGTGGCGCAGACCCTGGAAAGAAACGGCAGGGAACGGCTGGTGGTGAACCTGAGGCAGATGGACTGCACCACCTACATCGAGAACGTGGCGGCCCTGAGCCTCTGCATGAAGAACGGCAAGGGGTCGTTCGCCGACTTCTGCTCCTACCTGCGCCAACTGAGATACGAGGACGGCAAGGTGGGCTACGCCACAAGGCTCCACTACTTTACGGCATGGGCCGAGGACAACGAGCGGATGGGGTTCGTAGGGCAGGAGATACAAGCGCCCAACCCGCCCTTCTCGCGCGTTCAGACCATCAAGATAGACTACATGTCTAAGCACCCCGAGCGCTACCCCATGCTCAAGGCCAACCCGGCATGGGTCAAGGACATCGCGAAGATGGAGCGGAGATACAACGGCAAGAGATTCCGCTTCATCCCCAAGGAGGCCATCGCCAACTCCAAGCTGATGAGGCAGACCATACACGACGGCGACGTGATAGCCATACTGACCAACAAGAGCGGGTTGGACACCAGCCACCTGGGAATCGCCGTGTGGCACAGCGACGGCCTCCACCTGCTCAACGCCTCCATGGTGCGCCACAAGGTGGTGGAGGAGCCGTGGACCCTTCACTACTACATGAGCCGGCATCCCTCACAAATAGGCATCAGGGTGGTCAGAATGAAATGACAAGGGTCTTGAACCAGTCTCGCAGCACACCCGCATACTGGTTCTGCGAGTCGGCGCAAAGCAGCAGAACCAGCTTGCCGCTGGCCAGCCGGCGGGCAATGCACATGCCCTCATAGTTGGCCAGCCCGAAGTCGAGCAGCGACAGGTGGGTGCGCCAGGATGAGAGGAGCCGCTTCTCCCTGAGGTCGGTCACAAAGAGCTTGCATTCCACCCAGGAGCCGAGCTTGGAGGGCGCCACGTAGAACTCGCGCTCCAGGACAAGCAGTCGGCCGTCGTCGAGGGCGCACAGCTCGCTCACTCCGTGGGCATGGCCGGCCGCTCCGGCATGGGCGGCCGGAGCGTCCAAAAAATAGAGGAAGCAGCTGTCGGGCCTGCCGTCGAGGCTATAGCGCTGGAGGAAGATGGAATCGCCCTTGTTCTCGTTGCAGGTCCACACCCAGCCCGTTTGCTCGTTGCTGGTCAGTGACTCCAGGCCGTAGTTGGCGGGCAGGCGGATGAACTCGGGAGCCTTCGCCCATGGCCTTTCCGCGCGGTGGCCGAGTGTGTCGTAGGCGTAGATGTTGTTGTCGGCCTCGCCGCAGACCAAGACCTGCCCCTTGGAAGGCAAGAAAGTGATGCCCTCCATGTCGCGGTTGGGACAGTGGCTGCTGCGGAAGCCCTCGTTGCGGATGGAGCGAATCTCGCCGCTCAGGGTGTCGATGTCGATGTGGAACACGAAGAATCCATCTTCCGCCGACTTGTCAGACACCACGCAATAGCGGTCGTTGCCCATGGCCACGATGCCCGAATAGTTGCCCGGCGGAACCTTGCTGAAATGCCTCTGCCTCGGCTCGCCTACCACGGTCTGCGCCGAGAGCGTCAGCGCAACGCCCAATGCGCAACCCACAACACCCAATGCCCTTTTGAGGCTTGGGACGCTTCCAGCAAGCGTGTGTCCTTTGCCTTTGTATGTCATTTGGATAGTGTTGAAAGAATGAATGTTGTTCTCTTGGCTTTTCAAGCCCCACAACCTGGCCCCAAAGACCCACAACCTGCTCCTCCCTCCTATTGAAGGGCAGGAGGTGGGTCTTTGGATTAGAGGTGGGTCTTTGGGTTAGACTTCCCGAACTTAAAGTAGTACCAGTACGTGTTGCCGTAGGCATCACGCACGGCCGACTCGGCGGAATGGGTCAGCTTCTCGAAATCCTCAAAGTCGGCGTCCATCACATTGTCGGCCACCGTCACCACGGGATTGCTCCGCGTGTGGGTGTAGAGATAGAGCGCCTCGCGGTAGTGTCTGGGCAGACGCGCCCCAATGGAGTAGGACGACTGGAGCAGACGCGCAAACTCGTCGAGCCTCCTGTCGAGCAGGAGCGAGCAAAGCCTGTAGTCACGCTGCATCTTCGGCGACTTGATGTCCTTGGCCAGTGCCTGGGGGGTCAGCAACAGGAGATGCATGCCTTGACCGATGGGACTCATGCTCCCCGAACCGCCCGCCAAGGGATAACAGAAGAGCTCGTCCCCCAACCTGCCAGTCTTGGCCAAGGCGTAGATGCGCAGCATCGTCAGGGTGGAGTCGGTCTGGAGCGACTCCCTGCCCACCTGCAGGGCATCGCCGTACTTGCCCTCAGAGATGAGGACCTCAGTGCGGGTACGGTAGTGGAAGAGTTCATCGGGATTGCTCACCCACCCCACGACAAACATCATGGCCAAGAAAGCCAACATATTGGACCACAGCAGCCTGGAGAAGAGAGGATTGTCGGGACTCTCCTGCTCGTAGGGCTGCAACTGGTGCGCCAACCACAACCCAAGTGCAGACAATAGCCAAAGCAGGGGCAGGAGCCAGCACCAGGGCTGCCACGTATACTGGGTGAAGCTGACGCAGTCCACACCAGTGATGGCAGCCAAGAGAGCGAATGATGGCAGGAAAGTGAGCCAATAGAAGCGCCTGTTGACACCACTCACCCGACAAGCCACCCACTGGATGAGCCACAGCACCAAGACAATGAGTGGCGTGCCAACGGACCTCACATAATGGGTCTGGCCACCCGAGAGGACATGCTGGCAGACCAGCAGAACGTCGTCTTGGTAGAAGTTTACATAGCAGAACGTAAACAAGAGAAAAACAATGGTGCACACCACTCTGACGAGCCTTGTACCATTGTTCTTTTTCTTTATCGCGTATTCCAAATCAATGTCCCGTTTTGAATGTCAATCGTTCTTCTTTCTCAAAACCACCGCCGAGCGTGCCGGTATGTAGAGTTTCAGCCATCCCTTGTGCTGCTCATCGTAGAGAGGGTCGCCATTCGTGAAGTGTTCCACGTTGTCGTCGGCGAAGCCGTTTCCACCAAAATCCTTAGAGTCGGTGTTGAGCACTACGCCGTAGCAGCCCTGCGGCACGAGGAATCCATAGTCGGTGAAGCTGCGGGTGGGCGAGAAATTGAACACGAAGATAAGGTCGCCCCGCATGAATGCGAGAATCTGGTCGCTGTCGTTGTGCCAGATTTCCTGCACGGGAGTCTCGTTGAACTTCTTCTCACTCTTGATGACCTTGAGCATCTCGCGGTCGAAATCTCCCAACCAATGGTAGCAGAGGTCGTGGTTGTCGACCAAGTTCCACTGGCGACGGGCATATTTGTAGCTCCAGCCATTGCCCTCACGGGGGAAGTCGATCCACTCAGGATGGCCAAACTCATTGCCCATGAAGTTGAGGTAGCCGCCGTTGATGGCCGCGGCCGTGACCAGGCGTATCATCTTGTGCAGGGCGATTCCTCGTCGCGCCATTTCGTTCTCGTCGCCTTTCTTGAAATGCCAGTACATGTCGGCGTCGATGAGGCGGAAGATGATGGTCTTGTCGCCCACCAAAGCTTGGTCGTGGCTCTCGCAGTAGGAAATAGTCTTCTCGTCGGGACGACGGTTCTTCACCTCCCAGAAGATGCTGCTGGGTTTCCAGTCCTCGTCACGTTTCTCCTTGATGGTCTTTATCCAATAATCGGGTATGTTCATGGCCATGCGGTAGTCGAATCCCATTCCGCCATCCTCAAACTTCGCAGCCAGTCCCGGCATGCCGCTCACCTCCTCTGCTATGGTGATGGCGCTCTTGTCCACCTCATGGATAAGCTTGTTGGCCAAGGTGAGGTAGCAGATGGCATTGTCGTCCTCATGCCCATTGAAATAATCACCATAGTTGGTGAAGGCCTCACCCAAACCATGGCTGTAATAGAGCATGGACGTCACTCCGTCGAAACGGAATCCGTCGAAATGGTACTCCTTTAGCCAAAACTTGCAGTTGGAGAGCAGGAAGTGGACAACGTCGTCCTTGCCGTAGTCGAAGCAGAGGCTGTCCCATGCCGGATGCTCATGACGGTCGCCGGGATAGAAATATTGGTTGGGGTCGCCGGCGAGGTTGCCCAGTCCCTCCACCTCGTTTTTCACGGCGTGGGAATGGACAATGTCCATAATCACGGCAATGCCGTTCTGGTGGGCTGTATCGATGAGCGACTTCAATTCCTCGGGCGTACCGAAACGGCTGGAGGCTGCGAAGAAGCTGCTCACGTGATAGCCGAAACTTCCATAGTAGGGATGTTCCTGTATGGCCATAATCTGGATGCAGTTGTAGCCGTCCTTGATGATGCGCGGCAGCACGTTGTCCTTGAACTCCGTGTAGGTACCCACTTTCTCGGCGTCTTGGGCCATTCCTATGTGGCACTCATAGATCAGGAGAGGGTCTTTCTTGGGGCGGAAAGCTTTCTTCTTCCAAACATAGGGCTCGGGATTCCAAACCTGAGCGGAGAAGATCTTCGTGGCATCGTCCTGCACCACCCGCTGCGCCCATGCGGGGATGCGTTCCCCCTGCCCGCCATTCCAGTAGACGTGCATCTTGTAGAGGTCGCCGTGCCTCATAGCTCGCTCGGGGAGCTTCAGCTCCCAGTTGCCTGTGCCCTCGATGCGCGTGGCACGGTATTTATCGCTCTCTTTCCAATCGTTGAAATCACCTACAAGATATATGTCAGTGGCATTCGGCGCCCACTCACGGAACACCCAGCCACGCTTCAGCTTGTGCAGGCCGAAATAGTCGGCGCCGGAAGCAAAGTCGCTCAAACTCCTCTTCCCGTTATTCGTGAGCTGGCCAATCTTCCATAGCGCATGTTCGTGACGGCCACGGATTGCAGCCTCATACGGTTCCAAGTAGGGATCGTTTCTCACAATGCCAATGTGCTGGGGCGCCGCTTTCTGCCTTGCGCTCCTATTGGGCTTCGATACAACCTTTTTCGTTGTTGAGCTCTTTGTTGCAACCATGTTTGTTCTATTTTGTTTATAATTGAAATGTCTAAATCCAAGTTTCCACAGTGGAAGCGTACCCATTTTGCCAGCCAAACTACGCCTTGCGTTGGGCAAGCCTTGCCATGGCATAGGTGGGGTTCAATCCTCAAATCGTTTTCCATTCTCGTAACGCCCGGTGGCGGTGACCTGCCCGTTGCGGTCCTTCTCCACGAACTTGCCGTCGCGCACATTGTCGCGGTAGGTTCCCTCGAAGCGTTTGCCGTCCTTGGTCTCCTCTATTGCCGCACCGTTGCGCTTACCATTATGGAACACTCCCTTGAACTTGCTGCCGTCGGAGAAGTGGATGATGACCTCACCCTCCACATTGCCATCCTTGAAGTTGCCCTCAAAGACATCGCCGTTCCTCTTCACCAGCTTGCCGTGCCCGTTCTGTTTGTCACCGGCCCAGCCTCCCGTGTAGGTGTCGCCATTCTTCCATGTGAAAGTGCCCTGGCCATCCTTGTCGCCGTCCTTGAATTGCCCGGTGTACTTGTCGCCGTTGGCATACTTGAAGATGCCCATTCCCGTGCGCTCTCCTTGCACGTAGTCGCCCTCGTAGACATCGCCGTTCTGAAAGGCGTAGATGCCCTTGCCGTTCTGTATGTCGTTGAGCCAGTCGCCATTGTAGACATCGCCGTCGGCATAGCGGTTCACGCCTTTGCCCGAGCGCATGTTGTCCGTCCAGTTGCCATTGTAGGTGGTGCCGTCGCCCCAGTCGAAGAAACCGCGCCCGTTCTTCTGGTCGTTCTTCCACTGGCCCTTGTAGTAGGCTCCGTTGGAGAAGGTATAGGTGCCGGTGCCTTGACGCTGGTCTTTGAACCAGTCGCCGTCATACTTGTCTCCATTGTAATAATACATCACGCCATGCCCCTGCTGGTAATCGCGGAACCACAGCCCTACATACTTATTATTGTTGGAGAAGTAGAAGGTGCCGGTGCCATGCTGTTGGTCCTGAAACCATTCTCCCTCGTACTTCTCTCCGTCGGAGAACGTGTAGACCCCATAGCCTTGCCGCTTTCCCTTCACGTATTGGCCCTCGTAAGTGTCGCCGTTCTTGTACACCGTGCTTCCCTTTCCGTGGGGACGGCCAGAGACCATTTCGCCCTTGTATTGTCCGCCGTCGCGGGTGGTGCAACTGCCAAGGGTTATCTTCTGCGCCGAGGCCGACAGAGAAAGTGCAAACAGGAATGATAACAATATCTTATTTCTCACAATTTTATTTCGTTAGGTTTATCAATCACAAAAGTATAAAGAAATTACCAATTTCCCAACTTTTTTTATCTTTTTTAGGTAGAACAAGCCACATGCAACTGTGCAAAAGGCATGACCGCTCCGAAATCCCCCCTTAACTTTAGGGATTCTCCTACCCATGTTTAGGACTCCCCCACCCCGGCGGCTAACGGAAAAAGATTAAATTTGCCACCGTAACCAACAAACAAGCTTTATGAGAAAGACCACATTGTTAACTTCCCTGCTTCTGTTGCCGGCAATGGCAGCAATGGCACAATATTATCCCGACGGCCGCCCCATCCCACCGCGCCACAGGGCAAGCTACCTCCGCGGCCAGCAATACAAGGCCACCTATTATGGATTCCGTATCGGATTGGCCGTGGGGACCGTCCACAGCGACTCGCCCTATCTCGACGGCAACGATGCCAAAGCCGGACTCAACGCGGGCTTCACCATTGGCACCCAGCTCACCCCTGCCGCGCCGCTCTATTTTGAGTCCGGACTCTATTACAATGAGAAGGGCGGAAAGAGTACCTACAACGGCAACAAGTTCACCTATTCCCTCGACTACCTTGAAGTGCCGCTATTGCTCAAATACAAGTACAACGTGGACCCGACTTTCTCCATCGAGCCTTTCATGGGAGGCTACTTGAGTTGTGGAGTGGCGGGCAAGATCAAGGACTTCGCCAACCGTGAGGCCTACAGCAGCTACGACAGTGACATCGCACAGCACTTCCGCCGGTTTGACGGTGGACTGAGACTGGGATGCGGCTTTGGTTTCGACATGCTCTATCTTGAGGCCAGCTACGACATTGGACTGGCCAACGTCGGGAACGACGATTTCGACGACACACGCACGGGATGCTTCAACCTCACTTTTGGAGTGAACTTCTGACCCTCCCAAGGCTTCGCGCGCAATTGCCCCTAAGGACAACTACGCGCGAAGCCAAAAGTATTGGCCGATTCCACGGAAAAGCAGGAATACAAGGAAAGCCAGCCACAACGCATGGTTGCCCAATGAGGATTGGAAAATGAGAAACACAGTGAAGAAGCACAAGGCGGCAATGGCCGAGGATACAAGCATCCCGCGAGTGGCGGTGATGCCTATGAAGATGCCATCGAAGATATAAGCGGCGAATCCACTGAGGGGAATCAGACTCGCCCAAAGCAGATAAGGCTTGGCACCGCCAAGCACATCCACATTGTTGGTCAAGAACCTGAGCAGGCCTTTTCCGCCTATGAAATAGACAGCGGAGAAGACCACCGCCATGCCCAGCCCCCAGAGCATCAGGCGACGATAGAGCAAACGGCTCCTGTCCCGTGTGGCAACATCCGTTTGAGAGGCTCCGTAGGAATGGCCGCAAAGCGCCTCCGCGGCATTGGCAAACCCGTCCATGAAATAGGAGAACAAGGTGCTGAACGTCATCAACAATGCGTTTACCGAAAGGACGAGGTCGCCTTGCCGAGCTCCTGCCGAGGTGAAGAAGAGGTTCACGGCAACAAGAAACAGCGTACGGAGGAAGATATCGCGGTTGACACTGAAAAAACGCCTCAACTGCTCGCCGCGCATCACTTCGCCCAATGGCCGACGATAACGCGCCAACCTGCCATAATACTTGCGCCAAAAAAACAACATCACCAGAAACCCTATCCATTGGGAGAGCATGGTTCCCCATGCCACGCCCTCTATCCTCATGCCCAAGACGAAGACAAAAAACAAGGAGAGGATGACATTCGAGCTGACCTGTATGATGCTCACGGCCATGGGCAGCCGCGTGTTCTGCATGCCCACATACCAGCCCGTCAGGGCATAGACACCAAACACGGCGGGCGCGCCCCAAATGCCAATCCTAAAATAGGCCTCCACCAAGGGCTGGAGCTGGGGCGAGGGACCTATCAGAGCCACGGCGACAAGATACAAAGGACGTTGGAGAACGAGGAAAAACAATGCCACTGCCTCTCCCAAAAGGAGGGAGCGGATGAAGATGTTGACGATTTCCGACAGATTGCGGCTTCCCCAAGCCTGCGAGGTGAGGCCACTCGTCGACATGCGCAGGAAACCGAATATCCAATAAACCACGTTGAATATCATCGTTCCCACAGCCACCGCCCCAATATAGGCAGCCGCGCCCAAATGCCCCACAATGGCTTGGTCCACCAGTCCAAGGAGAGGCACCGTGATGTTGCTCACGATGGAGGGCAGGGCCAACTTGAGGATTTGTCTGTTGAGCTGATCCATCATTCGGCTTTGTGCATGAACTTTCCGTCTTGCCACTCTATGCTCTTCCGCTTATGGTTGAGAGGATAGTCGCAGCGCGAGCGTCCGTCGGGCGACTCAAAATGGAGCGTTCCTGCCGAGTAATAAAAGGTTCCCTCTGCCGCCTCCATATCGTTGATTTGCTCCTTCAGATGATTTCCATGAATCACTATCGTGATGCGTCCCAGTCCGTCCTCACCGTTATCGTCGTATTCCCAGGTGCCTTGAATCCAGTCGGGGGCTTTCTGGGCGTTGACCTCCACAAAGTCATCTGCCTCATGGCTGACCGAGGAGGAAGAGGCGTCCTTCGGCTGCTCCACGTCAGCGGATGGGGCGTAGTCGTCGGAGGAACTGCCCGAGCATTTGTTGGCCACGATGATGATGGCGGCAATCATGATAACCGCAAACAGCATCTTGTTCAGGCATGACGAGAGACACAACCTCGGCTTCTGGGGCTGGTTGGGGGTCAGCGGATTGAACAGGGGCTGTCCGAAGTCCGACATCGGCATCGTCGGCTGTGGGGGCTGACCGTAGCGATTGGCATCCCGCCCATACGTTGCCCCCTGCTGGCTTCTGTCTGGCTGGCTCCTGTCTTGCTGGGGTAGAATCCCGTTGACCCTTGCCTGTCCGCCGTCGGTGGCGTTGGCCTGTGGAGGGGTGGTTTCCCCTGCGGCCAATCCTGTGTCGGGGGTTGTGTCGTCCGCCTCTTCTTCCGATACCTGATAGGTAAAGGGAGTGCCGCAGCGGGGACAGTTGCAAGCCACCTCTGTAATTCCGGGTATCGTCTTCACTTCAAAGGTGAGACGGCATTTGGGACATTTTACTTTCACTTCTTATTCCTGCTTAATTCTCAAAAGCCACGACGGCCTTGCGCAGCAAGCGCCACACGGCTCCATCCTTCATAACCTTGCCCTCCTCCACGGTGTCAATGCGGCGGGGCATGATTCGCGAATTGCCCATGATTTTGCAAACGGGCTTGATAAACTGGCTCACGCTGATGTTGGCGGTGGCCAGAGCCTCGGGGGTCTGGAGCATGATGAACGTGCCGTTGCGGCCATCCCGAGTGGAGAGTTGGTAGATACTCTTGCCCGCCTGCTGCTCGTCGGCGTATTCCTCAAAGACTCCCTCGGGTGTGGGAGCACCAAGATAGATGGTGCGGTATTGGCTCTCGGGGCTTGGAGCGTCTGTTGCCGCGGCCACCACGACGGGCGCGGCGGGAGGATTGCCTTGGAGGGCCTTCACCTGAAGTTCCAGCTCCTCCACCCGCTGTTCCAGCTGTGCGAGGCGCGACTCCATTGTATTGCTTTCGTCTGCCATCGTTACAAATTCTCTATTAAATTCTCACGAATACTTCCAATGATGGGATAGAAGAACACCGTGTCCTCAATCTCCTCATTACCATTCTTGCTCTCTTGGTTGCGGTTGACAAAGCGCCATCCATTAACCAAATGATGCTCCAAGTTCTTGTTCATCAATTCCTTGAATCTCTGAAGACTGTTGTAGTCCACCAAAAAGCGGTCCACCACTTTGATGTCCTCGCAGAGCCTGCAGAAGAAGTCGTTGAAACGTCTCACCTGCTCAACAATCTCGGTCCGGATTTCGGCGTTGTCCATATCGTCATAGACAAGCTTCTCCTTTGATATCATCGAGTAGTTGTATTTCAAGCTGCTGTCGAAGCTGTCCATGAGCCTATTGAGCTCCGCCACTTGGGCGCACCCGCGACTGTCGCGCACCTGCATCAGGGCCCCGCGGCAGGTGATTTGCTTGGGTTCCTTCTTCTCCATCACCACCGAGAAGCCATCGGCGTCATATCGCTCGCCGTACACCCGCTCGAAGACGGCCTGCGTAAGCTGGTCGAGGTCGCGCTGCGTACCCACGATGTCAAGCACCTTTGAGCCTGTTCCGGAGAACATCACCGAGCGGGGCTTCCCTATCCCGCGATGCCGCATCATGCTGGCCACGTAATAGATGAGGGTCACGTAGAAATAGATGAAGATGATTTTGCGCTGCCCGTCCTGGTTGAGGAGCAGGTTGTAGGAGAAGGCTTCCTTGCCCTTCACCACCTTGTTGTTGGCCACCGAGAAGAGGAAAGCATTGATGTCCTCACTCTTCTTCTTCTCCGTGATGTCTTCCAAGATTCCCGACAACTCGCCGTAGAGTTCATCGTCATTGTCGAAATGACGGCGGAAATGCTCCACATACTTCACCAACATAGGGTTGCTGTCGCCATGGGGCACCTCGGAGAACCCGTCGCCGAAGAGCACATTGGCGGCGAAGCGGAACGAGGTCAGGAAAGTGGGCTGCGAGGCGTTGCTGCCGAAGACAACCACATCGCTTGAGCCGCCCCCTATGTCGATGCTGGCCACGGTGGAGGCCGCACCCAAGAAGCGGCTTGAGCACTTGTAGAAATAGTAGGGAGCCACAGATTCGGGCATCTGGATGAGGTTGTCGCCATCGCCACGCACTCCGAAGACCTCTTGGAAGATTCGGCTCCAGTTCTCGCCTATCTTCCTCACGTTGCCCACCTTCATGGCCAAGGGATAGAACCATACGAGACGGGTCTTCTGCAAGTCGCCGTTCTCCAACAGCACTTTCGTGCGCATGAGCAGGGCCAGCTCTGTGAGGTAGGCCTTGACGCGCTTGCTGTTGGCCAACTCGGTGCTCCACTTCAGATTGGCCACCACGCGGTTGGCATAGCCCAAACTCTCCTTCTCATACACAAAGGGGATGTTGGCGTCGCCCAAGGCTATGATTTCGTCCACGGTCTCTGCGTCGAGGCGGTCGGGTTCCGAAAGCACTGTACGCTGCGGGAATCCATAGTTGTCGCCGAGTGCCTTGGGCAGGAATTCTTGCTTCATAAGGGCATCGTAATAGATGTTCTGCCCGTTGTAGAGCGTGGCCAAGAACCGCTGCCGGGCCATGCTGTCCATGGCCAAGGGCGCCGGCATCTTGTCGCCCGTCATATATTCCACGTGGGTGTTGGTTGTGCCAAAGTCCACCGAGAAAGTCACAGCCTCATGACCCGGCACATAGGCTGGCCAGTTGGGACAGACCACGCCCTCGGCGGCGAGGCTGCCATGGTCGTCGATGAGGCGAAGGGTGGCATAGTCGAAACTGTCGTTGACGGAATAATAATCGGAGCCTATTCCTTTCTCCGATTTCAGACTGCGGTGGCGGCACACTACATTCTCGCCAGCGAGATAGTTCTTGTAGCCGTTCTGTGCAAATTCCAACTGCAGGCTACAGCCCGAGAGCATGCCCATAGCCCGGTTGACGAGCTGCACATTGTACTTGTCGCCCTGCCCCAGTCTGACAAAGGGAAACACCGTGAGCGTGAAAGGAAGGGTGAAGAACACGCCTCGGTCGTTGCTCTCGTCGTAGCGCAGGTTCATGTTGTGCTCCTGCAGGTAGGTCCGCTCCAAGGTGATGAATTGTCCGGTCTTCTGGATGGGTATGCGCAGCGTCACCTTCACACTCTCCACACCGCCGGTCTTGCTGTGTACCAGCTCAAAACGAGGCTTCCCCGATAAGGTTCCCCTCAAGTCATCGGCATTGAAATATTTGAAGAACAAGGGCTTCAACGGCAGGAGGAAGTCGTGTTCGTCGGCCTCGCGCGTGCCTTGCTGCCTGTTGCCGTTGAAGAAGCACTCGTTGTCGAGGGCATAGTCCAGCTTGATGAGCACGGGCTGCAGGAAGTCGTCTGTCGTCAGCCACGGATATTGGTGAGAGGTGGCGGGCAGGATCCTCTTCTCCGGCGCCAAGGCGTAGTCCTCGCGCCGAATTACGGTGGTGTCGTCCCAAGGCCCTGTGATGTAGCGCATGGGCTCAAGAGCGTTGAGATGGTTCTGGAGTATCAAGGGCAGCGGGTCGGTCTGCTTGCGCGAGGGACTGACAACGAAGTCGCTCCTGCGGATGGCCTCTTGTATGTCCACCCGCCGCACGCAAAAGAAAGGCACGCCGAGAGCCTCAACCCCATCGTCTACTATGTCGAAATGGGTCTCCAGCCAAGTGCGGGCTTTTTCCGCGTCCTGCTGGTCCACTACCCGCGGGTTGCCGATTTCGTCGAGTATCTGTGTCTGCAGCCCGGTGTCGAGCAGGCGCATGTTGGCTATGAGGTAGTCGTTCACCTCGCCGCACAACTTCTTCAACTGGGGAAATGCGGTGAAGAGCGCATAGACATATTTCACGAAAGTGTCCTGCCGCTCATAGAGAGGGCGCCAGGCTTGGAAGAGACCAACGTTCTGTTCCACGGGAATCTGGCACAAGCCGGGCTGCGCGTTTGGGGTGGCCATCCACAGTGTGACGGGGGATGTGGAACCCACCACCTTGTCGCCGCAAACGAGGAAGAAGAGACGGTCCATCTGGTCGAAGTTGAAGGCCTCCTTGTCCTGCTCCAAGAACATCTCTATAGTCTCTCCCAACAGCCTGTGCCGCTCTTCGGTCTTGAGCCGTTCCACCTCTGTCTGCCGGTTCCACACCACAATCTTCAGCTTGTTGCTCAGTTCGGTGTAGTTGAAGAAGAGCTGGGCTATGTCGAGGGCGTTGCCCACGAGCCTCTCATCCATCAGCTCCCCTTTAAGATTGGCATGCGTGGACAGACGCCTGAAGGCATTCTTCACCAAGTCCATCTGGGCAAACGGCGAGGGGATGGCAGTGCGCGGCTTGGCCGACAATCCACCGTTGGGGTCGCTGATTTGCTCTATCTCGTCGGCGTTGTATTGTCCGTTGAGGGATATCCACCCTTCTCCTGTCGTCTTGTTATTATAGCTTAATACGTTCATCTTAATCTTTTAGTGTTGTGGCATTTAGACGATTCCATCAAACTTTTCGTCCACCATTCTGTCGAGCACAGTGTCGAGCAGCGACATCAGCTTTGTGGCCGGTCTGCCGTTTTGGAAGCGACCGCTGCGTGTGGCAGCTTGGCTTTCCTTGTTGAGGGCAGAGAGCAGGTTCTTGTAGTCGAGCGCGCTCTTGAAGAAACCTGTGTGTGCGGCTATGCCACAGAGGCTGTCGGCCAACTTCGTGGTCGCCACATTGAAGGGACGGAATGAGCGGTTGTTGTGGGCCAGTTCGTTGAGCCACGTCAGGTAGCCTCCATAGAAGTCCGAGGTGAGGGTCTTGTAGAAGCTGGTCATCAGGAATCCCTTGACTATCTCGGGCTTGTCCTCGGTGTAGCCTCGCCCGATGTCGCCGGCCAACTGGTTCTGTATGTAGAGGAATGCCAGATGCCACTTGCAGAGATGCTTGTTCACGGCAATGCGGGTGTCGAGTCCAAAGTCCTTCAGCGTCAGATTGGTCTTGTCGTTGGCCAGTCCGTATTCCTTGAATATGGGGCTGAGAGCATTCCCGTCCTGGGTCTGCAGCTGCGCGTCGGGTATCTGGAGAAAGTCCAAGATGGCCAGTGCGCCGACATACTCCACCACGTGGGCGTCGTTGCGCTGTCCGTTTCCGCCGGGGTCGTTGAAATAGGGATTCGACGGCACTTCATCGCCAAGATAGTAGCAGGCGTTCACCTTCGACATGTTCAGGTCCTTGCCTCCACGGCGCAGGCCTGTCAGGTTGTCGTGGTAATAATAGAGGGCGCTTTTGGTCTTCGATATGAAGTCGGCCCGAGATATGGGACTGTCGGGATCTTGCTGCACATTAAAGTAGGGCAGCACGGTGAGTGCGCCGATGCGCGCGTCGCGCAGGTCACCACGGTTATTGATGTTGGCGTTGTTGGCTGCGTTGCGGATGTTCTTCACGATGACGGGATAACCGGCGGCTCCTGTGCCGCCGAAGATGCTCGACACCACAAAGATGCGGTCGCTCTTCTGAAACACATTGCTGAACTGCTTGAATTCCTCTGAGTCCTTAAACTCGTTGAGGGCCACGCTTCCGATGTTGGGCGAGCCTACAAAGCCGATGTCCATCTTGGTTCTCAACTGGTCCTCGCTGAAGAGCATCGACACAAGGGCCTGGTTGGCCGTGTCGAGGGTGGAATAGGAAAGGAAGTCCTGAAACTGTTTCGACTCTATGCCAGCCAAATTGAAGAGGAAGGAGTCGCTGAGGTTGGAGCCGCCAGGCAGGATGTCGCTCAAGGAGGAGATCTTCACCGAGAAGAATCCCTTGGCGACATTCAACTCCTCACCGTATAGCTCGCGGCGCAGCTGTTTGTACCACCGCATGAGGTTGTCGGTGCGCTTCAGATCCTCATTGGCCTTATGCGGGTCAACGATGATGGGCACGATTTCCAAAGGCATGGGCAGTCCTTGCTCGCTGACGGGATGCACGCCTGCTGCCAACTGCATCAGCAGCGGACGCATCACGCGTGAGCCAGTTCCTCCAACTAAAAATAGAAACAAACGCATCTTCTTGCTAATTCACAATATATTTGTTATTGCATCATGCACAATGCACAGTGCATGTTTTCCTAAATTTCACTAAAATATTCCAGCCCCCCTGCTTTGCATCTACAGTGTATGCATCAGCGTCACTCGGGTATGGGTGTATGGCGGCAGTTGCTGCTCCACCATCTCATGGAGAAACTTGCTATCACAAACAGCATCGCCTCAACCAAGAGATTGGCCACGGCAAAGCCGAAGAGCTGGTCGCCAAAGTCCACACCCTCGTCGACGAATATCCCATCGCAGTAGGTGTATGCGGTGACGCTCGAGGCCACGGCGGCCACACCCAAGACGATGAGCCAGTGATACCAGCGGGAGAAGCTCACCGAGTTGACAACATAATAGAACACGGCCGCCAGAACCCAGGCATAGAGCGTCGAGAAAAGGGTCGTCATCAGGTAGAGGTTGTTGTTGTACATCTCGTTGGCAAACTCGGTCTGACCAGAGAACAGGGCGTCGAGAATCGTCCCGGAGAGCAGCAGCAGCACCACTGTCGCCACAAGCCCAAAAATGAGATAAAGGGTATATTTCTTCATTGTTGTCTGATATGTTTCTCTTCACGTTCTGTAGTTTCCTATCGCTCGATTTCCAGCTTCAGGTCGAAATAGCATGGCGTGCCGTCGGCGTTACGGGCATAGCTGTCGTAGATGCCCTGCAGGAGATGGCTCAGGCCAAACGTGGTCTGGGGCTCCACTGTCGTGTCGTCGTCGTCGTTGCTCGCCTCCACCCAGCGCGGCAGCCGGTTGAGCAGTTTGATGCTGATGTCACCCGCTGCAGGCTTGTCCATCGTCAGCACAAAGATGTGGGTGGCTGTGCCGAGATACTTCTTCTCGTTGGGTGTCATGTCTGACGACCTCACCTCACGTATCTCTTTGATAGTTGCCTTTCCGTCGGATTCCACCTCATAGTTGCTGATATCGGTCAGGTAGTCCTTGTCGATGAACATGCCACCAAGGTCCACGGCAAGCTCCAACTGCAGGTCACCCGAATTCTTGTCGGGCCTGACATCCTCTATCTTCGTCACCTGAGTGTCCTGCCCTCTTACCGGACGGAAACTGCCCCTCATATCGCCGCCAGCCAAGAGAAGCGAATAATAGGGATCATAAAGGTCGTCTGTGTCGAAGAGATACATGTTCTCATATCCGCGCAGACGGGCGAAATCGCAGAAAGTCTGGTAGTTGCCATTCTTGGCCAAACGGCGCATCACCTTGTTGTCGCCCACCATGATGATGTAGTAGGGCCGCTTTCCGTCGTAGTACTTCCCACTTTGCGGAGCGTTGTAGGCATAGTAGGGGCCGTTGTATGACCCCTCCATCTTGATGATGAGCATGCTCTTCTCCCTCACACTGGCCTTGAACACGTTGGAGGTCATGCCCTGCGCCTCGGCGAAGACCTTCTGCGGATTCACGCCGGCCATGTCGCGCGTGCTGTAGATCATGTCCGTCACGAGGATGCTCAGCTCGTCACCTCCTGTCTTGTTCAGGATGTTGTCAAAAATCTGGCCAAAGTCGGTATAGCTTGCGTCGCCCAATCCCTTGGTGGCGCCAAAGATGTCTGCGTCACGCACAAACTGGCGCAGCCCCTGCGGATAGGGGGTCACCGACGAGTTGACCACAAACATCTTGTTGTCGTTGCCCGGCAAGGCGTTGAGCATATCCACAATGGCCGCCTTGAACGAGCCGTCGCCCCGTGGCGAGTCGTAGGGTACCATGGACCCCGAGCGTTCCAGATAGAAATTGACCTTAATGGCCACGTTGGTGAAGCTGATAGTCTTTGGCGGACGGCGGTGTGCGAAAAAGTCCTCTATGTATTCCTCCACGGCCTCCGAGTTGAGCCGACCGTCCTTGTAGAAACTCTTGAAGCGGGACTTGTTTTTGTCCAAGAAGTCAGTGATTTTCGCCCAGTCGCCGCTGTCAACCGTAGCGTCGCCTTCGGCCACTTCCAGCAGCAGTTTGTTCAGCTCCTTTTTTGCTCCGTTTCCGCACGATGTCAGAGCCAACAAGGCGCACAGCAAGGATGCAACGAGCGGATATTCCAGTTTTCTTTTCATCTGAGATACGATTATAGGGGTATGTTCAGTTTGCAAAGTTAATTAAAATTCTCAAGAATCAACCATAACGGGCCAACGAATTAAGATAATTTCGAACGAACCAGTAAGCCAAGCCTCACACGTGCCAACCGTGCAGACGTCTCCCGTCTCCTCTCCCACAACGCCAATCCTCATCGTCCGACGTTCGTCGGACCACCGTCCCTCGTTCTCAAGCTCCCCGCTCTCGCCGCAACATCGTCCAGTGCGTCAGACTACAGTCTGACGGCAAGCTCTCTAACGCCATATAGCCCTGCCCCCATGCTCCCCCAACAGCCAAAAGGTGGATAGAGAAAAAGAAGAACCCGAACAGATGGGAAATCTGTCCGGGCCATAGGTTTTCATCAATTATTGTAAATTCACTCGTGGTTTGTCTTTCTCTTTGGCCTTGGGGCGAAAAGACAAGGTGGCCTTAAGGTCGGTTCTAAAAATTAGGTCGAGGCGTATTCTGCCAGCTATCGGGACTCAAAACGTAAGTTGAAGAGGGAGTGTAGCGGGCTACACGACCGATGAGACTTGACGTTTTGAGACCGATAGATGCAGAAAACGACCGAAATAACATATATACATATCGGCTTGGTTTCTAAACCTAATTTTTAGAACCGGCCTTAAAAGTGGAGGCTCACGTCGACACCCATTTGGAAAGGATTACCTCGCTGGGCAAACCAGTGGCTTTGGCCTGTGGCCGCACTCTCCACGGCAAACGTGTTGTAGCGCGTCTGGGTGAGGTTATGCCCCCACACGTTGACGCCCAACCATCCAAAGTCGGCAGCAAGGTGGGCGCCCAACACACCGTAGAACTTCTGGCTGATGGTGTTGGCCTCGTCCCAGTAGGTCTTGCCCTGACCGTTGAAGTTGGCTCCCAAGGTGAGGCTGCGGAGGCAACGGCCACCAAAATCGAAACGGTAGTCGGCCGACGCCGCCAAAGTGTGCTGCGGAATGAAAGGAACGCGGTTGTCCTTGTAATCAACCCTCGTCAAGTTCCTGCCCACACGCACGCTGTCGCTGTACTCCTTGAAGGCGACATGGGTGAGGCCATAACTGAGCATGTAGCTGAAGTGGTTGTCGAAAGCGTGGCCACGAACCGTGGCCTCGATGCCGCAGCTGTAGCTCTTGCCCGCATTGGTCATCATGCGCCCAAAGCCGTAGTTGCCGGCCATCTGGGAAATCTGCTGGTTGCGCACCTGCATATAGAATGCTGCGAGGTCGAAATGTACACTGTTGTCGAAGAGGTTGAGGTGAACGCCTGCCTCATAGTTCCAGCTCGTCTCCGGCTTGTAGCTCACGGTATTGGCAATGTCGTCAAGTTGGGCAATGCCCACAGGAATTTCGTAGTCTCCGCGCTGGGCGCTGTTCTGCTGCAGCATGGTGGAGAGGATGTCTGAGAACATCTGGATGTTGTAGCCTCCGGCGCGATAGCCTTTGCTCACTGTGGCATAGACATTGCTGCCCGCGCGGTCGAAGCGGTAGTTGAGGCTGAACTTGGGCAACAACTGGTTGTAGTCGTTGTGGCGCTTGTCGGCAAGAGCCACCGAGAGGTTCTGGGTGGCCGCGCGTCCCATCACACTCACTTGGGTCAGCATGCGGGCCGACGTGGCATAGTCGATGGAAACGTGGCTGTAGTCGTAGCGAAGACCGAAGGTGGCCGTGAGTCGTGGAGTGATGTCGAACGAAGACTCATGGTAGAAGCCGAGATTGTAGACGGGGGTACGGAACAGTCCGGGAATCGTCTGCAAGTCGGAGCTGACCTCTACCCCACCCGCCTTGGCGATGGCTGCCTGAGCTGCGGCTATGGCCTGCTCCTGTGTGAGTCCGCGCTGCATCATCTGCTGGGCCATGGCGTTGACCATAGCATTGTACATGGCTGTCTGGATGTTGCCGCCGAGGAACTTGTCCATTTCATCCTGCATGTACACGGGAGCGTTGGTCTTCAGCCACTGTGCGGAGAAGAAGCCGCCAAGGGTCCAATGCCAAAAGCCCGGACGGTTGCTCTTGAGCGACAGCTCCTGGGTGAAGGCATTTTGGAACTGACGCTCTTCCATATACATGTAGTCGGCCGGCATATAGTCGATGTCCATCCGCATGTAGTCCTTGAGGTACTGGTAGGAGGAGACGGAATAGAAGTCGAACCAATTGCCACGGAAGCCAACGTTGAGTCCCGTGTTGACGACATTGCGGCGGTAGAAGCCCTGATGGTTGGAAGCCGGTGAGGCTGCACGCCCCGACTGCAGATCGAGCTGGCCGTAGGGGAAACCGTTCTGCCAGGTGTATTGATAGTCGCCAAGGAGGGAAATGTTCCAACGCTCCGACGGCGACCAGACGAGTTTCAGACGACCGCCAGCCTCCTTGATCTTGTCGGCACGGGTACCAAGGGTGGCATTGCGGAAGAAACCGTTCTGGCCATTGAAGAACCCACCGGCCATCAGCCCAAGATTGTGACCCAAACGGCTGTAGTTGGAAACCTGATAGTTCTGATAGCCATGCGAGCCAACGCCCGCCTTGATGTCGGTGCCCTGATAGCGGAGCGGATTGCGGGTGTAGACTCTAACCAGTCCGCCCTCGGAGTTCATCCCGTAAAGGGTGCCTTGCGGGCCGCGCAACACGTCTACGCGCTCCACATCATAGAAATGGGAGTTGAAGGCGCTCTTGCTCATCACGGGGATGCCATCCACATAGATTCCCACAGCGGGCGCATTGATTCGCGACCCGATGCCTCGCGAATAGAGCGAGGAGGTGTAGCGAGAGCCATAATCGGGCATGATGAAATTGGGAGAATAGGCCGACAGACTGCGGAGGTCGTCGATATGGAAACTGGCCATCTCCGAGCCGGAGAACATCGAGCTGCTGAGCGACTGCCGGCGCAGCAGGAGTTGTTCCTTGGGCTGTGCCACCACATAGACGGCATCCAAATCATAGACTCTTGAGGAATCGGCCAACGAGGGATTCTCGATGCTGGCCTCGGCCACGGCGGGGAGCAGGCTGCCTGCCAGCAATGCCATGGCAATAAAACGAAGGGACTGAGCCCAGCGTGTTCTGTGTTCTTGCTGCATAGTTTTTATATTATGCTGCAAAATTAAGGATTCATTACAAATTGGACAATCCTAACAAATGATGAAAATGCGAATCGCAATTCACTATCCGCCAACTATCCACGGCTTTGAGTAGCTTTTTTACACTGAAATCACTCGTTCATCATGCCGCATTGGGGACACCGCCCCTTGCGGCGGAGCAACGCACCGCAATTGCCGCAGATATAGATGTAGCGGCTGTGGCGGTAATACTGTCGCAAGGCATACCAGAGATAGACGAAGAAAAGGGGAACACCTATATAATATAAGGTGGTGAGCGAGAACACAATGTAGTCGAAAGCACACACGGCCGCCAAACCTGCCGTATAGAGCAGCGCCTCGCCGGCGGGCAGCTGGTGGCGGGCATCATCGACAGCGGCCAAGCCGACGATCAACATCAGCCACACTGAGACGAGAAACACCTCCATGATGGGCGGCTGGGAGAAGGGATTCAGTGTGGGATGATAATAGAAATGCTGCCACACTTCGGGCGCATACATCTGTATGAGAGCGTAAAGGGCGGCACTGCACGCTACAAGCAGGCAGAGCAACGTGGGATAGAACGAGCGGATGTCGTTGAAATGGACGATATGGGCGTTCCGGGAAAAGATTTTACGCACTAAATAGAATAGCGAAAACAAAACGATGACAATCAGGAAGATGAGCAAGTGGACATCGGAAAAGGTGGAAATGAACTGCGAGATGGGGTCGTCGGGCACCACCTTCTTGATAATCTTCGACTCTCGAACCCAACCAAAGCGGTAATCGGCCGTGGCAAGCTGCACCCAGATGGAATCCACGGTGTCGTTGGGAAGCTTCCGTATGTCGGCCACCACCACATGCTCATGCTTGCGGATGGCGAATGAATCCGTTGGCAGATGGGAAAGCAGCTCCTCGGGCTGCTGCTTGATAAGCTCGATGGAATCGCCCCGCACCACGAAGTTGTATCCTTGGGAATAATGGTGGGTGGAGGCGAATGAGAGGGAGTCCAACTGACGCTGGGAAAAGGTGGCACGATAAGGGAACGCGCCTGAATGGCGTGGCCCATGCGAATAGCAACCCGCCAACAGCAACGCCATCAGGAACACGACAATTGGGAAAGACTTATTCGGCATAGATGTTCATTTGACATTCGTTGCAATTAAACTCCAAACGGAAACGGCGGCCGTCGCCAAGACGCAAGGTGAGGGGCTCTCGCCAAGTGGGACGTTGCCCACCTCGCTTGACACAACACCCCAAGGAATAGCGAAGGCAATGGCGGCATTGCATCACCAAAGGGCGACGTGAGGCGGCTGAGCGATCCAATTCGAAAGCCTCGGTGGGATGCCTCAGCCCCTCCGACAGATAGAACGCTCTGGCCTCACGATTTGCGATATTGTAAAGATATGGATAGGCTGCATATTCGGGTTGCCAGACCAACGCCGCGGCGCGTTGTCTCAAAGATGACTTAGGCCGCGATGCTGCAAGGGCATCATTCCATTGACGCGAAAACCTCTCCACGCAAGTGCGACGGAGGTCGGAGAGCAAGCTGTTGGGGACAAAGTAGCTGTCGGCATTCTCTTCCATTTGAAAATCATCGCAGACGTAGGGTGTGTCGCCCAATTTGGTCAGCTGTCGGCGGACATTCTCTCCTTGGGGCCGCTTGGCCAGCTGATGGGCAAAGACCACCGTTGACTCCGCATGACAAGGATAAACCGACTGCCGGGAGGTCATCGACAGGAAGAAGCCTTCTGGCGTAAGGCCGAAAACCAATCCGACAGGGACATGGCGCTCTGCAGTCCTGCCCTGGAGAATCTTCTCAAAAGCCACATCATTGTTGCGATAGAGTGCCTGTCCAGGGCGCAACCCCTCCGGCATCTTGTAAGGATAGAGTCTGTTGCCCACAGCCCTATTGACACGAAAGCCCTCCAAGCGATGGCCATCGGTGATGAAGCAAAGCCCGTCGCCATTCGAGAAGGACGCGGTCCCCGCCACATTGAAAGAGTCGTGCCTTAGCTCCTTGACCTGGCCCACATACTCGCCGAGGGCCTTGGGCGTGTCAAAACTGGCGATGTCGGGCTGGCGGCCTTGGAGAAAATATGTGGTGTATCCACGGTTGAAGGTCTTTTGCAAATCGGGAAGGAAATGATATTCCACTCTCCCCGCTGAGGCACGGCGATAGACATCGGGATGACGGCTCACCAACTCATCCAACCGGCGTGAATAGGCGGAGACAACATTCTTGACGTAGGCGGCATCCTTCAGACGTCCCTCTATCTTGAAAGCACAAACTCCCGACTGGGCGAGGGACTCTATATTGTCTATCTGGCACATATCCTTGAGCGAAAGCAGGTGGCGCGAATGCTCCACCACGCGGTTGTCGGCATCAACCAAGTCGAATGTCATACGGCAGAATTGGGCACACTCGCCACGATTGGCAGAACGCTGGAAACAATATTGGGAGGCGTAGCAGACACCCGAGAAGCTGACGCAGAGCGCACCATGGACAAAGGCCTCAAGCTCCACGTCGGGAATGGCCCTATGGATGGCGGCCATCTCGTCGGCCGAAAGCTCGCGGGCAAGCACCACCCGATTGAATCCCTGACTGTGGAGCCAATCCACCTTTGCGGCGGTACGGGTGTCGCATTGCGTGGAAGCGTGGAGCGACACGCCCAACCGACGAACTTTCGCGGCAAGCGGGGAGTCGTCGGTGAGGCGAGCCAACAGCCCCATGTCCTGAATGAGCAACGCGTCGACTCCAGCCTCGGCCAAATGGTCGACCAGCCTTAGTGTATCTTCCATCTCCTGGTCGTAGACAATGGTGTTGACTGTGGCATGCACCTTCACGGCAAAGCGATGGGCATACAGGCAAAGACTACGGATGTCGTCAATGCTGTTGCCGGCGGCGGCGCGCGCACCATGGTGGGCAGGACCTATATAAACAGCATCGGCGCCATGGTCGACGGCTGCGATTCCACATTCCAGATTTTTGGCAGGAGCCAAGAGTTCGAGGGTATGCATGAGATATGTCATTCGATTTCGTTGATGTTGTATGGAGTCTCTTGGTAGACGTAGTAGTTTATCCAATTGCAGAAAAAAAGATTGGCATGCGAACGCCACGTCACCTTGTATCCCTTGGCGGGATCGTCGTCGAAGAAGTAGTTCTTGGGCAACTCCACGTCGGAACGCTTGCCGAAGTCACGGCGATACTCGTTGCCCAATGTGTCGGGGGCATATTCCAAATGGCCGGTAATGAAAAACTCGCGGCCTCCGCGCGCCATAATCATACTCGGGCCGCTCTCCTCTCCCTCGGCGATGACTGTCAGACCGGGACATTTCAAGATGTCTTCCTTTCTTATCTCGGTATGACGGCTATGGGGCATGAAGAAACGGTCGTCGAAGCCTCGGAAGATGGGAAGCAGCGGATTGAGCGGCCGCTGCTCAAAGACTCCGAAGAGCTTCTTTGGCAAAGGATATTTGGGAACACCATAGAAATGGTACAGCCCGGCCTGGGCTGCCCAACAGATGTAGAGCGTGGAGGTCACGCAGGTCCTTGCCCAGTCGAATATATCCTGTATCTCTTCCCAATACTCCACTTCCTCAAAGGGAAGATGCTCTATCGGGGCACCGGTGACGATCATCCCATCCCACTTCTGTTGCCGCAACACGGCAAAATCCTTATAGAACATCATCATGTGTTCCACAGGCGTGTTCTTGGGCGTATGGCTGCGGAGTTTCATGAAATTCACCTCCATCTGCAAGGGTGTGTTGGAAAGCAGACGGATAAGGTCTGTCTCAGTGGTTATCTTCAAGGGCATGAGGTTGAGAATGACAATCCTGAGAGGGCGAATCTCCTGAGAATGGGCTCTGGCCTCGTCCATGACAAAGATATTCTCTTTCTTCAACAGTTCTATTGCTGGAAGTTCGTTGGGTATTCTAAGGGGCATCTTGTATGTTTGTATGTTAGTATCGGCGCAGGAGAAGGAGCTGGAACAAACACAAGAACGAGGCTTACATTCCTCCACCCCACCGAAAGAGATATGTTTGCGAACGGGCTATCCGCTTCTATTGCAAAAGTAACAATAAATGGACAAACAACCAAAAAAAAGGCACTGAAAAACTTTCAGTGCCTTATAATAAACTGTTGATGAACGGTTACCACAAGTGGAGCCGCTCGCTTTCAGGAATATACATCTTGTCGCCGGGTTTCACGCCAAAAGCATCGTACCAAGCGTCGATATGGGGCAGCGCACCATTGACCCGCCACTCGCCGAGAGAGTGGGGATCACTCTTTGTGCGTGAGCGCATCTCTGCCTCGGTGATATTGGCAGCCCATACCCCCGCGTATGCCAAGAAGAAACGCTGGGCTGGAGTGAAGCCGTCGATGTCCTTGAGCTTCTTGCCCTTTGTGGCATTGAGGAAAGCATTGTAGGACACCTGCAGTCCACCATGGTCGGCAAGATTTTCGCCAAGTGTGAGCCGGCCGTTGGCTTTCAGGTCGGGCAACACGTTGATGTTGCTGAAGAAGTCGGCATACTTGCCCGTGCGGTCGACAAAGTTCTTGGCGTCGGCCTCTGTCCACCAGTCCTTCATATTGCCGTCCTTATCGTATTGGCGTCCTTGGTCGTCGAATCCATGAGTCATCTCATGGCCGATGACAACGCCAATGCCACCATAGTTGAAAGCATCATCAGCCTTCGGGTCGAAGAACGGATACTGCAGAATACCCGCAGGGAAGCAAATCTCATTGGTCGTGGGATTGTAGTAGGCATTGACCGTCTGGGGAGTCATCAGCCATTCATCCTTGTCAACAGGCTTGCCGGCCTTAGTATTGATGGCATACTGGTCGAGAAAACGCTGGCACGCCATCACGTTCTCAATATAAGACTTCTGCGGGTCAATGGACAGTCCGCTCATATCCTTCCACTTGTTGGGGTAGCCCACTTTAACATAGAAGGCGTCAAGCTTGGCATGGGCAGCTTTCTTGGTCTCCGCGCTCATCCAAGTCTGGGCATCGATGCGCTGGCCAAGGGAAACCTGCAACTGGTGGATAAGCTCCTCCATACGCTGCTTGCTGGAAGCGGGGAAATAGCGCTCACAGTAGATTTTGCCCAAGGCCTCGCCAAGGACCGACTCCACCTGACGGGTGGCACGTTTCCACAAGGGGAAGTCCTGTTTGGTGCCGCGCATGGCCTTGCCAAAGAAGTCGAAGCTGGCAGCCTCAGTGGCAGAGGAAAGATAGCCGGCCGACCACACAAGGGCGTCCCACTCCATAACGGCCTTCATCTCGTCGGTCGTGAGCAATCCCATCACAGCGTTGACGCCACTGACAAACGAGGGCTGCCCGACAACCATCTCCTGGAAATACTCGCTCTTGACACCTTCGGCATTGAGGAAAGCCTCAAGCCCAACATTGGGATAACGCTCCTGAAAGTCCTTGAGCGTCATCTTATTGTAGTTGGCTTGCGGATCGCGCAACTCAGTATTGTTCTTAGAAGCGATGGCCAAAGCGGTCTCGAAGCGCATGATGGCCTCGCGCTTAGCCTGAGCCTGCTGGGCCGAGAAGCCGTAGAGCTGGAACATCTTCACGATGAAGTCCTTGTAGGCAGCACGTATCTTTGCCGTGGCCTCGTCGTTGTCGAGATAATACTCCTTTTGTCCCATTGTGAGACCACCCTGATAGACATTGAGGATGTTCATCTTGGCGTTGCGCTCATCGGCGCCAAAGCCAATACCAAACGGCATTCCCCATCCGAAAGAGGCATACTTGTTGCGGATCTGCATCAAACCATCTTTGGATGTTGCAGCCTCCATCTCGTTGAGGATTCCCTCCAAGGGCTTCACGCCCTCCTTGTCGCGACGCACGGAATCCATCGCCAGCCGATAGAAGTCGGACAACTTCTGCTCAGTCGTCCCGGCTGGGTATTTCTTCTTCAACAACTCAGTGAGAATGCTGTTGATACGCTTGCTGTTGTTCTCTTGCAGAAGGTCAAAAGAACCATAACGTCCGTAAGCTGCGGGAAGCGGATGAGCCTTTTGCCAACCGCCAGTGGCGAACTGATAAAAGTCTTCAGCCGGCCGCACAGACTTGTCGAGGTTTTTCACCTCAATACCCGCCTTTGACTGCGCCATGCCAGCCAAAGGCGTGACGCACATCAAAACGATAGGGAAAAATTTTCTAATAGTCATTTGGGTTTAGTTTTAGTATTAATTTGGGGTTACTTGTTCTAAATTAGCCTTTTCCTGCTCAAGGGTCTCTGAGAGTTCCAGCCATTTGTCGTTCTGCTCATCGAGAGCGCGTTTGGTTTCAGTATACTCTGTTACGAGCTCCATGTTGGCGGCATTGGCAGATTGGGCCAACAAGGCGTCCAATTCCTTGAGCCGCTGCTCCATCTGGCTGATTTTCCTCTCGCATTCGTCGACGGCCTTTTGGGCTTTCCTCACTTTCTTCTGTTGCTCCCTCCGATCAGCATAATTCTGCTTTCCAGAGTTGGCGACTGGCTGCCCTGCGGACTGCTGCGGCAGAGCCGACGGTTGCTGTTGGGATGGTTCCGCCGACAACGCCTCGTGAATGGACTGCGCATTGTGGGCACGCAGGTAGTCATAGATGCCACCCAAATGTTCCTTCACACGACCGCAGCCAAACTCATAGACCTTGCTGACCAAGCCATCGAGGAACTCTCGGTCGTGGCTCACGATGATTGCCGTACCGTCGAAAGCCTTGATGGCTTCCTTCAGCACTTCTTTGGAAGGAATGTCGAGGTGATTGGTGGGCTCATCGAGAATCAACAGATTGACTGGTTCCAAGAGAAGGCGAATCATGGCCAGACGGCTGCGCTCGCCACCACTGAGCACCTTGACCTTCTTCTCGGAAATCTCACCACCAAACATGAACGCGCCCAACAAATCATTGATTTTCAGACGCATGTCGCCAGTGGCTACGCGGTCGATGGTGTCGAATATCGTGAGGTTCTCATCGAGCAGTTGAGCCTGATTCTGGGCAAAGTAGCCTATCTGTACGTTGTGTCCGATTTTCAGATTGCCCGTGAAGGGAATCTCGCCCATGATGCATTTCACGAGTGTAGACTTTCCCTCACCGTTCTTTCCTACGAAAGCCACTTTCTCACCGCGCTTGATGGTAAGCGTGACATGGTCAAACACCGTATGACTTCCGTAATCCTTGCGCACCTCGTCGCAGATGACGGGATAGTCGCCACTGCGCAGGCAAGGAGGGAAATGCAGATGCATGGCCGAATTGTCCTGCTCATCCACCTCAACTGGCACCATCTTCTCCAATTGCCGTATGCGCTGCTGCACCTGCACGGCCTTGGTGGGCTTGTAGCGGAAACGCTCGATGAACTGCTTGATGTCGGCTATCTCCTTCTGCTGGTTGGCGTATGCGCGAAGTTGCTGCTCGCGACGCTCCTTGCGCAAACAGAGATACTCGTCGTACTTCACACTGTAGTCCTCTATGTGATGGCAGGTAATCTCAATGGTACGGTTAGTGACATTGTTGATGAACGCACGGTCATGGCTCACCAATACGACTGCGTTGGCACTCGTGGAGAGGAATTGCTCCAGCCACTGGATGCTTTCGATGTCGAGATGGTTGGTGGGCTCATCAAGCAACAACACGTCGGGACGCTGAAGAAGAATCTTGGCCAACTCTATCCTCATGCGCCATCCCCCAGAAAACTCCTTGGTGGGACGATCGAAATCGGAGCGCAGGAATCCCAGTCCTGCCAACGTACGCTCTATCTCTGCCTCGTAGTTGTCGCCACCAAGCAGCAGATAGCGGTCGTTCTCTTGCGTAAACCTCTCGATGAGCTGCTGGTATTCCCCGCTCTCATAGTCGGTACGCTGCGACAACTCACGCTGCATCTCGTCGATGCGGCGTCGCATCGCAATGGTGTTGGCGAAAGCTTTCCGCGCCTCGGCCTTCACAGTCGTGTCGTCGGAAATCCTCATCACCTGCGGCAGATAGCCGATGGTTGTGTCGTTGGCCACCGTCACGGTGCCATTGGTCGGCTTCTGCTGTCCGCACAATATTTTCAACAAGGTTGATTTGCCGGCGCCATTCTTCCCCACCAAAGCAATGCGGTCGTGGTCGTTGATGACAAAGCTCACATTGTCGAACAGAGGCTCAGCGCCGAACTCAACCTTCAAATTCTCTACTGAAATCATCAAATAATTATTTGTCGGTTGCAAAGGTAAGGATAAAAAGCGAGAATTCCCAACAAACAAGCCTTTTTTTCACGCATATCGCACAACGCACAATGCCGAGCCCACAAGAAGCTAACTTTTCCCCTGCCGCCCATGAGAGTTGGCCACAAGTAAAGGCCGCTTCTACAAAGAGCCGAGACCCGGCTTTTAGAAACGACCTGAAACATTTGCGAGGAGGAAGGAAAAAGGTTGCCCGCTTTGTAAGCAGACAACCTTTTATCTTGAATGAAATATGATTTTTACTTCACCTTGTCGACGATGGCCTTGAAAGCCTCGGGATTGTTCATGGCCAGGTCGGCGAGCACTTTGCGGTTGATTTCGATTCCAGCCTTGTGAAGAGCGCCCATGAGCTGAGAATAGCTCAAGTTCTCCATGCGGGCAGCAGCGTTGATACGCTGAATCCAGAGAGCGCGGAAGTTGCGCTTCTTGTTGCGGCGGTCGCGGTAGGCGTAGGTAAGACCCTTCTCCCAAGTGTTCTTAGCTACTGTCCAAACATTCTTTCTTGCTCCGTAGTAGCCTCTTGTGAGCTTCAGAATTCTCTTTCTCTTTGCTTTAGAAGCAACATGATTTACTGATCTTGGCATAATTTCGTTTCTTTAATTGTTTGACCAAAAAGTTAACAGTTAACGGAGGCAGAGCAAATCGCGAACCTGCTTGAGATTGGAACGATCCACCATAGTCTGGTGAACCAAATTTCTCTTTTGCTTCTTTGTCTTCTTAGTCAGAATGTGACTGTGGTAAGCATGATGTCTCTTGATCTTACCCGTACCGGTGAATGAGAATCTCTTCTTCGCACCGGAGTTTGTCTTTACTTTTGGCATTTTTGCTGTTTGTTAAAATTGTTATTAATTGTATGAGGCGGCAACGTATATACCAGGACGTTACACGCACTCGGAATGTTTGCTACCCTTCCTTATTGAGTTTCTTCAAGGCGTCGGCACCATTCTTGGCGTTGGCGAAGAGACCATTGTCCTTGGCCTCCTGCTCCTTTTGTGTGTCGGCTTGGGCCTTGGCGGCAGCCTCAGCTGCAAGGCGGTCGCGCTTCTGCTGGCTCTGCTTCACCGTGCCACTCTTTTTCGGAGCAAGATAGAGGAACATTTTCTTACCCTCCAACTTGGGCATCTGCTCCACCTTGCCATACTCTTCCAAATCGTTGGCGAAACGGAGCAACAGCACCTCACCTTGCTCCTTGAAGAGGATGGAGCGGCCGTGGAAGAACACGTAGGCACGCACTTTGTTGCCTTCCTCAAGGAATTCCTGGGCATGCTTCAGCTTGAACTGATAGTCGTGCTCGTCGGTCTGAGGGCCAAAGCGTATCTCCTTGGTCTCCACCTTCACCTGCTTCTGGCGCATTTCCTTTTGGCGCTTCTTCTGCTGGTAAAGGAACTTGCTATAGTCGATGATGCGACAAACAGGTGGCTGTGCATTGGGAGAGATTTCCACCAAATCCTGTCCCTGCTGGCGAGCCAGATCCAGGGCTTTGCGGGTGGGCATTACTTCTGCGCCATTATCGCTTACCACTCTTACTTCCCGAACATGAATCTGTTCATTCACGCGGTACTGATTTTTCATTGTCTTTTTGTCATTCTTCATTAACTATATACAAGTCTGTTTAAAGTTTTTTGTTATGAAAAGGGCACAATATCCCGTTTCAAGGCGCAAAGTTACTAAAACCAACTGATACCGCCAAACTTTTTGAAGTAAAAAAACAGAAAGAGACACAAGATAGCCTCATGTCTCTTCCTTACTCTATACATATATTATAATGTCAGTTCCAAATCAGACACCCTTGAGCTGGCTCTTCACCTCATCGTTCACACGCTGGGCAAACTCTTGCATAGTCATGGTGGCCTGTTCGCCACCACCCTGCTTGCGCATGCTCACGAGCCCGTCGGCCGCCTCTTTCTCGCCGACAACCAACATGTAGGGAACGCGCTTGAGCTCATTGTCGCGAATCTTGCGGCCAATCTTCTCATTGCGGTCGTCGATGGTGGCGCGCACGTCGACACTGTCGAAGTAGGCCTTCACTTGCTTTGCATAGTCGTTGAACTTCTCCGAGATGGGCAGGATGGCACACTGGGTGGGAGTGAGCCACAGGGGGAAGTGGCCAGCCGTATGCTCGATGAGCACTGCGGTGAAGCGCTCCAGTGAGCCGAAGGGTGCACGATGAATCATCACCGGTGTCTGCTTGGAGTTGTCCTCGGCTGTATATTCAAGTTTGAAACGCTCAGGCAAGTTGTAGTCCACCTGAATGGTACCCAACTGCCAACGGCGGCCAATGGCATCCTTCACCATGAAGTCGAGCTTGGGACCATAGAAAGCGGCCTCGCCAATCTCCTCATGGGCCTTGAGCCCTTTCTCCTTACAAGCCTCTCGGATAGCGTTCTCACTCGTTTCCCAAATCTCGTCGCTGCCAATGTACTTCTCCTTGTCGGCGGGGTCACGCAGTGAGATCTGAGCCTCATAGTCATTGAAGCCGAAGATGCCGAACACTTTCTGGATGATGTCGATGACGTTCTCAAACTCCGCTTTCACCTGGTCGGGACGGACAAAGATATGGGCGTCGTCCTGGGTGAACGTGCGCACGCGAGTCAATCCATGGAGCTCGCCACTCTTCTCGTAGCGGAACACCGTGCCGAACTCGGCGATGCGCAAGGGCAGATCCTTGTAGGAACGCGGCTTGCGAGCGTACACCTCACAGTGGTGGGGGCAGTTCATGGGCTTCAGCATATACTCCTCGTCCTCCTCGGGAGTGTGGATGGGCTGGAAGCTGTCCTTACCATAATGGGCGTAGTGGCCTGAAGTGACATAGAGGTTTTTGGAGCCAATGCCCGGCGTGATGACCTCCTGGTAGTTGTAGGGCTTGAGGATGCGGCGCAGTAAATCCTGCAGGCGCAGGCGCAGTTGGGTACCCTTGGGCAGCCAGATGGGCAAGCCCTTGCCCACACGGTCGGAGAACATGAAGAGTTCCATCTCCTTGCCGATCTTGCGGTGGTCGCGCTTCTTGGCTTCCTCAAGCATCACGAGGTATTCGTCGAGCATCTTCTTCTTCGGGAACGTAATGCCATAGATGCGTGTCATCTGCTCACGCTTGGCGTCGCCGCGCCAGAAAGCTCCGGCCACGCTTGTAATCTTCACGGCCTTGATAAGCCCCGTGTTCATCAAGTGAGGACCACGGCAAAGGTCTGTGAAGTTGCCCTGTGTGTATGTGGTGATGGTTCCATCCTCCAAGTCCTGGTCGATGTGCTCGCACTTGTATTCCTGACCGTCGGCCTTGAATTCCTTCAAAGCATCGGCCTTGGAAACCTCGCGACGCACCACCGGCTCATTCTTCTTGGCCAGCTCCATCATCTTCTGCTCAATCTTAGGGAAGTCGTTCTCAGATATGACCTGACCCTTGGCCGGCATCACATCATAGAAGAATCCGTTCTCAACAGCAGGACCGAAACCGAACTGGATGCCGGGGTAGAGTTCCTGCAGGGCCTCGGCCAACAAGTGGGCTGAGGTGTGCCAGAAAGTGTGCTTTCCTTCTTCGTCCTCAAACTTATAGAGCGCGACAGTGGCATCGCTGTTGATGGGACGGTTGAGTTCCACTGTTTCGCCATTCACACCGCAAGATACAACGTTGCGAGCGAGAGCCGGCGAAATGCTCTCGGCGATTTGTAACCCAGTCACGCCTGCCTCATACTCACGGACAGACCCGTCTGGAAAAGTGATTTTAACCATAATACAAATTTAGTTTATTTAATCGCGGCAAAAGTACTATTTTATTTTGGAACTCCACAACAAATTAGGGAAAATAATCTTAATGAGCTTGAGATTTGTTCGAAAGCCGACCTTTAGGACAACAAATTGTCACCCCGAACTCAGCGAGAAAGCAAGAATCGTCAGCCAAACACGCAAAGCCCTTGCACTGCCCGTGATGGGCCTGCACGCCATCCCGATCCATACCTTATTTCAAGAAGGTCAGCACACGGAGCATGGGGATGCCGAAGTTGAAGTTGTCGCTGCCGTCGCTCCCTGCGAAGTTGACGGCCACGAGCCTGCCGTCGTCGTCGACGACTGGAGAACCGCTCGAACCCTGCTTGGCGGGAATGCTGTAGGTGATGCGGTTGCCGTCGGGCAACTGGGTCAGTGTGCCACTGGTGAACTGGGCTTTGATACCTTTGTTCGTCTTCGCGAGGGCCACGCCATAATTGTAGCCTATCATATACAGCGGCTGGTTGATTTTCATTTTGTCAGACTTGTATGCCTTCTCCTCATCAATCTCGAAGACATACTTCCCTTGTGGGGTCGACTTGCTCTTCAGTTGCAACAGCGCCAGGTCGGTGTCGGCATCACTTGAGGCCCTGAGCAATTCGCAGGGTGTCTTCATGAAGTCGCTCCACGAATTGACATTGTCGCCATCATAGGCTATGCCGAACTGGGAGTGAAGTTGAATGGTGAAATTGTCGCTGAGGATGTTGCCCCTCACCTCCTCCTTCACATTCTCAGCGTAGGCATACTGCTGCTTGAGGTTGTCGAGTTCCTGCGACAACTGCTGGATGTCCTCACCACTCAAGCTCGTGTAGGCATTTCCCCACTCGTCGTAGGTCACAGTGCCATTGGCATACTCCTGAATGGCATCATACCGCTGGCTGATCGAGTCTTGAAGCATCTCGATATAGGCAGCATAAAGATTGATGATGGCATTGACGTTCCTCCTCACTGTGGACTTGTCTATCCCAGGCGCCACCACATGGCGGTTGGTGAGGATTCTGCCCGTCTGGTCGATGAAGAACCCCGTGCCGTTCAGGATGGCGGGATTTTTTGTCACTTTTTCCTTATCACTGGTCAGCCCTGTGAAATCGCCGTCTCCGTCAAGTCCTGTAAAGTAGATGTGGTTTCCATTGGCAAGCGTGATGTCGTAATAATACTCATTGCAGATGAGCACTACCCCCGACTTCTCTTCAGAGAAGATCTCATCGGGCGACTTCTTGCAGCCAACAAGAGTAGCAACCACGAAAGCCATCACTATCAATACCGCATTTTTCCGTGCCATAGTCTTGTTCTTCTATTATCGATAATAAATTTCAACGCACCGTGCCCTCTGCCCCCAACTTGCCACAGCAGGGACAAGGGAGCGCCGCCTATCGTTTCCCAAACAACGCCTTGAGGATCATGTTTCCAATCTTCCTCTCCACGCCAGCCCTCGAGGTTGGAATGCCCGTTTCTCTTGCAAACTTCTGTTTCGCCTGCGTGATTCCCAAAGCCCTCTTCCATGAGAAGGAGAGTCCTGGAATGCCTGTGTTGGTTTTTCTTCTTGACATAACAATGACTTTAAAAAGTAAAACGATAACTCCTCAAAACTTGAAGTTTCCTCTTGGAGGAAGCCATACCCAGCATGCCCTCAGGAGCATTGGCGCAACCCCGGCGCGCCAATGCCCGTCGCAGCCTATGGGCAAGCCCCCTCTCCTATCTTGATATTTTGATGACACATTTTTGGTTGTCGATTTCCACCTTGCCCAAACGCGCCAAGACACTCTGCCCCAACAGCAGCGGAGCCTTTTGGTTGCGAATCACCGAGGCATGCACATTGGTGAGCACATCGTCGCCAAAGGTCACCTTGCGCAGTATCAGCTTGGTTCCCTCTGACACATCCCCGTTTGCGTCCAAGTAGTAGGAGCTGCCCACCACGTCATCTTTCGACAGATAGCCATTCTTCATCATGAACGTGGCCTCCACGATAGACATGGAGACATCGCTTGCGCCGGTATCGAGCCAGAAGCTGAGAGGAAGTCCGTTGATGTTGCACTTCACCTTGCACAGCCCTCCTTGAACGCGCGTGAACGGAATCTCGCTCACGAGCTGCCCCTTGCCGGCTTCTTCGGCTTGCCCACCTTCACGCTCAGGCATCAACAAGGCGTCTGCCTCGATGACGGGTGGAGTGAACTTTTCCGTTGTACTGCTTTCGACATTACGCTTGTATTTGCCTATGAGCGCCTTGAAGTCGTCCCGCCTCCGCAACGGATCGAGGTCGTGGTCGTCCTTGATGTGGGTAAACTCACAGAAGCCCTTCTCCAATGCCGTTTGCAGATATTCCATGGCCTTGTCGTATTCCCCCATGCGCGAATAGAGGCATGCGGCGTCATAATACTCATTCTTCGACTGGCTGTTGGCAAGCGTAGAGTCCTGGATAGCCATGGCCTTCGCCTTGTCGCCCAATTCATAGTAGGCATACTTCGCACAGTCATCGTCGGTGAAAACCGTATCAATCTCCACCACCTTGCGATAGTCGGCCATGGCCTCGGAGGTTTTGCCTTGGCGCTTGTAGATGTTTCCGCGCACAAGATAGATCTGGGCGAAATCGGGGGCGAGGACTATCGCCGTCGTCAAATCGGTGATGGCCTCTTCGGCCTTGCCTTGCGCCTCCTCAAAGCCAGCCTTGAAGTAGTAGCCAATGGCGTTGTCGGGGGCTTTGTCGATATACTTGCCAATGGCTTCCAAGGCCTCTTCCGTGCGGCCAAGCTCATAGAGACTGCGCGCTTGCTCCAACAGATGGCCCATGTCGGTGGAGTCCATCAAAATGGCTTGCTGGATGCAGTCCAACGCCTTGTTGTAATCGCCCAAGTTGCGGTGGCATGCAGCCAGCCTATCCTTAATCTCATCCTCGGCTCCCAACTCGTAGGCAGCCTCAAAAGCCTTGATGGCCGCGTTGTAGTCCCCACCGTCCTCATAGACGCAGCCCTGCAGATACGACCACAAGTTGTTGTTCTTGTCCTTGGCCTGCTGTATGCGCAACTTGGCAATCAGGATGTCCCTGCCTACCGACTTGAATTTGGAAAGCAGAGTGTATGCATATTGGTTGCCGTTCAAGTCGATGGCCTTGATCACGTCGTCGGCAGCCTCACCGTATTTTCCCAACCCAAGGTAAGACTCAGCCCGGTTGGAATAGCCCGTGTCGTCGGCGGGATCCAAAGTGATGGCATAGCTGAAAAGATCCACAGCCTTTTGATATTCCCGCCTTTCATTGGCGTTGCGCCCCTTGCCCTTGTAGCCCAGACCGTCGCCTGGATTCGCCTTTATCATGCGGTCGTAGTCGGCTTCGGCCAAATCGTATTGCGACTTGCCATAATAGTATTCGGCGCGGTCGTTGAGCGTGGCGCGGTCGTCGGGATTCGCCTTGAGTGAGGCTTTCCAGTTGTCGAGGGCCAAGTCGTCATGACCAAGTTGCAGATGGATGCTGGCCCTCAACCTGTAGGCGTAGGATATCCATTCCTTGTCTTTCCTCAACAAAGGGATGGCCTTGTTTATCTTTTCCAAGGCAGGCCCCTCCTTGTCATATTTGTCATAGATGACGGCGAGGTAGTAGTAGGCATATCCATTCTTGGGATGCTCCTCGATTTCCTTCAGAAAGGAGTCTTCAGCCTCGCTGTAGTCAGGCGTATCCGCCGAGAAGAGCTCCAGACCGCGCTTATAGTTGTAGCTGTTCTGCAACTCCTGCGCTTTCTGCGCAAGGCAGGGAATCGTACAGAAAAGGAGGATGGCAAAGAATACTTGTCTCATATCTTATGGTTTTGTTTGTTCGTAAAGGTTTTTCTTATAGTCCCGGTCGAGGTTGGCAGTTGACTGTTTACATGATGTGACGGAAAGCCATGGGCCTCTGTTGTCCTGATGGAGCAACATGTAGTTTACAAACGCAAATTTACAATAAAAAAATGAAAAAACAGAAATATGGATAAAAATAATGCACTCTCTAAGGAAAAAATGCATCCGGCAGCTCCAATCACCCCTCAACGGGGGCTTTTCGCGCGCAGATTACACAAATCTGGTTCTGCATTGCGATGCCCCCACCTGGCCAGAGTCCACAGCGCCATTCGGTTGAAGACTGGACACGAAACGCGCGCCTTGGCTTGCATGGAAGCATTCGAGTCCGACAACAACAGCGGTTTGATGAGGATGGGGCTGCTCGCCTGCTATGCTTCAAACGCTTTCACAACTTCTGTGACAGTTGACACGATATTTCGTGACAATTGTCACGATAGTCCGTTTCAGTTGGCACGATATTTCGTGACAGCTGACACAAATTGAGGGCAACAGATTCTCCTGCTGAAGAATGACTATAACTCAAATAGTGAAAGACTATGATCTGGAGGGAGAAAGACTATGGTTCGGATGGGAATGACTATGATTCGGACGGAGGATGAAATGATTCAAATGGAAACTGTGTACGCCTTGATTGAAAACGGTTGATTCTTGCTTGGTCAAGCCAAATTTGGGACAGCGTTGGAGATTCAGCCCAACACCCATTCCAATTGGAAAGGTGAGATTTTGGGAAAAAGACGGATGAGGCGACTGAAGAGCAAGGCATAGGAATCGATGGGCTTACGGCGGCAAAGCAGCCGGTCTTCGCCAAAGAAGTCCTCGGGGGTGGAATAGCGTGCCACGCCCCAGCCATAGCGCCGCCCCCGCTTGTCGTAGCGGTATTCAAAATCGGCTATCAGGACCCTGCCGCCCATTTGCAGTTTGGAGATGGCGGTCTCGAACCCTTCTTTCTGAGACGTGTTCTTCGGCCTGGCAAGACGTGGCTGGGTCTTCTGCACCTCACGCAAAAGCAGATTGGCCTCGCGATGGGGATAGCGGCGGCGCCCATAGCCACTCAGCAGTCGAAGCTCCGACGACAACAGGGAATGGTTGTCCTTTAGTGTGGCCAGAACTTTCTTCTCTTGCATGGAAAGCTTGTACTTGGAACGACGGTAGTTGACGAAGTCGGGGAACAGCTCCATGCTGATGTAGCCCGCCTTTCCATGAAAGAACTTGCCGTAAGCCAAGTCACCCTCTAAGATGCAACGCCCTTTCCAGTCCCATGCTCCCATTGCGTCTTGGCCTTGGCCGCTGTCATCGTCGTCGCCGAGCGAGCCGTCGCTGAACCACCAACGCGGGTCGATGTTCTCTTCGATGGAGAATTGGGGGACTACATTGGCAAAAAAGGGTAGAAAGCCCCACTCGTTGGCCAAACGCTGCATGTCGTCGGGAGATTCTATCATTTTCACTTCCATTTCAATCACCTTTCCTAAAAAAAAGGGGCATCCCTACTTGGAATAACGCTTGATGACACTGTAGGCCTCATAGAGGCCCAGCTCGCCGGCCTTGCTCAAGTCGGCGATGCCCGATTTCTTGTCGTTGGCCATGATTCGCGTCACGCCTCTGTTGTAATAGGCCTCGGCCAAATGGCCGTCTATCTCGATGGCCCGCGTGTAATCGTCGATGGCATGGGCATAGTCTTGTTGGCGGGCAAAGAAGTTGGCCCGGTCATAGTAAAGATAGGCATTCTGGGGATTGAGGCGGATGGCATGTCCGAAGTCGTCCTTCACCTGCGCGGCCTTGAGTTGCGCCATGTCGCCCTGACCCACGGAGGAGGCATAAAGCGACTGGCAGACGGCCCGCTGCCACCAAGCCAACGACAGTGTGGAGTCGATGCCTAAATATGTGGTCATATCGGCCGCTGCGGCATCGTAATTCTGAATCGAGGCGTAAGCCACGCCACGCTGCATGAGGAGGGAGAGCAGCACGCTCTGGCCCTTGCCCGTGAGGTTGCGCACGGTGGATGTCCCCTCGATGCGGGCAGAGAGCGTGTCGACAAGCGAGAACATACTCTGGATGCGGACGGAGTCGAGCGTCTGCGTGGAGCAGTTGACGTAGAGCTTGTGAAGAGGTGACATGGAACTGTTGTAGCGTTCCACGTCGCGGTCGAAGGCTTGATAGCGTTGGACACCATTGCTGTAGGCGGTGAACGAGAGCATGTACATCGGCATCATGTCCATCTCCACGCGGCGGTTCTGCACGTGCCCCCGATAGGAACTCTTATACTCACGCTCCACCACCGGCTCATCCTCCACCACTATCTGATTGTACTTGTCGAGGTTGATTTCGCTTCTCTTTCTCACACTGCGCAACTTGGCCTTGCTCCAACGCTGTTGCAGACCGATGTGCTTGTTCATCTGGGCCTTGAACACGCGAAACTCGTCCATCTCAGCCTTGGCGGTCATCCCCAACCGGCGGTAGCACCAAGCTCGCTGCTCCAAGCCTGTCCAGAAGTTGGGAAACTGGTTGATGACAGTCGTATAGTCGCGGATGGCTCCACGGAGGTCGCCAATCCTGTCGAGCAGCTGCGCGCGGTTGTAGATGGCCATGAAGTTGGAAGGCTCCATGCGCACAACGAAGTCAAAATCCTCCACTGCGCGGTTGTCGTCGCCCAACTGCACGCGGATGAGGCCGCGGTTGTAATGCGCAAGAAAATTGTTGGGGTCAAGCTCGATGGCCTTGTCGTAGTCGGCCATCACGCCCCGCAGGTTGTTGGTGTTGATGCGGCAGAGCGCACGGTTGACATAGCTGTTCACGTCGGTGGACTTCAGCCTGATGGCCTCAGAGAAGAAGTGGTCGGCATCCTTCCATTGGCGTTTGTTCATCGCCATATAGGCGCGCGTGGTCCATGCGTCGGCATCGTAGGGATCCACTTCCAGGCTCTTGTCGAGCCAAAGGGCAGCCTCAGTGGTGTCTTTCTTCTGCAAGTAGATTTCGGCCTTGAGCGAGTAGGTGCCAGCAGATTTCTGCCATCGCTTGACGATGGTGTCGGTCTGGGCCAGCGCATGGTCGTAGTCCTTCAGCTGAAAATAGCACAACGCACGGTTGTACCAGTAGCCCTCAACAGAAGGATTCAACTCGATGGCCCGTGAATAATCATCGATAGCGCCTTGGAAATTCTTCAACCGTATGCGGGAGATGCCCCGCAGGTCGAACAGATGGTCGATATAGGGATTGAGTTCGATGGCCTTGGAAGCGTCGTTCTCTGCTCCCACGAAGTCGTCGAGATAGAATTTGGCGACAGCCCGCAGCTGCCAGGGTTCATACAAATAGGGACGCGCCGAGATTACCCGGTTGAAGTATTGGATGGACAGCACATAGTCCTCATACTGTAGGGCAATGCGTCCAGTCTGCATCAACTGGTTGGTGTTGAATTGCGCCTTCATCGAAACGGGCAACAGCAGGAATGCTAAAGCGGCAACATTTCGGAGAAGGCGCAAACTAAACGTTTCCGTTAAGTCAAATGGGCGGTGCCAAGCTTGACAGAGCACTGCCTTGGCGAGAAAACGTGGGCGAAAAGCCGACCATTTGTTCTCGTCGGTTCCTGGCGTTTTCATATATGGATTGAATATCAGTGACGAGGCTTCACGCGATAGCCACAACGAAACTTGCCTTGCGACAAGGCTTTCAGTTTGTTCTTGATGAGCTGTTTGCGAAGAGGCGTCAGTCTGTCGACGAACATCACACCATCAAGATGGTCAAACTCGTGCTGCATCACTCGCGCCAGATAGCCGTCGATCCACTCATCGTGGGGCTGAAGCTGCTCGTCGAGATACTTCACGTGGATGCGTGTGGGGCGCTTCACACTCTCATGTAGGCCGGGGATGGACAAGCACCCCTCCTCCATGGTCTCCTTAGGCGAATTGTCGTCAAACTCCAAAATATGGGCATTGATGTAGGCGTGGCGGAAATTCTCGTACTCGGGAAACTCTTCCTTCAGCACGTTGAGGTCTATCACCACCACGCGGATGGACTTGCCTATCTGCGGGGCTGCCAGTCCGATGCCGTCACTCTCCTTTAGCGTCTCAAACATGTCCTCGATGAACTGGGCCAACCCGGGATAGTCAGCGGGAATGTCCTCGGCCACCTTTCGCAGCACAGGTTGTCCGTATGTATAAATGGGATATATCAATTTTGTCTTTTGTTTTGTAGTGTTGTTCAATCACGCCCCCCTCAATGTGCGGAGCGCATGTAATCCTGAAGAATGATGGTGGCGCTTATCTCGTCCACCAGCCCCTTATTCTCCCTTCGCTGCTTCTTGCCTATCCCGCTTTCGATGATGGCCTGATGGGCCAAGACCGAGGTGAACCGCTCGTCGTAGTAGACTATGGGCGTCTCGGGATGGCATTTGCGCCAGCGGTTGACAAACTGCTCCACACGGGCAAGGTTCTCAGAAGGCTGCCCGTTGGGCTGCATGGGCTTGCCAATCACGATTCGCTCCACTTTCTCCCTTGCCAGATAGGCAGTGAGGTAATCATAGAGTTGGCCCGTGGCCACTGTCGCCAATCCGTTGGCGATAATCTGCAACGGATCGGTGACAGCAATGCCGCAGCGTTTCCTGCCGTAGTCTATGGATAGGATTCGCACAGGCGGGGCTTACTTGTTGTAGAGCAGCCAAGCGTCGGCATACTTCCCTGCGCGCAGCTGGTTGCGGCTCTGCACTGCACTTCCCTTATCGTCGAAAGTGGTGGCGATGACGCGATACATGCTGTTGGCCGGGTTGAAAGCTATTTGGGCATCGTAGCCGGCATTCTTCAGCTGACCCTGCAATCCCTCGGCATTGGCCTTGAGGGAGAAAGAACCCACAACGACGCTGAACGCCTTGAGGCCCGCGCCATTGATGAGCGTAACACTCTCATTGCGCACAGACACATTGTCGTAATTATCTTTGACAGTCGTCTGCGAAGCGGGGGCTGTCTCCAACGGGGTCACCACCGGGGCTTGGGCCTGGGGTTCCTCCTGGGCGCGCTGCTCCTCCTGTGCCTGGGCCTTCTCGTAGGCTTTCCTGTAAGCACTCTCTTTCGACTTGCATCCCGACAAGGCCAACACAAGGCACAGCCCCGTACAAAATACCAATGATTTGTTCATATTCATCTTCTTATTGTTTGATTACGTTTTTATTTGCAAACTTACAAATAATCTCACAAAAACTGTTCCTTTTAGCGACTAAAGTTTGTTAAATGCCTTAAATTCAAGTTTTTTCGAAAAATTTATCAATCATTCATTCGGTTTTTCAGCATGAAAACATTATATTTGCAATCTAAAACAACATCAACTATACATCAATAACAAAGACATGAAAGCATTAGGTTACATTGGCGCCTTCTTAGGTGGCGCAATCGCCGGAGCAGCCTTAGGCCTGCTCCTGGCACCGGAAAAGGGAACGGAGACCCGCTCGAAGATTACCTCCGCCGTGGACGACTTCTGCGAGAAGCACAACATCAAGGTCAGCCGCAAGGAAGTGGACGACCTCGTGGACGACATCAAGGAGGCCCAAGCCCAGGAGGCTTAACCCCACAGCCTGTCATCCGAAACTACAAGCCAGCCAACGGAAATGTTCAGCAACGATCAGAACATAGAGACCATCAGTCAGCTTGTACAGACTCTCAAACATTACATCGGGCTTCAGCAGGAATACGTGAAGCTCGATGTAATTGAGAAGTCGGTGCGCATCCTGACTGTGCTCATCATGGCCTTGATTTTGTCCACACTTTTTCTCATCATGGCCATCTATCTGTCTTTCGCACTGGCCTACGCGCTGGAGCCTCTCGTGGGCAGCGTGGCAGCCTTTGCCATCGTGGCCGGTGTCTACCTGGTGCTGTTGGCCCTGGTGTTCATCTTCCGCCACAATTGGATAGAGAAACCGCTCGTCAAACTCCTCACAGGTATCTTATTGAGTTAACCATCATGCCCATAGAAATCATTACCAACTATAAGGACCTCAACGACATCCGCCTACGCAAGGAGACCTTGCTGAAAGGCATAAGGCAAGACAGTGCGCAGATGGACAAGTTGTATCACAGCTTGTTCACAAAGCCCGAGGCCGTCAACTCCTACGCCCTGCCCTCGCAGCGAATCAAGAGCGTCTTCAACATGGGTTCAGGCATTCTCGACGGCTTCCTCTTCGGCTGGAAGATTTATCGGAAATTCAAGAAAAAGAAATAAAGGCTGGCTCTATAAATTAGGTCGAGTCGTATTGTGCCCAGCGCCCACCTTTTCTCGCCATGGCAGAGCTCAAGCGAGCTTGGCTCTGCTCA
>SAMEA3663103__coassemble_171_pt1 | contig 57869 bp, 42 predicted proteins | sample SAMEA3663103__metabat2_high_PE_013 | metagenome-assembled genome bin SAMEA3663103 (sample SAMEA3663103) | pig gut metagenome | biome: pig gut; feature: pig-associated habitat; material: faeces | place: France | collected 2012 | reverse complement strand
GGCGGCGACCGCGACCTCATGGGCTGTTTCTTTTTTGGCGTCGGCTTTCTGCTGCGCTACGCACTGAGGCGCATCCCGCAGCCGTGGTGGCTCACGCTGCTCTATGCGGCCGCCGTGTGGGCCTTCAGCCGGTGGATGCCCGCGAGCATGACTTTCCGCACCAGCCTCCACCAAGTCCTGGCCTTGCCCGTCGCCGCCGTTCTCGGCTTTCTGATGACCTACAACGTCAGCACCATCATCAACCGCCGGGACAACACCCTGCGGCGCTTCCTCGTCTATTGCGGCGACAACACCCTCTGCGTGTTCGTCTTCCACATCGTGGCGTTCAAGGCCGTAAGCCTCGTCAAGATATGGTATTACGGCCTCGACTGGCTGCAGATGGGCTGCCATCTGGTCATACACGAGCATTCGCAGGACGACCTCTTCTGGCTTCTCTACAGCATTGCCGGCGTGGGCATTCCGCTCTTCGTCAACCATTCGTATCACAGATTGCGAACCCGACATTGCAGAAAGGCTCCAAATCAGGGGACATGAGAAAAAAAACTCCGCCGAAACCCATTTATATGCATTCTTTTTCGTAAATTTGCAGTCGAAATAGAAATAGCTAACAACATTTTATATATAAAGGAATTAAAATGACAATCGATCAATTCAACTTTGCCGGTCACAAGGCAATCGTCCGTGTGGACTTCAATGTTCCATTGGACGACAAGGGTAATGTAACAGACGACACCCGTATCCGCGGTGCTCTTCCCACTCTGAAGAAGATTCTCGCCGACGGTGGCGCGCTGATTATGATGAGCCACATGGGCAAGCCCAAGGGCAAGGTGAAGCCGGAGCTCTCCCTGTCGCAGATCGTGAAGAACGTGAGCGCCGCCTTGGGCGTGGAGGTGAAGTTTGCCAAGGACGCCGGCAACGCCGACGCTGAGGCCGCAGCCCTGAAGGGCGGCGAGGCTCTCCTGCTTGAGAACCTGCGCTACTATCCCGAAGAGGAGGGCAAGCCCGTCGGCGTGGAGAAGGGCACTCCCGAATACGACGCCGCCAAGGCCGAGATGAAAGAGCGCCAGAAGAAGTTCGCGCAGAAACTGGCTTCCTACGCCGACGTGTATGTGAACGACGCCTTCGGCACCGCCCACCGCAAGCACGCCTCCACGGCTGTGATCGCCGACTATTTCGACGCTGACCATAAGATGCTCGGCTACCTCATGGAGAAAGAGGTGAAGGCCATCGACAACGTGCTCAAGAACGCCCAGCACCCCTTCACCGCCATCATCGGCGGCTCCAAGGTAAGCTCCAAGCTTGGCGTGATCAAGAACCTGCTCGACAAGGTTGACAATCTGATCATCGGTGGCGGAATGGGCTACACCTTCATCAAGGCCCAGGGTGGCCACATTGGCGACTCGCTCCACGAGGACGACCTCATGCCCGAGGCTCTCAACGTACTCAAGGCCGCCAAGGAGAAGGGCGTGAACCTGAGCCTCTCCGTTGCCACAATTTGCGGCCGCGAGTTCAAGAACGACACCGAGATCAAGGAGTTCCCCATCAATGAGATTCCCGACGGATGGGAGGGCATGGACGCCTCTCCCGAGAGCCTTGCCATCTGGAAGAAGATCATCCTCGCATCGAAGACCATCCTGTGGAACGGTCCTGTGGGCGTGTTCGAGTTTGAGAACTTCTCCCATGGCACGGGCGAGATTGCCAAGACCGTAGCCCAGGCCACACAGGAGAACGGCGCCTACTCGCTCGTGGGCGGTGGCGACTCTGTGGCCGCCATCAACAAGTTCGGCCTGGCCGACAAGGTTTCCTACGTTTCAACCGGCGGCGGCGCCATGCTCGAGGCTATCGAAGGCAAGGTTCTGCCCGGCGTGGCCGCCATCGAGGGCAACAAGTAATCACTTCCTGTTGCTATAGTGACAACAGAAACTGCCCCATGCCAACAGGAGACAACATCTGACCAAACAATCCCAACTGCCCCCCAAGGCGGTTGGGATTCTTTCGTGGAGGATGGGTTCCCTGCCATGAGGCAATCCCAAGACAAACTATAAGAATAATGGATTGGTTAATCAATATCTTCACCGACACCAACTCTGTGGCCCACATATCACTGCTCTTCGCCATAGTCATCTTTGTTGGTGTGCTGTTGGGTAAGATTAAAGTTGGAGGCATCTCGTTGGGAGTCACCTTTGTGCTGTTTGCCGGCATCCTGGCGGGGCACATCGGTTTCACCGCTCCCACGGACATCCTCAACTTCATACAGGATTTCGGCCTCATCCTCTTCGTGTTCTGCATTGGTCTGCAGGTGGGGCCGGGATTCTTTGAGAGCTTCCGCAAAGGCGGTGTCGAACTCAACCTGATGTCGTGTCTGGTCATCCTGCTCAACATTGGAGTCATGTTCGCCTGCTACTATCTCTTCTTCGACACGAGCAACCCCAACAACCTCCCCATGATGGTGGGCACGCTCTATGGAGCCGTGACCAACACTCCGGGACTTGGAGCCGCCAACGAGGCCCTCAACAGCGTATTCCCCAAAGGCGGAGTGCCCCAGATAGCATCGGGCTACGCCTGCGCCTACCCGCTGGGCGTGTTGGGCATCATCACAGCCACCATCGCCGTGCGCTACATCTGCCGCATCAACCTCGACGGAGAGGAAGCGGAGCTCCAGCAGGATGAGGAGGAAAACCCGCACGCAAAGCCCCACACCATGTATATCCGTGTGGCCAACTCTTATATCGCTGGCCGTACGCTGAAGCAAATCACGGAGTTCCTCAACCACGACATCGTCTGCACGCGTATTCTCCACAATGGAGAGCTGAGCATTCCCAACCGCGACACCGTGCTGGAAGTCAACGACGAGATCCACGTTGTGTGTGCCGAGGCCGACGCCGAGGCCGTGCAGGCCTTCATCGGCCCGGCTATTGAGGTGAACTGGCCTGAGGAGAAAGACCAGCCCATGGTCTCCCGCCGTGTCATCATCACCAACCCCAGCATGAACGGCAAGACCTTGGGCACCATGCACTTCTCAAGCATGTATGGCGTCAACGTGACGCGCATCACACGCCAGGGCATGGACCTCTTCGCCAGCCGCAACCACCGGTTCCTGGTGGGCGACCGCATCATGGTGGTCGGTCCTGAGGACAACGTCAACCGCGTGGCCGAAATCATGGGCAACTCCACCAAACGGCTCAACGCGCCCAACATCGCCACCATCTTCATCGGCATCACCTTGGGCATCCTTTTTGGCAGCATTCCCTTTGCCATCCCGGGTATGCCCGTCCCCTTGAAGTTGGGCATCGCCGGCGGCCCGCTGCTGATAGCCATCTTCATCGGACGCTACGGCTACAAGGTGCATCTGGTCACCTACACCACCACCTCTGCCAACCTGATGCTGCGCGAGATTGGGCTTGTGCTCTTCCTTGCCAGCGTGGGAATCAAGGCCGGGGCTGGATTCTGGGACACCGTGGTGCAGGGCGACGGCCTGAAGTATGTGGGCACGGGCTTCCTCATCACCATCATCCCCATCCTAATCGTTGGCCCGCTGGCCCGTCTGAAGTACCATTTCAACTACTTCACCATCATGGGAATGCTTGCCGGCACCTACACCGACCCTCCAGCACTGGCCTACGCCAACCAGGTGTGCTCCAAGGAGGCTCCCGCCGTGGGCTACTCCACCGTGTATCCCTTGAGCATGTTCCTCCGCATCTTCACGGCAGAGATCATCGTCATCTTCTGCTGCGGGGCTGCCTAAAGGCGGGGGGACAAGCGCACAGACGGCTTTCAAGCAACCGCTCGATATGGGAAAGCCGCCTCGCAGGATGCCATCACGCAACCACTCGATAAAGGAAAGCCGCTTCACAGGAATGTGGAGCGGCTTTTTCGTTGTGAATCCGTCTCGCTTTCAGAAACCGTTACATGGTTTTCAACCTGCACGGATGCGTACAATCTGTTCCCCATGCCTACAATGAAAAGTCAGAGAGGAGTTTACAAGCGATTGGACTACCCAATCTTTCTCCAGCTGTCTTCATACCCATCTTCTGTGTCAGTTGTCACACTACTACGCGACAACTGACACACAACAATAGAACAACCGTCACACAACTGTGTGATGGCCATCACACAAGATGGACAGACGACAACCGAAATAACATGTATACATATCGGCTTGGTTCCTCAACCTAATTTTTAGAACCGGCCTTAAACAAAAAAACAGCGGGAAGGCCTTTGCTGGGAAAATAATACGCGCGCGCTGTATAGGAAGAGAGGGGGAGGCGCTCAATGGTGTTGTTTCATCGCCTTAGGCAATGCCCTCAGGCTCACCAGCCACTTTCCCCCAACATATCGCAAGGGCAGCGCAAACTTGGCCTCGCCCACCAGATGGGCAGAGGCTCCAATGGTGTCCATGGCCAGAAAATTCCTCACCGTGACAAAGGCCACAGCCGTTGTGTCGGAGGTGTAGTCGATGTCGCCAAGCTCATGGGCCGCCCCCTCACTCATGGCCCTCAACGAGTCGATGTCGGCCTGATGCACATTGGAGGCCGCATAGACCAACCACTCTTGGGAGCCGGCATCCACATTCTTCAGCGCATCCTCAAAATGCCAGTTGAAATAGGATGTGGCGAAGGAGTCGACAGCGGTCGCGAGCTGGTCGCCGTCGCCTTCATGGGGGCGACTGCAACCTAAGGGCAGAGAGAAGCCGAAGGCGGCAGCACTGATGAAAACAAGGCTTCTCAGAGAGAAATGTATCATAAATCGTGTGTTGTTTGGACAAAGATAGTGATTTTTTTGTTTTTACCACAGAAAATGAGTAATTTTGTATACTTTTCATACAACATTATGCTAAGATTCATAAGTTTTGGCAGCGGAAGTAGCGGAAACTGCTATTATTTGTATTCTGACATCGACGCCCTGCTGATAGACGCAGGAGTGGGCGTGCGCGGTCTGAAGAAGAATTTCAAGGACTTCGGCCTATCGTTGTCAAGCATCCATAACATACTTGTCACCCACGACCATGCCGACCACGTGAAGTCGATAGGCTCATTGAGCCGCGACTACGGCCTGCCGGTCTTCACCACCCACCGCGTACACGTAGGCATCGAGCGCAACTACTGCGTGCGTCAGAAAATCGGCCCCGAGCGCGTGAAAGTCATCGAGAAGGGAACGCCATTCAAGGTGGGCGAGTTCTCGGTGATGCCTTTCGGTGTGCCCCACGACAGCATGGACTGCGTGGGCTACAGCATCGTGCACGGCGACGTGAACTTCTGCATCATGACCGACGTGGGACGGGTGACGGAGGAGATGCAGCCTTTCATCGCCAAGGCCAACTATCTCATCATTGAGGCCAACTACGATGAGGAGATGCTCTTGGCCGGCCCTTACCCCCAATACCTGAAGCAGAGAATCCACAGCGACATAGGCCATCTGAGCAACCTCGCCTGCGGGGAGGCGCTTGCCCACTTCGCCACCCGGAGCCTGCGCCACGTCTGGCTGTGCCATCTCAGCGAGGAGAACAACCACCCCGAGCTGGCGCGCAAAACGGTGGAGCAAGTGCTGCGCTCGTATGGCATCATCGTGGGGAAAGACTTCGAGGCGGACGTTTTGCGGCGCAAACTGCCCTCTGGTCCATGGGAACTGAAATAAATTTCATTGAAAAATGAATTTATTGCCGAATAATGTTGGGTAGGTTAAAAAAAAGTCTTACCTTTGCAGTGTTATCCTGAATACAATCTTTTTACCTTAAAAGAAAACTAATACCTATTGAAAGAATGTCTTCCTCTGCGAAGAGGGGGACATTTTTTTGTGGCCTTACGCGAGTGGCTTCCGCCCCCTCCGCCTTTGCAAAAGGGAGCGGCCGGCACCAACCTATTCAAACACCTCGTCGATGTCCATATCGCTGTCCGCGCCCTGCTCCTCCTTGACGCAGGGGTCATAGTCGGTGGGCAGGCCGAAGGTGGCCGATGGCGTATAGCCCAAGGATTTGTCGCGATACACCTTTATCATATAATAGGCCCAGATGGGAAGAGCCATCGTGGCTCCCTGCCCCATCTGCATCGTGTCGAAGTGGATGTCGCGGTCCTCGCCGCCCACCCAGCAGCCGCTCACGAGCTGGGGCGTGAAGCCCATAAACCAGGCGTCGGAGTTGCGGTTGGTCGTTCCCGTCTTGCCGCCTATCTCCCCCTCCAAATTGTACTTGTAGCGCAGTCGTCCGGCCGTACCGCCATCGACGACAGCCTGCAGCATGACGAGCATCTTGTTGGCCGCATCGGCGCTTATCACCTCGTTCATGCGCGGCTGGAAACGGGCGATGATGTTGCCGTTCTGGTCCTCTATCTTCGTGACGAAGAGGGGCGCCGTGCGGATTCCGTGGTTGGCAAAGGTGGTGTAGGCGCTCACCATCTCGGCCACACTCACCTCGCACGGTCCCAGACAGAGCGACATGGAGGGATGAATCTCAGGATTGTCGATGCCGAAGTCGTGAAGTGTCTTCACAAACTGGTTGGGGTTGAGCTTGCTCATAAGGTAGGCCGAGATCCAGTTGTTCGACTGCTGCAGTCCCCACAACAGCGTCACCATGGAGCCATATCGTGCGTGGGAACCGTTGCGTGGAGTCCATGGCCGCCCCGCCACCATGTAGGTGCGCTGTACGTTGGGAGCCTTGTCGCAGGGGGTGAACCCATTGCCCATGGCCAGTGAATAGAGGAAGGGCTTGATGGTGGAGCCCACCTGGCGGCGGCCGCCCGTCACCATGTCATACATGAAGTGGGTGTAGTCGAGCCCACCCACGTAGGCCTTGACATATCCCGTCTTGGGGTCCATGCTCATGAAGCCGGCGCGCAGGAAGTGCTTGTAGTAGCGTATGGAGTCGAGGGGCGTCATGGTGGTGTCGAGGTCGCCATGGTAAGTGAACACGGTCATGTCGGTGGGCGTGCGGAAGGCTTTCAGGATTTCGCCCTCGCTGCATCCTGCGGCCTTCATGTTGCGATAGCGCTCGCTCTGGCGCATGGAATTGCGCATGATGGTGCGCACTTCCTCGGGCTTGAGCGCGTCGCTGAAGGGAGCGTTGGCGTCGCCCCGCTTCTCCTTGTCAAACTCCGGCTGCAAGAATTTGGCCACGTGGCCGTAGACTGCCTCCTCTGCAAAACGCTGCATACGGCTGTCGATGGTGGTGTAGACCTTAAGACCGTCGGTGTAGACATTGTAGGGCGAGCCGTCCTTCTTGAAGTTCTTGTTGCACCAGCCATAGAGCGGGTCGCGGTCCCAGGCGATGGAGTCGATGACATACTGGCGTTGGTTCCACTGCGGATAGTCGGCCCTGTCGGGCCGCTTGGCCATCATATACTGCCGCAGGAACTCACGGAAGTAGGTGGCGGAGCCATCCTTGTGGTCGGTGCGGTGGAAGTTGAGCACAAGAGGCTCGGCCGTGAGGCTCTCAAACTGGCCGTGGCTGATGTAGCCGGCCTTCTCCATCTGCTGCAGCACCACATTGCGGCGCTCGGTGCAGCGTTCGGGATAGCGCACGGGATTGAAGAGCGATGGGTTCTTGCACAGTCCCACGAGTGTGGCCGACTCCAAGAGGGAGAGGTTTTTGGGTTCCTTGTTGAAATAGGTGTTGGCGGCGGTCTTGATGCCCACCGCATTGTGGAGGAAGTCGAAATAGTTGAGATAGAGCGCGATGATTTCCTCCTTTGTGTAGTTGCGCTCCAGCTTGATGGCTATCACCCATTCGATGGGCTTTTGGAAGAGCCGTTCCAAAGTGGAGTGGGCCTTTCCCGAATAGAGTTGCTTGGCCAGCTGCTGGGTGATGGTGGAGCCACCGCCCGCATTGACCTGCCCGAGGATGCCCCTCTTCACGATGGCACGGCCCAAGGCGATGAAGTCGATGCCCGAATGGTCGTAGAAGCGCGCGTCCTCCGTAGCCACCAAAGCCTGCACCAGATAGGGAGAGAGCTTGGAATAGGGGATGACGATACGGTTCTCGCGGTCGGCATTCCAAGTGCCCAGCACCTTGCCGTCGGAGGAATACACCTGCGTGGCCGAACGGTCGATTGGGTTCTGCAGGTCCTCTATCGGGGGCATGTAGCCAATCCATCCGTTCCATATCATGATGAAGGCCACCAGCACGACAACCACAATGGCGGCCAGCGAGCCCCAAAGGAAATGTATCAACTTTCTTCTCATATAAAACTCCGTGTTATTTCGGGTGGCGCAACACCCGGCGCCAGTCCCGACAACCCCTGCCAACGGCCCGCATTCTCACCCTGAGTGGCCTCGCAGAGAACTTTAATTGTGCAAAATTAAGAAATTCTTTTGAAATATGCCACATAAATGGAAAATTATGATTAACTTAGCACTCGAAAACTGGAACTTTCAAATCCACAAACTGTTAATATGGAAAAACATAATTTTGTGACGATTGCCGATTTGTCAAGAGACGACATCATGTATCTCCTGCAAATGGCGCAAGAGTTTGAGAAGCATCCCAACCGCGAGCTGCTCAAGGGCAAGGTGGTGGCCACGCTTTTCTATGAGCCGTCCACCCGTACGCGCCTGAGCTTCGAGACGGCCGCCAACCGGCTCGGGGCGCGCGTCATTGGCTTTTCCGACGCCAAGGCCTCAAGCGTCGCCAAGGGCGAGACGCTGAAGGACACGATTCTCATGGTGTCGAACTATGCCGACATCATCGCCATGCGCCACTACATCGAGGGCGCGGCCCAATATGCCTCAGAGGTGGCGCCAGTGCCCATCGTCAACGCGGGAGACGGAGCCCACATGCACCCCTCGCAGTGCCTGCTCGACCTCTACTCCATCTACAAGACGCAAGGCACGCTCGACAACCTCAACATCTATCTGGTGGGCGACTTGAAATATGGCCGCACCGTACACTCGCTCATCATGGCCATGCGCCACTTCAACCCCACATTCCACTTCATAGCCCCGCCAGAATTGGCCATGCCCGAGGAGTACAAAATCTACTGCCGCAAGCACAACATCAAGTTTGAGGAGCATACGGAGTTTACCGACGATGTCATCTCGCAGGCAGACATACTATATATGACGCGCGTGCAGAAGGAGCGCTTCTCCGACCTGATGGAATACGAGCGCGTGAAGAACGTCTACATCCTGCGCAACGCCATGCTCCACAACGTGAGGCCCAACATGCGCATCATGCACCCGCTGCCCCGCGTGAACGAGATCGCCTACGACGTGGACAGCAACCCCCACGCCTACTACATCCAGCAGGCCCGCAACGGACTCTATGCCCGCGAGGCCATCTACGCCTACTGCCTGGGCATCGGCCTGGACGAGGTGAGGAACGACAAAACAATCATTGACTAATCACGACTATGGCAAAGAAAGAACTCTTGGTGACGGCCATCGAGAACGGGACCGTCATCGACCACATACCCGCCGACAAGACCTACGACGTGGCCAACCTGCTGAGACTTCAGGAACTCGACACGCCCGTAACGATTGGCTACAATCTGCCCTCTAAGAAGATAGGGCGCAAGGGAATCATCAAGATTACCGACAAGTTCTTCACCGAGGAGGAAATATCGCGGCTCAGTGTCGTGGCGCCCAAGATTGTGCTCAACATCATCCGCAACTATGAGGTGGTGGAGAAGAAGACGGTGGAGACTCCCGACGAGCTGCGCGGCATCGTGAAGTGCAACAACCCCAAGTGCATCACCAACAACGAGCCCATGCAGACCATCTTCAACGTCATCGACAAGGAGAAAGGAATCCTGAAATGCCACTACTGCGATAAAGAACAATATATCGACAATGTGAAGCTTTGTGAACACTAAATTTAATAACTCATCCAAAACAATTAAAAACCATGACTCAAGATCAGAAAATCTTTGATTTGATTGAACAAGAGCATCAGCGCCAGCTGAAGGGTATGGAACTTATCGCATCTGAGAACTTCGTCAGCGACGAGGTGATGCGCGCCATGGGTTCCTACATGACCAACAAGTATGCCGAGGGCCTGCCCGGCCACCGCTATTATGGCGGCTGCCAGATTGTGGACCAGTCGGAAGACCTCGCACGCGAGAGGGTGAAGAAGCTCTTCGGCGCTGAGTTTGCCAACGTGCAGCCCCACTCCGGCGCCCAAGCCAACGCAGCAGTGCTGTTGGCTGTGTTGCAACCTGGAGACACATTCATGGGTCTGAACCTCGACGAGGGCGGCCACCTCTCGCACGGCAGCAAGGTCAACACCTCCGGCATCCTCTACAACCCCATCGGCTACAACCTCAACAAGGAGACAGGACGCGTGGACTACGACGAGATGGAGAAGCTGGCTTTGGAGCACAAGCCCAAGCTCATCATCGGCGGCGGCTCTGCCTACAGCCGCGAGTGGGACTACAAGCGCATGCGCCAGATTGCCGACGAGGTGGGCGCACTGCTCATGGTAGACATGGCGCATCCCGCAGGACTCATCGCCGCCGGACTGCTCGACAACCCCGTGAAATACGCCCACATCGTGACCTCCACCACCCACAAGACACTGCGTGGCCCGCGTGGCGGAATCATCCTCATGGGCAAGGACTTCCCCAATCCTTTCGGCAAGCGCAACAAGAAGGGCGAGCTGCGCATGATGAGCTCTCTGCTCAACTCGGCCGTCTTCCCCGGCATCCAGGGCGGACCCTTGGAGCATGTCATCGCAGCCAAGGCCGTAGGCTTCTTCGAGAACCTCCAGCCCGAGTGGAAAGAGTATGCCTTGCAGGTGAAGAAGAACGCCGCAGTGCTGGCACAGGACCTGATGGACCGTGGCTTCCATGTGGTGAGCGGCGGCACCGACAACCACTCCATGCTCGTGGACCTGCGCACGAAGTATCCCGACCTCACCGGCAAGGTGGCTGAGAACGCACTCGTGGCCGCCGACCTCACGGTCAACAAGAACATGGTGCCCAACGACAGCCGCTCCGCCTTCCAGACCAGCGGCATCCGCCTGGGTACGGCTGCCATGACCACCCGCGGCGCCAAGGAGGACATGATGCACCTCGTGGCCGAACTCATCGAGACCGTGCTCAACGCTCCCGAGGACGAACAAGTCATCGCCAGCGTGCGCGAGAAGGTCAACGCCACAATGAAGAACTACCCGCTCTTCGCCTATTGATTTCCCAAGACTCAACATCCCCATATCCCGCTGCTGGCTTGGACCGGCAGCGGGATATCCAAGCAGCTGCAATCTGCCCCCTGAAATTGGCCTGCTTGGTCAGGAATCCTCGCTTGGTACACATTACACCTGATAACAACACCACAATCTATCACTATGCGCAGCCACAACCATTGTTTCCTATTCATCCTGCTGCTGTCACTCGTTTTCCCCATCAACCTGAAAGCCGACGGCGTGAAAGGCAGGGTGGTCGACGAAGAGACCGGAATGCCCATCGCCGACGCCAACATACAGCTCGTCGTCAAAATCTACAACGGACAGACAACCTTCGTCACGTCGACCGACAGCTTGGGCTTGTTCAGCTTGAGCTCCTACTTCACGGGGCGCGCCGTCATCAGCATCTCCTTTCTTGGCTACAAAACCCAGACCGTGTCGGAATACCTCTTCTCCGACAATGAGAGCAGCGACACCATCGACCTTGGCGACATCAAGCTGAAACGCTCCGCCACCATGCTCAAAGCCTTGGAAGTGACAGGCCACCTGCCCAAAGTCACGATGAGCGGCGACACCATCGTGTTCAATCCAGAGGCCATCAAGCTGGAGGACAACGCCAAGATATTGCAATTGCTGCGCAAGCTGCCGGGAGTGAGGCAGCACAAGGACGGACGATTCTATTGGAATGACAAGCCCATCCGGCTGATGATGAACGGCAAGGACACGTTTGGTGAGGCTTTAGTGACGCAGCTTCCCGCCGACATCGTGAAGAAGCTGAAGCTCTACGACCGCCGCTCCAAGCTTGCCCGCCACACGGGCGTCAGCGACGGAAAGGAGGACAACGTGCTCGACATACAGATAAAGCCGGGATTCATGGACAAATTCTATGGCACCGCCCAGGCACAGTATCTCACCACAGACCACTACTATGCCCACACCAACGGCATCAAACTCTCCAACGCGTCGCCCATGATGTTCCTCCTCAACGCCAACAACATCAACGAATGGTGCAAAATGTCATACAACAGCCTGTCGGTGTCGACCAGTCCCAACTTCGGCAAAGGGCAATTCGGCGGACTGTCGCTCTCGCACAACTGGCAGACGGAGGGCGCCGACGGCAACAACAACATCACTTTCGCTCCCTATTTGGGGCATCACGACGAGTGGGGCGACAGCTATTCATCCACGCAGAACTTTTTTCCCGGTGAGCGGCAGACTTTCACGCTCTCGAAGACACACAGCTACAAACACGAATTCAACCCCTCGTTTGAGGTTTCGGCCGACGTTTACACCGACTCGGTGAACGAACTCTCACTCACAGGCTCCTTTGCCTACACCAAAACCCACAACAAGACGGAATACAAGATGGCGCGCTACGACGAGGAGCCATACGCCTATGGGAGCTTCCCCATGGACGAGACCTTCGGCGCACAGCCTGGCACAGGACTCTTCAACCACACACAGCTGCGCAGCCGCAGCAAAAAAGTGGACGACAACGACCAGAGCGCGGCCAAGTTGTCGGCACAATGGTCGCACTTCCTGCCCAACAACAAGGGTGAACTCGACCTCACCGCCCAAAGCCAACTGACAAGCTCCAACACACGCCAACTCGTATACCGCAACTACGACTACCTCAAACGGCAGCCCAACATAGGAGTCAACCAGTGGGGACGTAACCCCCAGCTCACGTCGAGGAACAGCATCCAGAGCGAAATCCAATTCGTTCTCAGCCCGCGGCTCACGCTGCGGCTCACAGAAACCTTGGGCTACGACTTCGCGCGCGACAACATTGACTTCTATGCCGACAGCCTCAATAACGCTCCCGAGGACTACCGCCCCACGGCTGCCGATCCTGCCAACAGGCTCCGCTCCCACCAAAACTCCATCTACAACAGCATGGAGGCTTCGATGACATACAACATCACCAACAAAAACCACCTCACGCCCTCCATGGCTTGGAGCTGGCACCACGACCACCTCAACTACCAGCGGGGCAGCCTTGACACGACGGCCACGCGTTGCACGAACCTCATCGCCCCGTCTCTGAAATGGCTGTACAAGATTGACCGCACGCAAAACATCGACATACAGCTCTCCTACGCCAACACGCGACCCGAACTGTCGTCGGTGGTGGACTATGTCGACAGCCGCGACCCGCTGAACATCATGCGAGGCAATCGCGACCTGCGCAACAGTGGCCGATACGGAACCACCGTCAACTACACCAAAATCCTGCCGCGCCAACAAATCATGCTCAACACCATAGTGGACTTCGCCCACGAGTCGTCGCCCATCACCTATCTGCTCGTCTACAATGGCCAAACGGGCAGCTACTCCTCGATGCCTGTCAACGTGAAAGGCGGCAACAACCTGAAAATCAGCCTGGACTATGACCAGAGCTTGGGAGCCTACGTCAGATTGCAAAACAAGGCAACGGCCAACTGGCGACACGCTTACGCCTATCTCACAGCGACGGACTTCGACCAGACCCCCGTCCGCAACACGCAGCGTGCCTTCACCTTCAACGACGACCTGTCCATAGCCTACGAGACCGACAATTTCCACGCTGAGCTCTTTGGAAAGCTTAGGGTCAACAACTACCACTATTCCCAGACACCCGACTTTGACAACAAGCCGTTGGACTTCACCTACGGCACAAAGGCGTGGTTGAAGTTGGGCGACTTCAAACTCTTCACCGACATCAGCGATGAGTTTCACTGCGGCTACCAGTCGGCGGCTTTCAACCGCCACCGCTGCATCTGGAACGCATGGGCATCACTCTCTATAATGAAGGGAATAGGCACAATCAAGTTGGGCATGAACGACATCATCAACCAGCAGAACCAAAAATACAGCAATGCCACCGCCTACCAGCGCCTCGAGTCGTGGAACGACAGCTTCACCCACTACGCCTACCTAAAGTTTGAATACAACTTCCGGCCAAAGAAGAGGCGATGACCATCCAATTGGGCGCGTCTTCTCCCTCCATGGCAGACCAAGGGAAGCCGCTTGGTCCCAAGCCGTTGGTTGGGCGAAAAACTTTCTGATAAAAAAAGCAGGAAAAAGTTTGCTGGTATCAATAAATTATTATACCTTTGCACTCGCTTAACCAAAGCGGTTACGGTACCTTGTCCGAACGGTTAGGTAACGGTCTGCAAAACCGTTCAAGGCGGTTCGACTCCGCCAGGTACCTCCTGCAAAGGGCAATCCACAATGTGGGTTGCCCTTTTTCATTGCCATCCATTCCCCCACGGACACAGATGGATCATCGCTTGCCGGCCCGCTTTCTCCCTTTCCCCAGACTCGGGCAGAGAGGTGCGGCACACAAGGGCGGCAAACGAGACGAGCCAATACTGGAGCTGCCAAGATCAAAACAAAGCCCATCCATATCAATGACAAGGCCTAAAGTTGTCCAACTGAAGCGTTGAACAACAAGCGTGACACCTTTCACGATATTTTGTGGGAACTGCCATGAAGCTAAAATAGATGGATGTTTGCGGATAGTCATACCAAAAATACAGGGCAACCGCTTCACTTTGTCGCCATAATTATGTATCTTTGCAGCTGGCAAGCAGGAGGCACGGCGTCTCGCCGTGCAAGAATGCGCGGCGAGGAAGGCGCACCTCCTAATAAAACAAAGAAATAAACGACAGAACATGTATAAATCCCTCTTGACAACCTTACTTTTACTCTTGCAATTGGCTTCCAGCATGGCACAATCCACCATCAAGATGGTGGTGGGCACCTATACCAACGGCACAAGCCGTGGTGTCTATTCCTTTGATTTCGACCAAGACCATGGAACTGCCCATGCACTCGACACGCTGGATGTCAGCAATCCCTCGTTTCTCACCATCAGCCAAGATGGGACGCGCATCTATGCGGTGAGCGAGAACAACGACTCTACAGCAGCCGTCAACGCCATTCGATTTGACAACAAGACGGGCAGGATGAGCCTCATCAACAGCCAACCCACCCACGGTGAGGACCCCTGCCATGTGTCAACAAACGGGCGCATACTGCTCACGGCCAACTACACGGGAGGCTCACTGAGCGTGTTGCCGCTCGATAAGGACGGCGCTCTGCTCCCCATGTCGCAGCAGCTGAGGGGGACGACCGCATCCTCTGACATGCCACAGCAAGCCACAGCCCACATCCATTGCGCCCTGTTCACGCCAGACGGCCGGGAAGTGGTGGCCACCGACTTCAGCGCCAACCGACTCATCCGGATGTCGCTCGAAGAGGCCACGCGGCTCTCTTCCCCCACCACTGCCGCCATCCTGCCGGAGAACTCTGGTTGCCGGCATTTCGTCTGGAGCAACGACAGGAGATTCTGCTACGTCATCAGCGAGATTTCAGGGGCTGTGACCGTGCTGCGCAATACATCGGGAACCATGCCCATCCTACAGCAAATCCAGAGTGATTCAGTTGGTGGGCACGGCTCGGCAGACATCCATCTGTCGCCCAACGGCCATTTCCTCTACACTTCGAACCGACTGGTCGATGACGGAATATCCATTTTCGCCGTTGAAGAAGAAACGGGCAGGCTGACCAAGATAGGCTACCAGCCGATGGGCATCCATCCGCGCAATTTCAACATCACGCCCAATGGACGTTTCCTGCTCTGCGCCTGCCGCGACAGCAACGTTATCCAAGTTTTCAGTATCGACCAAACGACCGGCCTGCTCCACGACACCCATCAGGACATAAGGATGGACAAGCCCGTCTGCATACAATTCTACCAAGGGAGGTAAAAAAACGATGATTGTCCGCAATCATCTAATTGCGGCGATTCCGAAATCAGCCCTACCCCTGAGAGCGGTAAGGGCATAAACGTTCAACAGCAGGGGCCGTGCCTATATAGGCATGGCCCCTGCTGTTGGATGATAGGGTACGATCGATGTTCTCGGCCAGCTCCAAGCAGAGTCTGGACAAAGACGCGCGCTCAAGGCTGAGCCGTGGTGCGGTAGGAAGGATTTGCGCGGTAGGAATAGGCCCCGCCTGTGATGGTGGCGAGGGAGAAGCTCTGGAACACGATGCCTTGGTAGCCACCCATCTCGGCCAAGAATGCGATGTCGCCTTTCTTATCGAGAATCATCGTCGAATAAGCATAGTGCGCATCGTTCAAACCGAATTTCGACCAACCACCCACGTATTCGGTGAGCGAGGTGAAATCGCGAGGCAGCTCCTTCCAGTAAATCGCTATGTGGGTTCTGTCTGTAGAGGCAGGAGCCGACTGCAACATCACGTAGGTGGCCTTTCCCTTATTGTCGACGGCAGGAACGAGCATCAGCTCGCCGTTGCATTGCGAGGAATAGGTGCCGTCGGCGGGATTCTCGCTTGTCACAAAGCTGTCGCTCCATGCACCCTGCCCGCTGGACGGATTGGAAAACCTGAAGATATTGAAATGTCTTCCATTGACCTTGCGCGACCGCGCGCTGAGCAGGATGCTTCCATCGGGCAGCTCCTCCACCTTGCACTCGTCGCCGCCGGCAATGGGCAATGCTTCGTTGCCGCCGAGATAGCGCCAACTCTTTCCAAAGTCGTCGGAATAGGCAACAAGACTGCCGGCCTGCGTGCACACGCCGGAATAGATGCGGTAGAACTTCCCCTGCTTCACCCGCGCGCTCTGAATCATGCGGCCGCTGGAGAAGAACAGGTGGTTGACGTTGGGGTTGGCATAGAGGTTGTCGGAGATTTCCTCCGTTGTCCATGTAAGGCCATTGTCCCTGCTCACCGAGCGTGCCACAAGCGGCCTACGGTTTATGGGCGATGCGAAGCCGTCTTTTCCCGAGGATGTCATCATCAGCACGGCTCCGCTCTTCCTGTCCACCACTGTGGCGGCATCGCCATGGGCGAAGTCGAAGACGCTGCTGCTGTCGATGGCCAAGTCCTGATGCTGGGGCGACCAGCTCAGGCCATGGTCGGCAGAGGTGCGGCTGTACACGGAGATTTGATTCTTCCAGCCTATGTCGCCCGAATCGCCAAAGCGCCTATCGGAAAAGGCCATGAGGCTGCCATTGTTCAGGCGCACGATGGCGGGTATGCGATAGGTGTCCTGACGGCCATTGGTCTGCGTGGAGCCCGTGGCGAAGAGCGTGGTCTGCGCAGAGGCAGTCAAGGTTCCGTCCATAGAAAGGACAAAGGCCAGGAGGCCGAGAGCGGTTCTGTTAATTCTCATTGGTTTTTAAAGATTGAATTGAGGATATATAAAAAGTCATTGGTTGTTCGCGGGATTTGCCAAAGCTGCATCAGAAAGATGGTGGCACGCCATGCGCCGAGCGGCTGTCAGGGCTTGGGCGGCAGCCGAAAGGCCTCAGGCAGAATGCGCCTCCATCAGCTATTCGGCGCTGAAGTCGGCCACGAGCTTGCGATACATACCATAAAGGTGCACACGCGAGACATAGCCTATGAGCCGGTTGTCGAGGTCTACCACAGGCAGATAGTCGGCTCCCGTAGACTCAAACTTCTTCATCACGTCGGCCATGGGGTCGTGCTTGCCAAGCGTAGCCTTCACGTCGGTCATCAGCTGGCTGACGGTGAACTTCTGGTAGAGTTCCGTTCTGAACACGAGATTCTGTATCTTCAGCAAGTCCACCTCGCCCAAGAGGTGCCCGCCGTCGTCGGTGACAAGGAGGAAAGAGGTTGGATTCTGCGAGAAGATGTTCACCATCTTGCCCATGGGCGTGGATGGCTTCACGGTGATGAAGTCCTTTTCTATCACAGAGTTGAGGTTCATAAGTGTCAGCACGCTCTGGTCGATGTGGTGGGTGAGGAGTTTTCCCTCGCGCGCCAATCGCATGGCGTAGATGCTGTGAGGCTCAAAGATGCTGATGGTCATCACCGACACTACGGCCACGATGAGCAGGGGCATGAACAGCTGATAGCCGCCCGTAATCTCGGCGATGAGGAAGATGCCCGTCAAGGGAGCGTGCATCACGCCGGCCATCACGCCGGCCATGCCCAACAGCGTGAAGTTCTTCTCAGGGATGTAGACTCCTATCTGATAGGTGTTCCACAGACGGGCGAAGAGGAAGCCGCAAAAGGCTCCGACAAACAGCGAAGGCGCAAAGGTTCCACCGCAACCGCCGGCTCCGTTGGTGGAAGAGGTTGCGACAATCTTGGTGAGCAGCACGCCAGTGATATAGACCAGCAGTAGGCTGCCGTGGCCCGCGAAGAGCGAGCGGTCCATCACCACGTCCCAATCGGCGTTGGTCTTTCCGTTGAGCAGGATGCCGATGGAGTTGTAGCCCTCACCATAGAGCGAGGGGAAGAGGAAGATGAGCGTGCTCAGCACGAGACCGCCCAAGAGCAGTTTGGTGTAGGGATACTGTCGGAGCTGGGCGAAAACCCCTTCGCAGGCTGTCATCATGCGGATGAAATAGAGCGACACGAAGCCACAGAACACCCCGAAGAGGATGCTCGCCGGAACACGGTCCACCTGCCAGGCGGAATCCAGCTGGAAATCGAAGAGCGACCGCTGCCCCAACAATATATAGGATATGACGGTGGCGGTGACGCTTGAGGTGAGGATGGGCACAAGCGAGGCCATGGACAGGTCGACCATCAGCACCTCCAAGGTGAACACCAGCCCAGCTATGGGAGCCTTGAAGATTCCGGCAATGGCGGCGGAGGCTCCACAGCCCACGAGCAGCATGAGCGATTTCTTGTCGAGGCCGAACATCTGTCCAAGGTTGCTGCCAATGGCCGAACCCGTAAGCACGATGGGTGCCTCGGCTCCCACACTGCCACCGAAACCGATGGTGATGGCAGAGGCTATCACCGACGACCACATGTTGTGGGGCTTCAGCCTCGACTGCTTGGTGGAGATGGCGTAGAGCACCCGCGTGATGCCGTGTGAGATGTTGTCCTTGACGACGTATCTCACGAACAGCATCGTGAGGAAGATGCCCACCACAGGGAAGAGGAGATAGAGCAGGTTGGACGAATAGCGGTCGAAGCCTGCCGTGAGCAAGAGCTGTATCTGCTCGATGAGCCAGTGCAGGATGAAGGCGGCGAACGAGGCCAGCACTCCCACAGCCACTGCGAGAATGATGGTGAGTTGGCGTTGCGTCAACGTATGGCTTGTCCAGGCGATTACTCTACTGGTCATCTCACTTCCTGATAATCGTTACTTCTCCGTTGGGCTTCAGTTTGATGATGCTGCTCGGCGTGTGGGGCTTGTGTTCCTGCCGGCGCGAGAAGCACACATAGTCAACACTGTCGAGCAGCTCCGGGGCGATGTCCTGGTAGTTCTGCGCGGCAGGCTCGCCGCTGATGTTGGCCGATGTTGACACGAGAGGCTTCTGGAAACGGTAGCAAAGCTCATGCGAGAATTTCTCCCTCGTGATGCGGATCCCCACGCTGCCGTCGTCGGCAATGATGTTCTCTGCCAGTCCGCTTGCCCCGTCGAGTATGAGCGTGGTGGGCTTGTCCACAACCTCAAGCAGTTCCCAAGCCACTTCGGGCACATTGCGCACATAGCGTTGCAGCCTGGCCTCGCTGTCAACCAGACAAATGAGGGCCTTGCTGTCGTCGCGGTGCTTGATGGCATAAACTTTCTTCACAGCCTCGGCGTTGGTGGCGTCGCAGCCGATTCCCCATACGGTGTCCGTGGGGTAGAGTATGACGCCTCCCTTACGGAGCACGTCCACTGCTTTTCTAATGTCTTCTTCTTGTGTCATTGGTAATACTTATCCTTTCATTCACAAAAGTACAAAAGTTTTTCCAATCTCCGAAACAAAGCGGAATTTTTTCTTCAAGATAGTCTTTCTTGTAAGCCATTCATTGCTGGTGGGGAACCAACACGATAGAACACGATGCCTTTGGCAAACACATAAGGCTGGTTCTATAAATTAGACCGATAGATGCAGAAGACGACCGAAACGACAACTACACTTTATCAATTATTCTTTAAGCCTAATTTATAGAACCAGCCGTAAGCCATTCATTGCTGGTGGGGAACCAACACGATAGTACACGATGCTCTTCCGCTCCTACCTCTTCGCTTTCCTATAGGCGTTGGGTGCGATGGGGGAGTGGAGCTTGAAAAAGTTGGTGAAGGCCGATTGGTCGTTGAAGCTCAGCTCCTGGCTGATCTCGCCAATCGTCATGTCGGTATTGCGCAGCAGCCTGCAAGCCTCGTTGTAGGTCAGCAGGGAGAGGTAGTCGCCGATGGTGTTGCCGGAAATCTCCTTTACGATTCTCGAAAGGTAGGTGGTGGTCATGTTCAGCTTGTCGGCATAGAACGTCAGCGACCGCTGCTTTCGGAAGTTGTTGTCGGCCAGATGGACGAAGATTCTGAACACATTCTCCTTGTGGTGGAAGTCGTGAGTGAACACTTTCTTGGAGTAGGGCAACTCATTGAAGAGCAGCAGGCACACGTGGAGCAGCGACCGCAGGATTTCGTGCCTGTAGAGATGGTCTTGGCGGATGGCGGTGCGTATTTGTTGGAAGACGCCGCTCAATTCCTCCATCTGTTCCCGGTCGAGGTGGTAGACCATGCTGGCTGTTGTGGGCACCCGCTGGAGCGTGGCCTCCGACTCGGGCGAGACGTTGCAGGCGCTGTTGTAGAAGGTCTGGTCGACGAGCAAGCCTTCAGACACAAGCCCTTCGGGGAAGAAGCAGTCGATGGGCTGATAGGGAGTCACCACCATCAGGTCGCCGGGCTTGAGCGCGAGCGTCTTCTCGCCCATGCGCACCGTGGCCACCCCCAGGCGTATGAGTTGCATCTCGTAGCAGCTGATGCGGTTGTCGTAGGCGCGGAGGTCGTGCTTGCCGCCCTCCGCCGAGCTGTAGTAGGCAATGCCCGGCTCGTAGAGGTCCGATATGCTGTAGCGTGCGGCAAGCTGTTGTAGACTCAAGTTTCCTCTCTTCGTCATGTTCTTATCATTATATATAAGGTATACGGCAAACTGTTGGCGGCCACAACAGGGATGGCTGCCTATGGTGCCGCCAAAAGTAATGAATTGTTTCGTATTTCACAAAAAAAGAACGATAATTTATAAAGTCCCTTCCGAAGATTATGGCTAACTTTGCCGTAGAAACAGAACTTAAATCGTTACGAATATTATGAGTGAGGAAAAATTCAGAGTGGAATCAGACCTCTTGGGAGAGTTGAAGGTTCCGGCAGACGCCCTTTACGGCGTGCAGACACAGCGTGGCATCAACAATTACCATATTTCGCGCAAGAAGATGCGCGACTATCCCGACTTCGTGGTGTCCATCGCCTACGTGAAGTTGGCTGCGGTGCAGACCAACCACGCCTTGGGTGTCATCAACGATGAGATAACGGGCGCCATCAGCCAGGCTTGCCAGGAAATCGTCGACGGCAAGTGGCATGAGAACTTCCCCATCGACATGATGCAGGGAGGCGCAGGCACATCGGTCAACATGAACGCCAATGAGGTCATCGCCAACCGCGCTCTTGAAATCATGGGCCACAAGCGGGGAGAGTACCAATACTGCTCACCCAACGACCACGTGAACTGCGGGCAGTCGACCAACGACGCCTATCCCACCTCCATCCGTCTGGCCATCATCCGCATGAACAAGACCCTCGTGGCCTCGCTCACGGGGCTCATCAGCGCCCTGCGCTATAAGGCCGACGAATACAAGGAAGCGTTGAAGATGGGGCGCACCCAGCTGCAGGACGCAGTGCCCATGACTTTCGGGCAGGAGTTCAACGCCTACGCCGCCAACTTGGAGGAGGAAATCCTCAACCTTGAGCGCAACGTGCGTCTGCTCCACGAAATCAACATGGGAGGCACTGCCATTGGCACGGGATTGAACGCTGTGCCAGGATTCGCCAAGCTCTGCGCAGCCAACCTGAGCAAGCTCACGGGCGAGAACTTCGTTCCGGCCGTCGACCTTGTGGAGGCCACTCCCGACACGGGCGCATACGTGAGCTATTCCGGCGCACTGAAGCGTCTGGCCGTGAAGCTCTCCAAGATTTGCAACGACCTCCGCCTGATGGCCTCCGGCCCGCGCTGCGGCTTGAAGGAAATCAATCTTCCCGCAATGGCTCCCGGCTCAAGCATCATGCCCGGCAAGGTGAATCCCGTCATTCCCGAGGTGACCAATCAGGTGTGCTTCAAGGTGATTGGCAACGACACCACCGTGGCCTTCGCCGCTGAGGCCGGCCAGCTGGAACTCAACGTGATGGAGCCTGTCATCACCGAGAGCCTCTTCGAGAGCCTCTGGTGGCTCCACAATGCCATCGACACCCTCACGGAGAAGTGCATACTCGGCATCACGGTCAACAAGGAGCGTTGCTATGAGATGGTGAAGAACTCCATCGGCATCGTGACTGCACTCAACCCCATCATCGGCTACAAGGCCAGCACCAAGGTGGCCAAGGAAGCCCTTGAGACCAACCGCTCGGTCTACGACATCGTGCTGGAGAAGGGACTGATGACCAAGGACAAGCTTGACGAGGCCCTCAATCCCAAGAATATGCTCGTATCGCACAAGTTCAGCAAATGAACACTCCCCAACCTTCTGCCTTGATCTTATTGTGAAAAAACGTGCAATGCCGGTGGCATGCCATGGCCGGCCAGCGCACAGAGAGAAAACTGACTACAACTTGACTATGAAGGGCGCAATCCGTGAGGATTGCGCCCTTGCTTGTGGGGTGGCGCGTGGGCGGCAAGGCTGTCTATTTGATTCCCGACTTCAGGAATTGCGCGAACTCGTCGTTGTAGCCGTTGAAGACATTCACGTCGACATAGCCGTGGATGCCATTGGCACGGCCGTCCTGACACAGCTGCCAGATGGCCAGCCTCACGTTGGGCTTGTATTCCCCATAGCGTGCTATCCAAACGGGGTAGCTCCTCATCACGTCGGGGGCCAATGGCAGATATCGGTTGACAAACCCTTGGCTGACATAGAGGATGGGGCGGCAGCCCGTCCGCTGCTCCACCACGCGCAACCAAGCCTTGATGTTGGTCCACATCACTTCTGTGCCTCCGCAGGCCTCTATCTGTTTGCGGGTGGGCTCGATGTCGAGCACTGGGGGCAGGTCGCCTTTCTGGAACCGGCTGTTCTTGAGGAAATGGCGTGCCTGGTCCGATCCCCGCGTGCGGAGCGAGAAGAAATGGTAGGCTCCCACGTGGAGGCCGTGGTTGCGTGCGCCCTGGTAGTCGTCGTGGAAATAGGCATTGCGCAGCGTGGTGCCCTCTGTGGACTTGATGAAGACGAAGCGCACGGGATAGTTCACTTTGCCTTTGATGCGTTTGCGGCTTTGGCTGCCAAGGTGGGTGATGTGCAGGTTGTCCCAGTCGATGCTGTAGCGTCGCCTGCCCTGCTCATGCTGGTATTTTGATATGTCGATCCCATAGATTCGGTTGGAGGTGTAGGTGAGCCTCTCGCCTTGGTAGACGTCGGCTTTCCATTCGCCGGCCCTCATGTGGCGGCCGGGGTTGAGGGCGAATCCCCAGTCCTGGCGCTGGTTGTCGCGCCAGTTGCCCTCGTAGTAGGAGCCGTCGAGGCCATAGAAGCTTCCGTGTCCGTTGGCTGCGCCAAAGCGGTTGAGTTCTCCCGTGTAGACTCCGGCAGAGTCGAGACGGATGCCATAGCGCAGCGTGTCGGCTTCAAACAGTCCGTAGATGGGGTGCCCCAAGGTGTCGGTGGTCTGGGCGTAGCCATTGGCGGGGCGGCGCGGGGGCGCCTGGCGCAGCTTCTCCCATGGCCATAGGTAGAGGCGCACACGGGATGGGGTGCGGTGGGATTCCATGCGCAGGTAGACTGTTGATGCCTTCACTTTCTTTATCTCGCACCTCTCGCGCCGGATGGTTCCGCTGTCGGTGGCGCAAAGGGCCACGTAGTCGTTCTCCAGAGTGATGGTGATTCGGCTGTCCTTGTTGTCGGCGAGCAGTTTGCGCAGCCTCTGCTGGCGCCTGTAGGCTGTGTCGAGCCGGCTCTTGTAGTTGGCCACGATGTTGAAGCCCTCGTCTATCACGCTGTGTACACGCATGTAGTAGGTCAACTCGTCGAGGTTGGAATGCTCGCGCCTGAGCACGGTGTCGAGCGCGCCGGCCTCCTTGGCGGCTATCTTTCGGCAGTCGCCCTGCCACCTGATGTTGTGGGGATTGGTGGTTGTCTTGGGCACACTGGTCTTGATTCGTCCCAAACTCGTGGGTAGGGTGGGGACGGCATGGTAGAAGTGTCCGTCCTGATATTGGGGGATGGGGCGCAGGGAATCCTTCGTGAACGCCACGCCGTGGAAGGTGGAGTCGGCGTTGAACCGCGTGAAGTAGAATGCTGCCTTGCCGTTGATGCTTACCTTATAATATTGGCTCACCTCCAGCCTCACCAATGTCTCGTTGCTCTTCTGGGCCCTGTTCTCCATCGACTTGAGCAGACAGGCTGTGAGAAATAATCCCACGGCCACGATGGACGCGATGGCGGTGGCGAGACGGCGGTTGGAATGGATTTTCCGGATTGTAGTTTTGATTTTGTCTGACTGTGTTTCCATTTTTTTGTTCCCTCCTACAAACAGAATGCAAAAGTAAGCTTTTTCACTTTCATAGACAAAAAATAAGGGTTTATTTTTGTATTTTGGAAAAAATCACTACCTTTGTCAAAAAACCTAAACTATGCAAGATAAAGAACAGCAACAGGCCATCGACAACTATGTGGATCCCATAGAGCAGTCGGAGATGGACAAATTCGTCTGTATGGAGATGGGACGGCAGATCCATCGCTACATCAAGGCCATGCGTGGGTCGGTGAGCATGATGTACCGCTTCGAGGAGCAGCTCAAGACGCTGACCATTCCTGAGCGCGAGACGGCCATCGCCCGCTACATTGACTTGAACCGCAAGGTGGTGAGCGGACTCGACTTTAGGATGATTGTGGCCAGGGCCATGGCCAACTATTGCGACTCTTTCGACTATTTGGAGGCCATGCTCCACAATGAGGCCAAGTTTGAGGGCTATATGAAGCGGGTGTACAGCAAGTACATCCAGTTCCATGAGGTGTTTGAGCACGACGGCAAGTTCGGTATGCGCGACTATAAGGGCAACATCCTTGTGCATCCGCTCTTTGATTTCCTCCGCACGTGCTATGTCTATGTGGACGACCTCCGCACGATGCCCGTCATAGCCCAGCGCGACGGAAAGATGGGGCTGATACTCCCCGACGGCAAGGAGACGGAGGTGGCGCCCTTTGTCTATGACGACATTTCCCTGCGCGACGAGCCGCCCTATTTCGAGGCCACTCAGGACGGCAACACGCTTCTGCTGCAATAGCCCTGCCTCCCTTGGGGGGATGCACACGGTGTATGCATCGCCCGTCCCTTTTAGTCGGGGACGGGCCATGCGCCGCCCAATTGCCGCCAACCGCCCGGGCAGCTTGTCTCCATCGATGGCGGCTTCTTGGCAGAGGCTATTCCTTATTTGTTGTGGAAGTTCCCGTGATGTGTCCGTAGCGGTCCTTGTAGGTGGTCGTCGTGCGTTTGCCATCGGGCTTTGTGACGCTCGACCCCGTGATGTGTCCGTAGCGGTCCTTGTAGGTTGTCTCGCTGCGTTTGCCCGTGGTGCGTGTGGTGCTGGTGCCGGTCACGTGTCCGTAGCTGTCCTTGTAGGTGGTCTCGGTGCGCCCATTGGAATACTGCTTGGTGGTGCTGCGGCCTGTGATGTGCCCGTAGCGGTCCTTGTAGACGGTCTCTTGTGTGCCGTCGCTCTTGGTGGTGGTGACAGCGGTTCCCGTGATGTGTCCGTAGCGGTCGCGCTGCGTCTCCGTGGTCTTGCTTGTCTGGGCCTGCATGGCCAAGGCTGTGAGGAAAAAGAAAAGAACAAGGATATTTCTCATTGTCTTGAAGTTTTGGTCAGTCGTCGGTTCAAAAGTCTGCGGGCGCGCCGTGCCAAATGCTTTTGTCGCCCTCTCTATATATATAATAGGTATGGGGCAGGGTGTCTCGCGTTGGCAAATATAGGCAATTTTTTTCAAAGTGTGGGCGTAAGAGAATGAAAAATTTTGTTTATAGGCCGATTTATGCTACCTTTGCAAACGACCTATTCTTTTTCAACAGTGATGTTCCATCTTTTTGTCATCATATTCCTGCTGTGCATCTGCGCCAGTTTCATCCAGCGCACCACAGGCTTCGGTTTTGGCGTGTTCATCATGACCATGCTTCCCTTTCTCATGCCCTCCTACGGTGAGGCCACGACCCTCTCCGGGCTGTTGGCGATGAGCAACAGCCTTGTCATCTGCATCAGGATGCGCCGCTATCTCGAACTGCGCAGGCTCATGCCCATCCTCACGACTTTCATCATCGTCTCCACCTTTTCCATCTTCTGTCTGAAGCAGATGGACGACGCTGTGCTGCACATCATCCTCGGCGTAGCTCTTGTCTTGGTGAGCGTCTATTTCATCTTCTTCAGCAACCGCATCAAGATTCCCGCCAACAGGAAGGGCCAGATCACAGCAGGCGCCATCAGCGGACTCATGGGCGGCTTCTTTGGCGCCCAGGGGCCTCCGGCGGTACTCTATTTCGTGTCTACCGTGAAGGACAAGAACCAGTATATGGCCTTGATGCAGTCGTATCTGCTTTGTGGCAACATCATGATGACGATGGTGAGGGCCTACAATGGCTTCCTCACGCCGACAGTGGGTTGGGACTACCTTTACGGCATAGGCGGAGTGGCCATCGGCACCACCATTGGTGGCTACGTGTTCAGACGCATCTCCAACAAGTGGTTCCGCTATGTGGTATACTGCTATATCGGCATCAGCGGCATCATCATGCTTGTGGTGTAGGCGAGGGGAGTTGCCGTTGTAGCAGGAGTTTCATCACAACCATACATGAATACTACCGGAAAATATACCGACAATGAAGAAAGCGATAATCTATCTGGCAATATTCTTAGGAACGTGTTGGGTTACATCCCAATTGCTACAATTTGTCTCCGACATGCTTGGGGATTTGGGATTTTCAGCTACTTTAAAAGACGATGCAGTATGGTTCTTTGCCCCATACGCCGCATGCTTGTTCGTAGCATTCAAATGCCTCTCTCCCAATATCTCCCCAAAGCCATTCTTGGAGAACAAACACAGATTCGCCATAGCGGGTTACTTTCTCCTGCTCTTTGCGTTGATACACATGATCTTCTTGTGTCTACTTTTGGCCATCCTTTCATGAACAGGCCTTGGGTTGCGCTTCTCCTTTCAGCACTCATCTTCACAGTCGTACACATATCAACCTATTCAGCCCATGGCATATTCATGTTTCCCGTTAACCTTGTCATCTGCTGGGCATATTACCGGACAGGCACAATTTGGGTAGGATTCGTTATCCACTGCTTACAAAACATGATAGGCTTATCTTTTTATCTCGTCCCAGAGGTAAAAGAAACAGCTTCTATTCTATTCAACCCTCAAAACCAGCCGGCCAATGGAGACACCTATCTCTGGATGGCAGAGGTCGTCCTCATCTGCCTTGCCATTTTTGCGGTATGGAGAATCAACCTCCTCACCAAGGAATCGAAAATAACATACGAAACAGAGCCAGCGATTGAATAGGCAGTTCGCTCCATACCATAACATCCCCCCAAATTCCCCTTAACAGTACGGACGAAAGCCCTGGGCCATTGTAGCTCCATCAGGTTGTGTCGGGCTTCGGCTTGGTAAACTTCACACGAAAGACCATCTGCTTTAGGCCGGTTAGAACCGACCTTTAGTTTCGTGACAATTGTCACGAAATAACGCCTCAGTTGTCACGCTCTATCGTGACAATTGCCACGATAGTGCGTGACAACTGCCACAGAAGTTGAATAGCGCTTCAAGACGACTGCCTTGAGCCTTATTTACTATTTGGGTAGCCACCGTTTGTAATTTCTTTGCAATCTGTTTGTACACAGTTTCTCACATCCGGTTAACATCGCTGTAACTTGGAGCGACTAATTTTGCAGTTGAAAAAAACAACAGAGACGATATGAATCAGGCAAAGAAATTATGGGCAGTAGCATTACTGCTTCTTCTGATAACGCTCAGAGTAGGCGCACAGCGTGTGGCCGGCGTTGTCAAGGACGCCACTACTGGTGAGGCTCTGGTTGGAGCCGTGGTGGAAGTGACAGGAACGGACAACAGGACGGTGACCGACGCCGACGGCCATTTTGCCTTTGACGGATTGACGGGCAAGACCTGCAAAATTGCCGTGAGCTATTTGGGCTATCAGAAAAAGGAAATTGACGGAGTTCAAGTGACGCCCTCTACCCAGAAAGACCTTGAGGTCAGGATGAAGGCCGATGAACAGCAGCTGCACGATGTCACTGTCACGGCAGTAGTAAGGAGAAACACGGAGGCCGTGGCGGTACAGGAAATGAAAAGCAGTTCCGTCATAGTGAGCAATGTTTCGGCACAAGAGATAAGCAAGACGCAGGACAGCAACGCGGGCGAGGTGATTAGGAGAATACCCGGAGTGAGCCTTATCGACGACAAGTTCGTCATGGTGCGTGGCCTGTCGCAGCGCTACAACAATGTCTGGATTAACGGTGGGGCTGTGCCAAGCTCCGAGGCCGATTCGAGGGCGTTCTCCTTCGACATGATTCCAAGCAGCCAGATTGACAATCTGACCATCGTGAAAACACCTGCCTCCGAATATCCTGCCGACTATTCGGGCGGATTCATCATTATCAACACAAAGAGCATACCACAGGAAAACACTTTCAGCCTGCAGGTGGGCGGCAACTGGAACACCTCCTCCTCGCTGGCTTCCTTTACAAAGACAAAGGGATCGTCGACCGACTTCCTTGGATTCGACGGCGGACTGAGGTCCATGCATGGCGGCATAGAGGCCGGGCTCAATCCCTTGGGTGCCTACAACGGCGTGAGCCTCATGGGCAACCACTTCAACAATGACTGGACAACCTCGACCATGCATCCCTTGGGCGACCTGAAGCTCGGCATGAGCCTGACTCGCCACTGGAACCTCAGCGCCGGCAAATTGGGTATGATAGCCGCGGCCAACTACACCAACGAGTTCCGCACCTATAAGAATATGAAGAACAACCTCTTCGGCGTGTACGACGTGGCCAACGACCGCAACAACTACCTGCGCCACAGCACCGACGACCAGTACAACCACAATGTGCGCGTGGGCGCCATGGTCAACCTCACGTTCCTCTCCAAGGGCGGCAACAACAAGTATGAGTTCAAGAACATCTTCAACCAGATAGGCAACAACCGCTACACTTGGCGTGACGGCGTGTCGGCCCAAGCCAACTTGGAGCGTTCGGCCGAGTACTACTACCGCAGCCGCACAACCTACAACGGACAGGTCACGGGCAAGCACACCTTGGGCAGCGACGAGATAGAGTGGAGCGGCAGCTACAGCTACGCCAACCGCCACATCCCCGACCGCCGCCGCTACATGATCGACGACGCGCTCGAAACGGACGTCTACCAGTTGAGCAACGGCAACGACGTCTCGCGCGAGTGGACCCAGCTCGACGAGCACATCGTCTCGGCCAACGTGGGCGACAAGCATCTCTTCCACTTCGGACAGTGGAGCCCCTCGCTGCGCTTCGGCGCATACGGCGAATACCGTACACGCAAGTACAACACCCGCAACTTCATCTACAGCTGGAACACCTCAGGCAACGACCTGCCCGATGGATTCCGCAAGATAGACATGCCCCAGCTGCTCAGCAACGGGAGCTATTATGGCGAGCGCGGACTCTACTTGATAGAGCAGCGGCAGATGCGCAACAACTATCGTGGCCACAACACCTTGGGCGCAGGCTTCCTGGCCGCTACGCTGCCCTTCGGAGCGTGGAGCGTATATGCCGGAGTGCGCTACGAATACAACGACATGGAGCTGATCTCCAACCTGCGCGACACGGAGAAGAGCGAGTCGAGCCGCCACTACCGCCACAGCGATTTCTTCCCATCGGTCAACGTCACTTATGTGGTGGACAAGAAAAACCAGGTGAGGCTCTCTTATGGCAAGAGCGTCAACCGGCCCGAGTTCCGCGAGATTTCCTCATCGGTGTTCTACGACTTCGACCTGGTATCAAGCGTGCAGGGCAACCCTGAGCTGCAGAGCTGCTACATCCACAATGCCGACATCCGATACGAGTGGTATCCGTCGCGCGGCGAGGTGGTGTCGTTGGCGGCGTTCTACAAATACTTCGACAACCCCATTGAGTGGACCTACACCGTCACGGGCGGCACAGACCTCGTCTACAGCTACAAGAATGCCAACAGTGCCTACAGCTTCGGCGTGGAGCTCGACGTGAAGAAGGACTTGGGCTTCATCGGGCTGCCCAACTTCAGCTGGTCGTTCAACGGCGCACTCATCCGCAGCCGGGTGAAATTCGACGCCAACGACAACCAGGATTCCAACCGACCCATGCAGGGACAGTCGCCTTACCTCATCAACACGGGCATCTTCTACAAGCATCCCACTTGGAACCTGGACCTGGCATTGCTTTACAACCGCATCGGCAAACGACTCATCGGTGTGGGACGCAGCGAGGGCACGACCGCCGACGACACCAACGCACGGGTGCCCGACAGCTACGAGATGCCGAGAGACGTGTTCGACTTCTCTGCCTCGAAGAAGTTTGGCGACCACTTGGAGGTGAAGCTCAATGTGCGCGACCTGCTCAATGAGAAAGTCTACTATAAGCAGTTCGCCCAAGTGCACTACCCCAACGGCAGCAAGGCTGAGAAAGAGGAGATCACCCGCAGCTACCGCCCGGGCATGAACATCGGACTCTCTACGATATACAAGTTCTGAGATAAATGCCCCCTCAACAATGACAATCAATGAAAACAAGTAATCTATGTTTCACAAACCAAACATTATGAAAAATTACAAACTTTATGGATGCATGGGCATCCTGATGCTTGCCGCTTCCTTCACTGCCTGCAGTGACGACGACAACAACGACAACGGTGGAAATGGTGGCCAGACCGCAGCTTACATCTGGTCTACCGATGGTGGTCTGAAAGCTTGCGACCACATCCTCTTCACCAATGGCAAGGAAGACGCTAATGGAACAGAAATTGGAAATGGCGACCAGGAGTTTGTCTTCAAGGGCAAGCAGACCCTGAAGAAAGGCACCTACCTCTTGAAGGGCTGGGTCTACATTGGCGATGGAGCCGAACTGACCATCGAGCCCGGCACCGTCATCAAGGGCGACAAAGACACCAAGGCCTCCCTCATCGTGGAGCGTGGTGGCAAACTCTTCGCCCATGGCACAGTCACCAGCCCTATCGTGTTCACCTCCGAGCAGCCCAAGGGCAGCCGCAGGCCGGGTGACTGGGGCGGTGTGATCCTCTGCGGCAAGGCCCAGAACAACCAGAAGGAAATGCAGATTGAGGGTGGCCCCCGCACCAAGCATGGCGGCAACGACAATGCCGACAACTCGGGCGCGTTGAGCTATGTGCGTATTGAGTTTGCAGGTTATCCTTTCCAGACCGATAAGGAAATCAATGGCCTCACCCTCGGCTCGGTGGGCAACGGCACTCAGATTGACCACGTGCAGGTCTCCTACTCCAACGACGACAGCTTCGAGTGGTTCGGTGGTGATGTCAACTGCAAGTATCTCATCGCTTATCATGGCTGGGACGACGACTTCGACACCGACAACGGTTTCTCGGGCAATGTACAGTTCGGCCTTTCTGTCCGCGACCCCCGTATCGCCGACGCCTCGCAGAGCAACGGCTTCGAGAGCGACAACTGCGCTGATGGCACTGCCGTGAATCCCTTCACCACGGCCACGTTCTCCAACATGACCTTCATTGGTCCTAAGATGCAGTCAGATTTCGCCAACAACAGCAGCTACATCAACGGTGGCAGCATGAACCCCAACAACGGGTCCTCTTTGGGCCGCTTTCAGGCTGCCATGCAGATTCGCCGCAATTCCCGCCTCAGCTGCTACAACTCGGTGGCTGTGGGCTGGCCCATCGGCCTCATCCTCGACAACCAGAAAGGCGACACGCAGGGCAGCGCCTCAAAGGGACTGCTGCGTCTGAACAATATCGTGTTTGCCGACATGGACGTGACGGGCTCGGACGCCAACAAGAGCTATGACGACGCCCTCGTAACGGGTTATGACGCCAATTCCAAGCCCATCTACGACACCACGCAGAAGAGCTTCTCCAGCACTTGGTTCTTGTCCCAGGCCGACAACAGAGTTGTGTCCTCCCTCAACTTGGTCAATTGGATGCCCGTGGCAGGCAGCCCGCTGCTCTCTGGAGCCAGCTTCGACTACCTGAGCTCTTGGTTCACCAAGGTGGACTACATCGGAGCCTTCGCCCAGAACGATGGCTGGATGAACGGCTGGACCAATTTCGATCCCGAGAACACAGACTATTGAGACTGCCGACTTCATCACTCTACAAGAGTAACACCCAAGGAGCCTGCCGGCATACGCTGGCAGGCTCTCACCGTTTTGTCAATCCGCTGGCGATGGGGGGCAGCATTGCAGCAAAAGAAAAACGGAAGCCCGGCCGTTGGTGGCCAGGCTTCCGTCGTTTTTTGGGGCAGGGAGGGGGTTACTTGTTCTTCATCAAGTCGCGGATCTCGGTGAGCAGCTTCTCCTCGGCCGAGGGAGCGGGCGGGGCGGCGGGAGTCTCCTGCTCCTTTTTCTTGGTGAGCTTGTTGATGGCCTTCACCAAAAGGAAGACACAGAGAGCCACAATCAGAAAGTCGATGACATTCTGGATGAACAAGCCGTAGTTGATAGTCGCGGGCTGCGTAGCCACGCCTTCCACAATCTGCTCGGCGGGAAGCGTGATTTTCAGGTTGGAGAAGTCCACGCCTCCAATCAGCCACCCGATGGGGGGCATGATGATGTCGTCTACAATGGAACTGACGATTTTGCCGAAGGCAGCTCCGATGATGACGCCGACCGCCATGTCAAGAGCGTTGCCTTTGACTGCAAACTCTTTGAATTCTGTTAAAAACTTACTCATAATATAATTGTTGTGTGATGTAAATGTCCTGTTTTGCAATGTGGAGTTGCTACTTTTGGCCCATAAGACTAAAGAGTTGTCGGTGGCAGGCGTAAAAGCACTCGTTTTTATAATATTTAATACTTATTCCGAGTGCAAAATTAGAAAATAATTTGTACCTTTGCAATCGAAAAGAGGAAAAAATCCATATTTAGGATAATAAGAGTGAAATATTTTGTAACCCTTTATAAATAATAAAAGTAAAAATGGTAAAAGTAGCTATTAATGGTTTCGGTCGTATCGGCCGTCTCGCTTTCCGCCAGATGTTCGCAGCTCCTGGCTATGACGTTGTTGCCATCAACGACTTGACCAGCCCGAAGATGTTGGCTCAGCTCTTGAAGTATGACACCACCCACGGTGGCTATCAGGGCATAATCGGTGAGAAGCCCGTTCACACTGTTACCTACAAGGACGCTGTGTATGAGGAGGATGGCAGAACTGTAAAGGTTCCCGGTTCCATCACCGTCGACGGCAAGGAAATCACCATCTATGCAAAGCCCAACGCCGCTGAACTGCCCTGGGGCGAGTTAGGTGTTGACGTTGTGTTGGAGTGCACTGGCTTCTATACTTCCAAGGCCAAGTCTATGGCCCACATCCAGGCTGGCGCCAAGAAGGTTGTGATTTCCGCTCCTGCCGGCAACGACCTGAAGACCATCGTCTTCAACGTGAACAACGACACGCTGACCAAGGACGACCAGATCATCAGCGCTGCTTCTTGCACCACCAACTGCCTCGCTCCCATGGCCAAGGCTCTGAACGACAAGTATCCCATCCAGGCTGGTATCATGCAGACCATCCACGCCTACACGGGCGACCAGATGATTCTCGACGGTCCCCAGCGCAAGGGCAACCTGCGTCGTAGCCGTGCCGGTGCCTGCAACATCACACCCGCTTCCTCTGGCGCTGCTAAGGCCATCGGCTTGGTTCTTCCCGAACTGAACGGCAAGCTGATTGGCGCCGCCCAGCGCGTTCCTGTGCCCGATGGCTCCACAACTCTGCTCTACGCTGTTGTCAAGGGTAAGGACGTCACCGTGGAGAGCGTCAACGCTGCCATGAAGGCTGAGGCCAACGAGAGCTTCGGTTACAACGAGGAGGAGATCGTTTCTTCTGATATCCTCGGCATGCGCTACGGCTCGCTCTTCGACGCTACACAGACAATGGTAGTGAAGCTCGACGACGACACCTACGAGGTGCAGGTTGTTTCTTGGTATGACAACGAGAACTCCTACACTTCCCAGATGGTTCGCACCATCAAGTACTTCGCTGAGTTGGGCTAATTCTGGAAAATTCATTTTTCAACAATAGAGGGGTTGCCAATCCGCACGGGTCGGCAACCCCTTCTCTATTCCCAATTCCCAATTTCCAATCCCCTGCTTTGGCTTTCGGGGTCTCCTTCTGCCTGTCTTTATCTTCACGCCTTCTCTGTTTTCAAATCCACGATTATCCGCAACCATCCAACTGCAGGGGCCGTGACTTGCGCCGCCCCTAAAGAAATGGCTCAACCTCTTAAAAGCACACGAACTGTCTGTTGTTTTTTTGTTTACAAAAATAAATAAGTCTTTTCCTTGCATATTCCCTCCTTGATGGGAGAATGGATCGGGACTTATCTCTAATTTGCAAGATTATCAGAATTCTGGAAAAGGCAAGGATATTGGCGATTTTTTTCTAAAAAGAACGCCTAAAAAGGCCACTTCTGGCGGGCCGGTGGGTTGTCCCCTGTGATTCCCAGTGTTGCGGGTTAGAGAAATCTCACGGTTCTCAAACTATTCCTTTGATATTATTTTGTCGTTTGCCGTTTTTACCGTAACTTTGCGGTAAATGACGAAACTTCATCAACTGATAACCATTTTGGGGCCTACAGCGAGTGGGAAGACTGCTCTCGCCGCCCGGCTGGCCTACGAGCTCGACGGAGAAATCATCTCCGGCGACAGCAGGCAGGTGTATCGTGGCATGACCATCGGAACGGGGAAGGATCTCGACGACTACATTGTGGATGGCCATGCCATCCCTTATCACCTCATCGACATCTGTGAGCCGGGCGAGAAATACAACATCTTCCAGTATCAGCAAGACTTCCTTCGGGCTTGGCGCGGAGTGCAGTCTCGTGGCAAGTGGCCCATCCTCTGTGGTGGCTCGGGACTCTACATCGAGTCGGTGCTGCGCGGCTATGCGCTCTCTCCCGTGGAGCAGAATCCTGAGCTGCGCCGCAGGTTGGAGGGGAAGTCTTTGGACGAGTTGACCCGGATTCTCCTCAATCTGAAAGCCGAGACGGGCAGCACGATGCACAACACCACGGACGTGGACACGCCCCAGCGGGCCATAAGGGCCATCGAGATAGAGACATTCAATGCGGAGCATCCCACGCAGCCCCGACAGATGGAGGCTCCCGACAGTCTTGTCGTTGGCGTGGCCATAGACCGCGATGAGCGACGCCGCAAAATCACGACGCGCTTGCGGCGCCGGCTCGACGAAGGCATGGTGGATGAGATTCGTGGACTGCTCGCCAAGGGCATCAAGGCTGAGGACCTGATTTATTACGGACTCGAATATAAATATGTGACGCTCTACGCCATAGGGCAACTCAGTTATGAGGAGATGTTCCGCCAGCTCGAAATAGCTATCCATCAGTTTGCCAAGCGGCAGATGACGTGGTTTCGTGGCATGGAACGGCGCGGCTGCCGAATCCATTGGATAGACGCAGCTTCGAGCATGGAAGACAAGTTGCAGCAGATTAGGACAATGATAAACAACGGCTAAATGATAGATTCCAATCGGTGGGGCATCCTTTATTGCCCAAAGGCCAGCCTGCTCACTACGCCCAACAATCGCTGGGCGAGCGTGGAGCGGGTGTTGAAGAATGAGGGCATCGCCTACGACTTCGTCCAGAGCGAGGCCCGCGGGAGTGTGACGCGCTTGGTGAAGATGTTTATCAACAACGGCTACAAGACCATCGTCATCGTTGGAGGAGACAGTGCGCTCAACGATGCCGTCAACTGCCTGATGCAAACCGAGAGGCAGACGCGCGATGAGATAGCCTTGGGCGTTATCCCCAACGGCGTGATGAATGACTTCGCCCACTTCTGGAATTTCAAGGAAGGAGAGATAGAGCAGAGCGTGAGATGGCTCAGGCAGCGTCGCGTGAGGAAAATCGACGTGGGCTGCATACGCTACAAGAACAGGCATGGCGAGGCCTGCCGCAGGTATTTTGTCAATTGCGTCAACCTTGGCTATGTGGCCAATGTGATGAACCTGCGCCGCACCACCCGCCACATCCTTGGCTCACGCATGTTTTCCTTCCTTGTCTCTTTTGGTCTGCTCTTTTTCCAGCGGCTCGATTACAAGATGCGTCTGAGAATCAACACCGATGTCATCGAGCGCAGGGTGATGACCGTTTGCGTGGGCAGCTCCACAGGCTATGGCCAGACACCGAGCGCTGTGCCCTACAATGGCCAGCTCGACGTGTCGGTGGTGTATCCGCCGGCCACCACCCAGCTGTTCGAGGGCATTTACCTTTTCCTCAGAGGGCGCTTCCTCAACCACAAGAGCGTGCATCCCTACCGCACCGCTCAAGTGAGTGTGGAGCAGGCTGTCCACGTACCCGTGAGCGTCGACGGAAGGCTCATCGACCAACCTGTACCTCCCTATTCGATTTCGGTGGAGCAGGAGGCCATCAACTTCCTCATACCCTCATGACTTCTAACAAAGCGGCATCGTCCCACAGGGGCGATGCCGCTTTGTTCTTGTTTCCACTCATTAGACGGCGGTTTCCTTATCGGGTGTCTCCCAAGGTGTCCTCCCCGCCTATTGACACGCTTGTTGGCTTGTTTTCGCGTCCCATGAATGCCGGGTTGTACTCGCACTCAGCCTTTACAGCCCCCGCGTGGTAGTTGCCGGGGCAGTCGATGTAGAATTCCGTCCTCAGCGTGTAGTCGCCTTTGGGCAGGGTCTCGAAGTAATAGTCGGTCTGCTCGTCCATCGGACGCACGTAGCAGCCCAGCCGCCAGTCGTAGTCAGACAGTTGGCTGACGGGCATCAGACAGGCTGGACGATGGTCGGTGATGCGCACGAAGTCGTAGTCGCGGTCGGCATGCACCTTGATGACCACCCTCACACGGTCTCCCACGTTGAAGTCACGCCGCGAGCTGTCTGCGGGTTCTATCGTGCGGCTCACAGCGAAGCCCTTGTTCTCATTGGGTAGGGCGGAAGCCACCTGCTCGTGCCAGCCTTTCACCACGGGCCAAGCCACCGACTGCGGCATGGGACCCGTGAGGAAAGCCTCCACGGCATCGGCCGTCACCAAGGGCGTGTCCCACTTCTGCGTCTTCTTCTCTTCCACCAACCATCGCTTCATGCCCATGAGCAGTGCGGTGTCGGCTGGCGCAATCAGCGACAGGGCGTGGATGGCCGCCGTCACGGTAGGAATCTTATAGTCGCGCCAACTGTAGTAGGCTTTCGGCGTATCGAAGTAGGTGACCCGGTCGGCGGTGGTGACGGCATACTGACCGAGACTCTCCATCATGCTGCGTGCAGCCTCCCGCCTTCCGTCCTGATGCAGTGCCGTGGCCACGCGTGCCTTGCCGAGTATGGTGAGGTAGGCTCCGTGTCCCTCAGCATGGTCCAAAAGGGTCTTCCGCGCTGCCTTGGCCTCCGCTGTGAGCTGGGCGGGCGTGAGTGACAGGGCGTAGAGAATATGGTAGGCTTCCTCCAAGTTGCATCCCGCCTCACCGACTTTCTCCAACTGCTTGGCATCCTCAACGAGCCATGCTGCCAGCCTCGTCCTTGTGGGTTGCAACAGATGCTCTATCTCGCTATGGTCTGCAACCAATGGGGCAAGCATCTCAGCCACTGTCACCGTGACGATACGGCTTGACGGCATTCCCGGCCACCAGCCGAAAGTGCCGTCGCCGCGCTGAAGCCGCTGCAGGTTGGACAAGGGTGTGTGGGCATCATGCGTGGTCTCCGATTCTTCCTCATCGTCGTCCAGCTCGTCAAGCTTGAAGGCCGTGTATACCTTTGCGGCCAACGACAGCGCGTCGCCGCCTCTCACCGAGTCCATCTCGCCCAAAGCCTCGCGTATGGCTTCGGAGGCAGGGCGGTCGATGGTTTCTATCTCCGCCACACGCTTCTTGTCTGAGGCGATGGCGATGGTCTTCTCCATTATGTCCCTGTGGTTCCGCGCCGAGGCTTTGGCCCGCACGGTGATGCTTTGCAGCAGGGTGTCGGTGGGCACGCGGAGCGGGGCGGCGATGGTTTTCGACATGGAGGGCTGTAGGCTGAACCTATATTTCTCGTCCATCAGAGACGCCCCTTTGTCAACGGCCAGCACGGCCAAAGCTCCCTTGAGCCGCCCATCTCCCATGTTGCTCACCGTGAGCGGCAGCAGAGCTTCGTCGCCCCGGCGGAGGAAGCGCGGCAGGTTGTCGGCCACCATCAGTGCCATGCGCGACTGCACCGTGGTGTCGAGCGAGGCCACGCCCCCCTCACGGTCGTGTACAAGTCCTTGCAACCGCCACGTGGTGACATTGTCGGGCATGGTGAAGTCGAACGAGGCGAGGCCTTTTCGGTCGGTCACTGTGGCCGGAGCCCAGAGGGCGAGGGTGCGGAAGTTGCGTCGCGCGCGCCCCTCGGACTCTGCGCTCCTCTCGGCGCGCCGTACCATTCTGTTGGTGGAGAGGTTCTTGTCCACTTGGGCCTTGGAAAAGCTTCGGTCTTCCGACTTTACCTCAACGTCTTTCTTGATGACGGGTGCTTCGAATTTTTCCCCTGGTGCCACATAGCCCAATGCTACCACCTCCTGCAGGCTGTTTTCATCATCTTTGAGGGAAATGGCGACCGACTCGCCGCCGCGGACCGTCAGTGTGGATGGCTGAAAGCCGATGTAGGAGACGGTGAGCTGTGCCGTGCCACTGACGGGGATGGAGAATGTCCCATCCCAGTCGGTTATGCCGGTTTTCCCTTGGCTGGTCATCAGCATGGCTCCTGCCAGGACCTCGCCCGACGCATCGTACACAATGCCATGGCAATATCCAGTCTTGGGCTTGCCTTTTCCGCCCAATGTCCATCCGCCCAACTGATAGGCCACTGCCCGTGCGTTGGCCTCAAGGCTGATGAGGCCGTCGGCAAAGGTAGCGGGACGGATATCTGTTGGAGTCAGCAATCTCAGCCGTTTTGTCTCGTAGGTGGTTTGTCCATCGTTGTCGATGGTTGTGGTGTAGCTGGTTGGCAGATCATCCTGCATTTCCCAGTCGTTGGTCCAGGTGTTGTCGCTGATGAGGTCGAGTCCACTGTCGTAGAGTGTCACCAAGACCTGTGCGTCGGCTGGCTGTCCTGAGGGTCGGATTACCCGCAGCCGCCACTCCTGTCGCTGCCCTGGTTCTACCACGCTGCCCAACTGTTCCCATTGGGCGTGGAGTCTCTCGGCCGTGTCCACAAAGGGAAGTCTGAGGTCGTAGCTTCCCATCTTGCCTTGGCCGTAGGCAGCCAATGAGAGGGTGACGCCGCCTCCGTAGGCATCCCTATTATATAATAAGGTTCGCGTGATGACGGTGTCGGCCATCACCATGGAGCCACGCTCCAACAGGCTGTCGGCCGACCGCAACTCATAATAAAGCGTAAGGTCTTTCTCCGTGGTTCCCATCTGTACGACCACTGGCTGTCCGTTGTCCTTGAATTCGTCGGCCGATGCCGCAGTCCAAAAAAAAGTGGGGTGGGAAAGGCGGTGAGCTGCCGGGTCGATGACGGAGAGGGAGCAAGTCAGTGTGTCGCCCTCGGCCCACATCCTCAGCTCATGCTGTCCGGCCTGCAGTGTTTTGAGGGGGATGAAGCCCGTCTGGTTGGCCGCCATCCTGCCTTGCGTGCCGTCGTCGAGCTGCCAGCTTACGTTGCCCTCCACCTTGTTGCCCTGGGCGTCGCGGAGCGAGCAGTTTATGGCAAGCAGCGAGTCGCGGCAGTAGCCTTTGGGCTTACTCTGATAGAAATTGCTGTTGTTGCATGAGAGGAAGGCTTTCTTGTTGCTGTAGGTCAGAATCACATTCTCCGTGCGCTGCTGGCCGTCAGGTGCTGTCACGGTGTATGCCTTCCAAAGATGGCTGGTATATGAATTGTTCTTGTCGAGTGGTACGGCAATGCGGGCCGTGAACATCCCTTTGCTGTCGGTGGTCTGGGTGGTGTCGCCCTTGGTCTCCACCTTGGCTCCTGCCACAGGAGCGCCATTGAGCAGGAAGACGCGACCGCTCACGGTCACGGTGTCGCCGGGCATGTAGTGGGAGGGAGAGGTGTGGAGGCTCACTTGCAGGCTGCCCAACTTGTATTCCTCAATCCTGAACGACAGGCCGCCGCCATCGACATTGACGTCGTCAGCGTTCTTGCCTATGGGCTGGCCGATGAGTCGCTCCACCTGCGCAATGGCTCCCTCAGTCTTCCATCGAGGTTCGGCCATGCCTGTGTATTCGTTGCCTGTAGTCCATTTGCCGGTAAGGGGGATGTCGGCATAGGCCGTGCCGTAGTCGTCGGTGGTCACGTCGATGGTGGCCATGGGCGGGCCATACTCCCTCGTGTTGTAGAAGAGCAGTTGCAAAGGTGTGCGGGCCAGTGCCTTCCGCCTGTGTCCCGGCCGTCTCGCAAAGGCCACTATGGCCACATGGGCCGTGTCTCCCGGGCGGTAGAGGGCACGGTCGGTGTAGGCGTTGATGAGAATGTGGCAGGCATTGGCGCCCTCGCTTCCGTTCAGGTAGACAAACTCGGCCTCGCGCCAATGGTCCTTTTCGGTGAATGGACGCACGTACATCCCCTCTTCTATGTAGGGCACTATGGCCTCGCCCTGGGCATTGGTGGTGAACACGCCATGCACTGAGGGGGCTGCCGCCACGGTGTCCACTTCGATGTCGTCGATGTCGTATTCAGCCGAATCCACTATGGCAATGTCCACATTGTCGTCCGTTTCGGCGGAGTCTGCCACCACGTCGGCCATGTTCGTGTCGTTGTCAGCCTCCTCCATTGAATAGTCCTTTTCGTCGCCTATCCCAATCTTCGCCCCCGCCACTGGACGTCCTGAGCGGGTGTCGACGACGCGCATGCGCACCGTCTTCTCCGATTCGGGGTTGATGGTCACGTTGAGGTCGCTTACGATGTAGTAGAGGCTTGTCGCCTTCATGCCGCGCGCCTTAGCCACAACCTTGTAGGAGCCGTATGGCAGTGGGGGCAACTGCAGGCTGTCGGTGCTCTGCCGCCATGGCTCATCCTCGAGCAGTTGCTTCGTCGTGTGCCATAGGGGCTTGCCCTTTTGCCGTCCATTGGCCATGCCGTATACGGCCACATCAACCCTCTCCAAGTTGTTGTAGCCGATATGCAGCCATGGCCATTCGTTGCTATGGAAATACTTGCGTTCGAGCCGGATGTAGAGGATGGGTTGCTCGGCTTTCATCTTGATGTTGCGCAGTTGGTTGCCATAGCCCGACGTGTCGCCCGTCCAATGCCGCAGGGTGCTGTCGGCGAGGGCCACGGCGGCGGAGTCGTTGAGCAGACGCGCCTTGGTGGCGGTGATGAGCTGGCTCTCCTTCAGGTCGCCATATTTGGCGAGCAGCGAGTCGCACCATCCGATGATGCGATCCTTGCTTCCATTCGGAGCCATCCACAGGTCTGTCGCGAGGGCGGCCGGGCGGTTGCCCGTCTGCTCATAATAGTCGTGGGCTTTCCGGTATTGTCCCGTCTGCCATGCGATGGCGCTGAGGAGGTCGCCGCCGAACATCTCCGCGCTGGGCATGAGCAGCGGCGAGAGGGCTGTGGCCTTGGTGCGGGCCAGCAGGGCAGGGTCGGCGAGGGCCTCCTCCTTCAGTCCCAAGGCGCAGGCATAGACGGCGGCCAAGGCGGGATGCGTCGTCTTGGCCTCAAGTTTCCTTTGTTCCAACAGTCGGCGCACGGCGGCCAAGGAGTCGTCACCGTAGGTCTGCCGCACCAACGACAGGCGGAGCAGGTCGGCGGTGAGCCGTTGGCCGTAGTTGTTCTCCCTCAACGCCTTGTTGCTGATGCGCTCAAGGATGTGCATCTCATTCCTCGGCTTGTCGGCCTTGGCCTGTCGATAGACTTCGGCCCAGAGTTGTTGGTAGCCTTGTTGGGCTTTCGTTGGCAAAATGGCCGCCAACAGAAAAAACAGAATGGTGTAGCAGGTCCTCATACGCTAATGGATTGATAGGGTTTCACAGATAGGTTGACTCACACTTTGGCGCGAATGTCCTCAACTTGATTCGGGTAGTGCTGTCCATATTGACGCTTTTTGTATTTTAGGCAGCAGAAAGTTGAAAAGGCATTGCCAGACCGCAGCAACCTGCTTAGGAATTGTAGGCCTTGGTCTGGTAGCTCGGCATGATAGGGCAAATTTAAGGATAAAAAACGACAACTTCCGTCTTTTCATCGTATTTTTTTCAGTGTTAGGCCAATTTCCCATAAAAAGGGCAATAAGTGGAGGCGGTGCCATTCCTGATGGGAAGAAAGGATTGCCCCTCTTGAAAGTGGCCGACGCTGACTCCGCTTGTCTCTCCATGACTGGACCGGGATTTTATATTATTAGGCCGGTTCTAAAAATTAGTTGATGGATATTTTGCAAAAAAGTGATTATTGTTTTTGCGTTGACGTAGTTTTTGCTTATCTTTGCTACAAAGAACAATCAGTTTACAAATATTCAGCTAAGAACTACTATGAGCTATTTGAAATTTGAAAAGGCTCTGATGACCAATCTCGAAGACTCGCTGCCAAGGGAGTTGCTTCGCACCAACCGTTCTGGAGCATATTCCTGCTCGACGATTGTCGACTGCAACACCCGCAAATACCATGGTCTGTTGGTTGTGCCGGTGCCAGGGTTGGACGATGAGAACCATGTGCTGCTCTCTTCGCTCGACCCCACAGTAGTGCAGCATGGCGCAACGTTCAATCTGGGCTTGCATAAGTATCAAGGCAACAACTTCAGTCCCAAGGGCCACAAGTACATCCGTGAGTTTAATTGCGACAAGGTTCCCACCACCCTCTATCGTGTCGGCGGTGTGATTCTGAAGAAGGAGGTCGTGTTTCAGCACTACGAAGAGCGCATCCTCATCCGATACACCTTGGTCGACGCCCATTCCGACACGCTGCTGCGCTTCCGTCCGTTCTTGGCCTTCAGGAGCGTGCGCCAGTTCACACATGAGAACTCCACCGCGAGCCGCGAGTACCAGGAGGTGGACAATGGCATCATGACCCGCATGTATGCCGGCTACCCCTACCTCTACATGCAGTTCTCCGCGGCCAACACCTTCCATTTCGAGCCCTACTGGTATCGGGGCATAGAATACCCCAAGGAGCAGGAGCGTGGCTACGCCTCCAACGAGGACCTCTATGTGCCGGGCTATTTTGAGATGCCCATCAAGAAGGGGGAGAGCATCGTCTTCGCAGCCTCCACTACGGAGAGCGAGACCAAGGAGCTGCCAGCGCTCTTCCAGAAGGAGTGCGACGAGCGCACGCCCCGCGATGGATTCTTCCATTGCCTGGTCAACGCCGCCCACCAGTTCCACGTGCACGAGAAGAACGACGACCGCTATATCCTTGCCGGTTGGCCCTGGTTCAAGTGCCGTGCCCGCGACGAGTTCGTCTCCTTGCCTGGCCTTACGCTCTCCATCCAGGAGGAGGATTATTTCGAGCTTGTGATGAAGACTGCCACGCGCGGACTCTATGAGTTTATGCAGGGCAAGCCGCTCAGCGTGAGAATCACCGAGATGGAGCAGCCCGACGTGCTGCTCTGGGCCGTATGGTGCATCCAGCAGTATGCCCTCCATGTGAGTGTCGAGGCATGTGCCAAGAAATACGGCCAGCTGGTGTCCGACATCCTGCGCTTCATCGAGGACCAGGGGCATCCCAACCTGGAACTCGACTCCAACGGGCTCTTGAAGACCGAGGGCAGGGACAAGGCCGTGACATGGATGAACTCCACGGCCAACGGCCACCCCGTGGTGCCGCGCACGGGCTATATCGTTGAGTTCAACGCCCTCTGGTACAATGCCCTGCGCTTCGGGGCCGCCCTGGCCACGGAAGCCAAGCACACGTCCGAGGCCGACCACTGGAACGACTTGGCACAGCTCTCGGGGCAGAGCTTCCTCAGCACGTTTGTCAACCAGTATGGCTACCTCTTCGATTATGTAGACGGCGACTATACCGACTGGAGCGTGCGCCCCAACATGATATTCCCTGTGGCCCTTGAGTATTCCCCGCTGTCGCAAGACCAGAAGAAGAAGATTCTCGACATCTGCACGCGAGAGCTGCTGACCCCCAAGGGCCTGCGCTCGCTCTCGCCAAAGAGCGACGGCTACAATCCCATGTATGTAGGCCCGCAGGCCCAGCGCGACTACGCCTACCATCAGGGTACGGCCTGGCCTTGGCTGGGCGGCTTCTACATGGAGGGCTGCCTGAAGATATACAAACGCTCGCGCCTGAGCTTCCTTGAGCGGCAGATGGTGGGCTACGAGGACGAGATGTTCTACCACTGCTTGGGCACCATCCCCGAGGTGTTCGACGGTAATCCTCCCTTCCATGGGCGCGGCGCCATATCCTTTGCCATGAACGTGGCTGAGATATTGCGTGCCACGGAAATGCTGGCCAACTTCAAAATCAAATAAACAGACTCGCATATATGAAAGTGTTAATGTTTGGGTGGGAGTACCCTCCACATGTATATGGGGGTCTTGCCACAGCCAATTTCGGCATATCTGAAGGCCTCCACGCCCAGGGCGACGTAGACATCACCTTGTGTCTGCCCAAGCCTTGGGGAGATGAGGACAAGAGTTTCGCACGCATCATCGCCATGAACTGCGTACCCATCGCATGGCGCGATGTCAACTTCGACTATGTGAAGAGCCGCATAGGCCATCTGATGGACCCGCAATGCTACTACCAGCTGCGCGACCACATCTATGCCGACTTCAACTATATGAACGTGAACGACCTGGGCTGCATGGACTTCGCCGGCGGCTACCCGTCGAACCTGCATGAGGAAATCAACAACTATTCCATCATAGCCGGTGTCGTGGCCCGCACGGAGCAGTTCGACATCATCCATGCCCACGACTGGCTCACCTATCCGGCCGGCATCCATGCCAAGCAGGTGAGCGGCAAGCCCCTCTGCATCCATGTCCACGCCACCGACTACGACCGTTCGCGCGGCAAGGTGAATCCCACCGTCTACTCCATCGAGAAGGACGGCATGGACAATGCCGACTGCATCATGTGCGTGAGCGACCTGACGCGCAACACCGTCATCAACCAGTACCACCAGGATCCCCGCAAGGTGTTCACCGTGCACAATGCCGTCTATCCCTTGAGTCCGGAGAACGAGGCCATTCCCCGTCCTGACCATCGGGGCAAGGAGAAGATCGTGACGTTCTTGGGGCGAATCACGATGCAGAAAGGCCCGGAGTATTTCGTCGAGGCGGCCAATATGGTGCTTCACCGCACCCGCAACATCCGCTTCTGCATGGCCGGCTCGGGCGACATGATGAACCAGATGATCTATCTGGCCGCCGAGCGTGGCATCGCCGACCGTTTCCATTTCCCTGGCTTCATGCGCGGCAAGCAAGTGTATGAGTGCCTGAAGGATTCGGATGTGTATGTCATGCCATCGGTGAGCGAGCCCTTTGGCATATCGCCCCTTGAGGCCATGCAGTGCGGCACGCCGACCATCATATCCAAGCAGAGCGGCTGCGCCGAGATTCTCACCAATTGCATCAAGGTGGACTATTGGGACATACACGCCTTGGCCGACGCCATCTACAGCATCTGCCACAATGAGTCGCTCTTCAACTACCTCTCAGAGGAGGGCAAGAAGGAGGTGGCCCAAATCACGTGGGAGAAGGTGGGCGCCTGGATACGTGAACTCTATATGCGCACGCTCGGCTGGAAATGAACCCCTGGGGCGTGAGGTTGCAATCGATAAACCACAAACCATTATTTATTAGAAAGATGAAAACAGTTTGCTTATATTTTGAGATACATCAGATCATCCATCTGAAACGCTACCGCTTCTTCGACATCGGTACCGACCATTATTATTACGACGACTATGAGAACGAGCGCTCCATCAGCGACATCGCCGAGCGTTCCTACATGCCTGCGCTCAACACGCTGCTGCAGATGATCAACGAGAGCGGCCACAAGTTCAAGGTGGCATTCTCGCTCTCGGGTGTGGGCATAGAGCAGCTGGAAATCCACGCGCCCCAGGTGCTGGACAAGTTGCAGGAGCTGAACCAGACGGGCTGTGTGGAGTTCCTTGCCGAGCCCTATTCCCACGGTCTCTCGTCGCTGGTCAACGAGGAGAGCTTCGCTGCCGACGTGAAGAAGCAGATGAACAAGATAGAGGAGTATTTTGGCCAGAAGCCCAAGGTGCTGCGCAACTCCTCACTCATCTATAGCGACGACATTGGCATGCAGGTGGCCCAGTTCGGCTTCAAGGGAATGCTCACCGAGGGCGCCAAGCACGTGTTGGGATGGAAGAGCCCCCACTATGTCTACCATTGCGCCATGGCTCCCAACCTGAAGCTCATTCTGCGCGATGTTGCCATGAGCGACGACATCTCGCTGCGCTTCAGCAACACGGAGTGGGATGGCTATCCACTCTTCGCCGACAACTATATGGAGCGCGTCGCCCAGACTCCCAAGGAGGAGCAGGTGTTTGGCATCTTCATGGAACTCTCTGCCCTTGGCATCGCCCAGCCGCTGTCGAGCAACATTCTCGACTTCCTCAAGTCGCTGCCCGCCGAGGCTGAGAAGCGTGGCATCGTGTTCGCCACCCCGAGCGAGGTCTGCGACACCTTCAAGAGTGTGGGCGAGCTTGACGTCCCCGACACCCTCTCATGGGTCGACGAGGAGCGCGACGTGAGTGCATGGCTGGGAAATCCCATGCAGCGCGAGGCGTTCAACAAGCTCTACAGTGTGGCCGACCGCGTGCGCATCGTCGACGACCCGCGCATCAACCAGGACTGGGACTATCTGCAGGCAAGCAACAACTTCCGCTTCATGAGTACCAAGAACAGTGGGGTGGGGATTGACCGCGGAATCTACAGTGGCCCGTTTGACGCGTTCACCAACTACATGAACATCCTCGGCGACTTCATCAACCGTGTGAACAACCTCTATCCCGAGGACATCGACAACGAAGAGTTGGAGGGGCTGCTCACCACCATCAAGAACCAAGGCGACGACCTTGCAATGAAGGAGAAGGAGGTGCAGCGTCTGCAGGCCAAGATAGAAAAATTGGAAGCCAGCGAGCAGAAGTTGAGAAGCCAGTTGGATATGGGCGCGAAGCCAAAGCCTGTGCGCAAGGCAGCCCCCAGAAAGTCGGCTTCCGTTGCAAAGACGGCTGAAAGCAAGGCAAAGAAGTGAGAAAAGTGTTAAAACAGCGGGAAAGCGAAAATTTCTCCAAAAAATTTTGGTGTTCTCGTTTGTTTCCACTATATTTGCCATATAGTTTTTCAAATTTCGCCCGTTAGCGAAATTTCCCTCGAGGTTGGTAGCTTCCTGCGCCAACCTCTTTTTTTATTCGCATCAGAGATTAATGTATGCCATCTTTAGAAGTAACTTTTCAGCTGCCATATCGCCCTTTGGCGATAACAAGTTGTTGATATAACAGGGTTAGTTATTTAGTTATATAGAAGCCTTTAGAACCAGCCTTAAATTTTTTATGTTAAAAGTTTTGGGTATTACAAATTAATCTTTTACCTTTGCAACTATAATTAACTAACATTATGCAATAAACAAATCTTCCGCCTATAGAGAGAACTTTACTTCAAACAAAAAACTACGAGCATGAAGAAATTGAATGATATGACCGACGAAGAGTTGGCATTATCTTATGTTGGTGGATGCAACAAGGCGTTTGATTTGTTATTGCAACGCAATCAGGCAAAGTTGTTCGCTTATATATTGTTTGTGGTTCGTGACCACAACCAGGCCGACGACATCTTCCAGGAGACTTTCGTCAAGGTGATTACGCGCCTGCAGGAGGGACGATATGCCACTACGGGGCGCTTCTCCTCCTGGATCATGCGCATCGCCCACAATGTCATCATGGACCGCTATCGCGTGCATAGGGCCGACAGGGTTGTGGAGACGAGCGACGACAACGACCTCAGCAACATTGGCGAGCCTGCTGAGTTGTTCGACACAAGCATAGAGAGCCGCTATGTCAACGAGCAAGTGCTGCGCGACGTTAAGAAGCTGATGAACCTGCTTCCGGCCACGCAACGCGAGGTGGTTTTCATGAGGTTCTACCAGGAGCTGTCGTTCAAGGAGATCGCCGAGCTCACCAATGTCAGCATCAATACAGCCCTTGGCCGCATGCGCTATGCCATCATCAATCTGCGGCGTATGGCCAAGGAATACAATATCGCCTTGCAGTTGGCTTGAGCCGATATGGGGCAATCGTGGCTCCTTTCTTGTGGGGGATGCCGCAGGCGGATGGGCTGCCCGCATGATTCATGGATGGTGTTTTCCGTGTGAATGGCCATGGATTGGACACAAATTTTTAGCGAACGATTCTTTCGCCAAAAATTTGTGTCCAATCCATGAGAATCAGCTGTTCTAAAAAACAGGACTTGGCATCCATGGATAAAGCCGGTCAGGCCAGCCTCAAATCATGAATGGTTTTTAGAGGGTCGGCAGACTTGAAGACATAGCTGCCGCTCACCAACACGTCCACTCCCGCCTCGACAAGCCGTGGAGCGGTCTCGGCGTTGACACCTCCGTCCACCTCAATGAGTACGTTGGCGCAAGCCTGTTCGATGAGTTGACGCGTGCGGCGGGTCTTGGCAATCGTGTTCTCTATGAACTTTTGTCCGCCAAACCCTGGGTTCACGCTCATGAGCAGCACCATGTCGATGTCGCCAATGATGTCTTCCAGCATGCAGACAGGCGTTGAGGGGTTCAAGGCCACCCCGGCCTTCATGCCCGCCTTCTTGATTTCGCAGATTGTACGGTGCAGGTGCACGCAAGCTTCCTGGTGGATGGTCATGATGCTTGCGCCGGCCTTGGCCGTCCGCTCGATGTAATTCTCGGGGTGTTCCACCATGTAGTGGACGTCGAGTTTCTTCTTGCATATCTCGCGCAGCCTGTCCACCACTGGGAAACCGATGGATATGTTGGGCACGAACACACCGTCCATCATATCCACGTGAAGCCATTCGGCCTCACTTTGGTTGATCATCTCCAAGTCCTTGCTGAGGTTGAGGAAGTCGGCCGACAACAACGAGGGCGAGACAATTGATTTTTTCATAGCGAGCTTTCTGTCAATTCAAACAATACCCCTCGATCTGTCCATTCATCCTCATCACCCTGTAGGTGTAAGCGATTTGGCGGATGAGGTTTAGCGTCTTGTCAGAGGGACGCGGCTCTTCAGAAGTAAAATGTTTCATAGGCAACTCTGTTTACGTGTTTACTTTTAGAACGATTGTTCTTCTGCTTTATTACATGTGGGGAACAAATAAATTTCAATAACCAATTGGCAGCCTGACTTCTGTGTCAGCCGTCGCACAATTGTGTGTCAGCTGTCACACAACTGCGTGCCAACCGCCACACAACTGCGTGACGACTGTCACACAACGTAAGTGTGTAGAGTTCTGTGTTTGAAATTCGACATTTGGAGCATCAACAAAAGGAATTTAGGAACTTTTACGACTGATGTGCAAAATAGTTTTCGTCTTGCTGCGTTGTTGCCTAAGGAGGCCTGCAAAGTGGGCGACCACTTCTTGGTGGAATCTCACTTGGCCAGGCCCAATACCAATTATCAATCAACTGAACAAATAATAAGATATGGAAGACAACAAGCGATTGCTCATCAAGGTTTGCGGCATGCGTGATGAGGACAACATGAGGGCCGTGGCTTCACTCGACATTGATATGATGGGCTTCATATTCTATCCCAAGAGTCCCCGATATGTGTCGCAGATCATGAGTAGGGCGGGCATCATTCCCGACTATTCCAAGGAGCGGCTGCGCCAGCTGCAGGGAGATGCCCAACAGGTGGCCGGCACAAGGCAGCCCAAGCGGGTGGGGGTGTTTGTCGACGACATGCCGCAGACCATCGTGACCCGCGTCTTCAACTACAGCCTCGACTTCGTGCAGCTGAATGGCGACGAGTCGCCCGTGATGATAGAGAACCTGAAACGCACCCTGATTCCCGACATCACGCCCCAGATAGGCATCATCAAGACCCTGTCCATTGCCAGCGCCAAAGACATAGAGGCCACCCGGCAGTTTGATGGCGTGGTGGACTATTTCCTTTTCGACACACCGTCAGAGGACAAAGGTGGGAATGGCACACCTTTCGATTGGACAATCCTCGATGGCTACCAAGGCCGTACCCCCTTCCTGCTCAGTGGCGGCATAGGCCCTGAAGACGTGGAGCGCATCAAGGCTTTCCAGCACCCTATGTTTGCGGGCCTCGACGTGAACGGCAAGTTTGAGACAGAACCCGGCATAAAGGATGTCGACTCACTGAGGAGATTTGTAGATGCCTTGCGAAAAGACTAAGAAATGATTCACAGGTGAGGACAAAAACTATGCGTTTTTTTCAACAGGCAGACTCGAGGCCATCGTCATACCCATGTTTGTCGCTCACAGTGGCGGACTTTGGTTCCAAACGGGGAGTGGGGGAGTGGCGAAAGGCAGCGAAGAATAAGAATGGGAAGGATGCGACAACAAATTGGGAACCTTGGTAAAGGCCACCAAAAGAGCTGAAGAAATATGAAAGTAGTAATCATCGACAATTATGACTCGTTCACCTACAACCTTGCCCATCAGGTGAGGGAGCTTGGGGCAGACGTGACGGTGTGGAAAAACGACCAGTTTGAGCTGCCGCAGTTGGCTGGGTTCGACAAAATCATCCTCTCGCCCGGGCCTGGCATTCCCTCCGAGGCGGGCCTTTTGTTGGATGTCATCCGCCACTATGCGGGAAAGAAACCCATCCTTGGCATTTGCTTGGGCCATCAGGCCATAGCAGAGGTGTTTGGCGCCAAGTTGGAGAACCTGAAGGAGGTGTATCATGGAGTGGCGACAGAGATGGTGCAATACGGCACTGACTACATCTTCGACCGTCTGCCCACCCGGTTTCCTGTTGGACGCTACCACAGTTGGGCCGTCTCAGAAGAGGGCTTTCCCGAATGTTTGGAGGTGACGGCCAAGAGCAAGGATGGCCGCATCATGGCGCTACGCCACAAACACTTTGACGTACACGGACTTCAGTTCCATCCAGAGAGCGTGCTGACACCACAAGGACGGCAAATCGTGGGCAACTGGCTCAACCATGAAAGTCAATAGGGGCGGGTTGAGAAGTTCTTTTGGGTCGGTTCTAAAAATTAGGTCGAGGCGTATTGGGCTTACGCCCACCTTTTCTTGCCATGGCAGAGCTCAAGCGAGCTTGGCTCTGCTCATTTGGCTTATCGAAAAGGTTCTGCAAGATATCGGGACTCAAAACGTAAGTTGAAGAGGGAGTGTAGCGGGCTACACGACCGATGAGACTTGACGTTTTGAGGCCGATAGATGCAGAAGACGACCGAAACGACAACAGCACTTTATCGATTATTCTATCAGCCTAATTTATAGAACCAGCCTTAATGAAAGAGAAGAAAAAAAGTTGCGCAGATAGGCTGCATTCAAGGTTGGCAACTTTGCACTCGAAAGTAAGGAAGTATGGGTGAGCCTGTTGTGAAAGGGTTCTGTCATTCCCTCTTGGCAAGTGGCCGTTTGGTTCATCATGGGCAAGCGGAGCGTCTGTCAGACGTAACATTCAGCCCTTGCAACCGATGGTTGGGATGGTCATCGCCCCACACCCAACTTGAGCGGCCTCTGCGAGTCCCCTCTCAAAACGATGTACCAATGGAAGGGAGGAAGACGAAGGGAGTCCTGGTTCTTGCAACAGACAAACTGGTCGCGATACAGCACGAAGGCGTTGCCCCTGCCGCTGAGCGTCATGGGCTGATAGGTGCCTTGAATGCAGACGGTGTCGTTGCCGAAGATGGGAGTGCGGAGCGAGTCTGTGTGTAGGTGGACATTTGAGAGGTGAAGAGTGTCGTCTGCGCCTGAGACCCATTTCAGCAGATAGGGTGTGTTTGCCTTTAGCACCTCACCGTCGCCCATGCGCTCAAAGCAGACGTTGTTGGCCAGGGAACTCTTCAGTTGGTAGACGGAGGATGAGGGGCCAAACACCGAATGGTAGTCTTCTATGTCGAAAGGCACGCACAATGTGTTGTAATAATCCTTGTGCCACTTGGCCACCCACTTCACGTCGGCCACCCCATCAACTGGAGTGGCAAGTCCATCCGCATTGAGGAGCGTGGTGGGTACATCTTCAATAAGGTAGAGCAGGATGTTGATACGGTCGTCGCTGGCGTGTTTTGTAAACTGATATACTTTTGAAGTGGAGTTGTACCAAAGATAGCTGCCATTGCCAAACTTCATCTGCAGTCCCTCGTCCGTAAGCTCAAAGGTGATGGCGTTGTCGTCGGTCTTGCTGGGGGAGACAAGGGCTCTTTGCTGGATGCTCTCCACGTCGGGACCAATATAGCCGTTGGCCTGTGGACTGTAGAGAAACCATCTGCCGCCCGAGTATTGCATGACGAGCAAGTCGCTCTCGGCGGCGGCTTGCTCAGGCTGGTTGAAGACTGAGATTTTCTTCAGCCAATAGAAGTCTTCCGTCTCTTTGATCCGCTGGATGTGGAAGTCGCAGTAATACTCCTTCTTCTTGCTTGAGAAGGCACTGATGAGGTATGTGCCGCCGTCGACCAATTGGTTGGCGGAGGTGATGGGTATGGCCTTGAGCGTTGTTTGGGCGTGGAGCGGGGCAACGAAGGCCATCAGAAGAATCAAAGCCAGTAGGAGGTTTCTCATTTTTGTGCTATTTTATTTGACAACAAAAATAATCATTTCTGCTGTAATGGCCAATCCTTTTGCCATATATTTCGACAGCGGGGGGCGGATTTGGCGGGCAGGCGGCCATCTATGGCTGTCCGCAGGGATAGTGGCGGTGGCCTCGGCAAGCCTCGATGGGCAATGGGTCAGGAGAACTCCGACAGTTCGAGCCATCGTGTCTCTTTCTCGTCGAGCTGATCCTTGATTTGAGGCAGGCGTTTGCTCTTCTCTGTGAGCTCATCAACACTGAGCTTGCCCGAGCAGAGCTGCTCCTCCAGTTGTTTCTGCTCAGCCTCCAGCTGCTCAATCTCCTTTGACAGCTGCTCGAACTCCCGCTTCTCCTTGTAGCTCATTCTATGTACTGCATCGCGGTGGACGGCTTTGGGCTGGGGGGCGTCGCCGCGCTTCTTGTCGTCTTTCCTCTCCGTCTCGTCCTTGCTTTTCAGTTGCAGCCATTCGCGGTATTGGGTGTAGTTGCCCGGGAAGTCCTTGATGATGCCCTCGCCCTTGAACACGAGGATGTGGTCGACTACCTTGTCCATGAAGTACCTGTCGTGGCTGACCACGATGACGCAGCCCGGAAAGTCCTGCAGGTATTCCTCCAGCACTTGCAGGGTCTGAATGTCGAGGTCGTTGGTGGGCTCGTCGAGGACGAGAAAGTTGGGGTTCTTCATCAATACCGTACACAGATAGAGTTTGCGGCGCTCGCCGCCACTGAGCTTGTACACGTAGTTGTGCTGTTGTTCGGGCGTGAACAGGAAGTATTGCAGAAACTGCGAGGCCGACAGATGTCGTCCACCTCCCAAGTCGATGTAGTCGGCAATGTCGGTAATCACGTCTATCACCTTCTGCTGTTCGTTGAACTTCAGCCCCTCCTGTGAGAAGTAGCCGAAGCGCACGGTCTCGCCGATGTCGAATCGTCCGCTGTCGGGCGGCACGATGCCGAGGAGCATCTTGATGAATGTGGACTTTCCCGTGCCGTTGTTGCCCACGATGCCCATCTTCTCGAATCGGGCGAAGTTATAGTAGAAGTCCTTCAGAATTACCTTCTCCGGCCGGTCTTCCGTGGCGGGGAAGATTTTGGATACATACTGGCACTCGAAAATCTTGCTGCCTATATATACATTGCTGGCCTTGAGGCGCACCTGGCGTTCCTCGATGCGCTGGTGGGCGCGGTTTTCCAATTCGTAGAAGGCGTCCTCACGGTAGCGGGCCTTGTGTCCGCGGGCTTGTGGCATGCGTCGCATCCACTCGAGCTCCTTGCGGTAGAGGTTGTTGGCCCGCTGGATGTTGGCTCGCCTGTTGTCGATGCGCTCCTGCCGTTTCTCCAAATAATATGAGAAGTTACCCCGATAGGTGTAGATGGTCTGGTCGTCGAGTTCCAGGATGATGTTGCACACGCGGTCGAGGAAGAACCTGTCGTGGGTAACCATGAAGAGCGTCTTGTTTCCCCGCTTGAGGTAGCCCTCCAGCCATTCAATCATGTCAAGGTCGAGATGGTTGGTGGGTTCGTCGAGCATGAGGAAGTCGGGCTCTTCGATGAGCACGTTGGCCAGTGCCACCCGCTTCTGCTGTCCGCCGCTCAACTGCCTCATGGGCTGCTGCAAGTCGGGAATGTGGAGTTGGGTGAGGATTTGCTTGGCCTTGAGGATGCGCTCGGGGTCTCCTTGGTGGTTGAAGCAAGCGTCCAACACACTGTTGTCGGGGTTGAAATGGGGCGTCTGCTCCAAGTAGCCTATCTTGATGTCGTTGCGATAGACGATTGCCCCTGCTTCGTAGCCCTCCTTGCCGTTGAGGATGGACATGAGCGTGGACTTCCCCGTTCCATTCTTGGCTATGAGACCCACTTTCTGGCCCTCGGCGATGGAGAAGGATATGTCCTGGAATATGATTTGTGCACCGAAGCGCTTGCTCAGATGCTGTACGTCCAATATGCTTTCCATTTCTTCTGAGTCACTTTTTCGGCTCCTGCTGCGCGATGCTCTTATTGATTTCCTCTATGTAGTTGAGCAGCTCGTCGCGCCCCGTGGCCTTGGGGCTGCTCGTGATGATGTAGGGGGGCAACTGTTCCCAAGTGTCGCTCAAGGCCTCCATCCATTTCTTGGCGTTGTCCTTGGCCTTGTTTAGGCCTAACTTGTCGGCTTTGGTGAAGACGATGGTGAAAGGCACTTGCGATTGCCCCAACCAGTCGATGAACTCACGGTCTATCTTCTGCTGGTCGTGGCGGATGTCGATAAGCACGAAGACGTTGACCAGTTGCTCCCGCTGCAGGATGTAGCTCTCTATCATTTGGCGGAGTTTCTGCTGCACCGTCTTGGAGCGCTGTGCATAGCCATATCCAGGCAGGTCTACCAGATACCATTCGTTGTTGATGATGAAGTGGTTGATGAGCAGGGTCTTGCCGGGAGTGGCCGATGTCTTGGCCAGTCCCTTGTGGTTGCAGAGCATGTTGATGAGGCTCGACTTGCCCACATTGCTTCTGCCGATGAAGGCATATTCGGGCTTGGTGTCGTTGGGGCATTTGCTCACAGTGGGTGAGGAAGTGGAGAATTGCGCTTTCTTGATGTCCATGATGATATTATTTTCTGCAAAGATAGTGCAAATCGGATGAACGGCAAAATCAGCATAGATGTTTTCTTCAACTTTTTTGTCGCAGTCTTCCCATCAGACCTAAGAAAAACTCCCTCCGCTATAGCGGCTTCGATGATTTTTTTGTATTTTTGCACAAAAGCAAAACAAATGGAACATATCAGTTGGGGATTTATAGGCTGTGGCGAAGTGACGGAGAAAAAGTCAGGCCCGGCTTTCAATGAGGTGGAAGGGTCCCATGTCGAGGCGGTGATGAGCCGCTCCGAGGTGAAGGCGCGCTCCTACGCCGAGCGGCATGGCATAAGGAAATGGTATACCGACCCGCAGTCGCTCATCGACGACCCAGACGTGAACGCGATATATATTGCCACTCCTCCCAGCTCGCATGCCACCTTTGCCATCATGGCCATGCGGGCGGGAAAGCCTGTCTACGTGGAGAAGCCCTTGGCTTCGAGCTATGACGACTGCATACGCATCAACCGCATATCGGAAGAGACGGGCGTGCCATGCTTCGTGGCCTACTACCGTCGTTACCTGCCCTACTTCCAACGCGTGAAGAGCATCCTCGACAACCATCTGTTGGGCAAGATCTTCAATGTGAGCGTACGCTTCAGTGTGCCTCCCCGCGACCTTGACTATCAGCACAGCGGCAATCTTCCATGGCGGTTGCAGCCCGACATTGCGGGCGGTGGCTACTTCTACGACCTGGCCCCCCATCAGCTCGACCTGATACAGCTCTTCTTCGGCCCCATCGTGAAAGCCCATGGCTACTGCGCCAACCGTATGCACCTCTATGAGGCCGAGGACACCATCGCCGCCTGCTTCCGGTTTCAGACTGGCGTGGTGGGCAGTGGCTCGTGGTGCTTCGTGGGCCATCCCAGCGCGCGCCAAGACCTCATCACAATCACGGGGGAGTGGGGCAAGCTGTCTTTCTCCACTTACACCTACGACCCTATCAGGCTGGCGACGAGCGACGGAGAGCAGAGCATCACGGTCCCCAACCCGCCCTACGTGCAGTTGCCCATCATCAAGCAGGTGATAGAGGACTTGCAGGGCAAGGCCGTTTGCGATTGCACCTCTCAGAGCGCGACGCTCACCAATTGGGTAATGGACCGCGTGTTAGGCAAGTTTTGAAGCTACTAATCCTCTCATACTTTGCGTTACATTAATAGACTCATATTCCTACAATTGTTTCTTGCCTGTTCCCTTCTCTCCATGGCCGCCGAGCCGACGGACAGCGTGAAAGAGGAGAAGAGGACATCCAAGTTCGTCGCTGGGTTCAGGCGGTTGGTCAAGCGGTTCACCGAGACCGACACCACCTACATAGAGCCGCAACGCTACAATTTCACCGTGATGCTGCAAGAGACCAACACGGTGGAGCGCTACACACTGCGCAACAAGTCGGGACAGGAAGTGACGTTCTCTCCCCGCTCTGTCTTCAAGTTGGGACCCTATTTCGGCTACCGGTGGCTTTTCCTCGGCTATACGTTCGACTTGAATCATCTGAGCAGCTCCAAAAGGAAGACCGAGCTCGACTTGAGCATCTATGCGCCGCAATTGGGCTTCGACGTGTTCTATCGGGATTTGGGAAACAAATACCAGTTGAAGCGTGTGAAGATGGGGAGTGACGTTGACACCTCACCGCTTCGCGACGCATCGTTTGAGGGGCTGACGGGCAAGATTTCTGGGTTCAACATCTATTACATCTTCAACCACAACAAGTTCTCCTATCCCGCTGCCTTCAGCCAAAGCACCATCCAGCGGCGCAGCGCGGGCTCGGCTATGGCGGGCTTCGGCTACATGCGCCATTCGCTCAACATCGACTGGAACGAGTTCAACGAGTTGGTGGCTTTGCGGCTCAACGGGCCATCGCCCATGGTGCGTGTTGACAGCACGCTGCTCTTCAATCGCGTACGCTACACCGACATCTCCTTCTCAGGGGGCTACGGCTACAACTGGGTCTTTGCACGCAACTGCCTGCTTGCTGTCTCGGTGTCGCTCGCCGTGGGCTACAAGCATTCTTGGTCGGAGGTGGAGGAGCAGTCGTTCTCCTTCAAGAACTTCAGCTTCGGCAATTTCAATCTTGACGGCATTGGCCGCATGGGGTTGGTCTACAACAATATGCGCTGGTATGCGGGCGCCAGTGCCATCTTCCACACTTACTACTACCGCAAGAGCCAATTCTCCACCAACACCACCTTTGGAAGCATCAACATCTACGTAGGCTTCAACTTCGGCAGGCGCAAGCACCCATGACAGCCCCATGGGCATTGTGGCCGTGGGCCGTGGCGTC